>Ga0181612_130271_pt1 | contig 15666 bp, 12 predicted proteins | sample HoacroProtozoa21_FD_119630 | JGI IMG/M metagenome (GOLD analysis project Ga0181612, IMG submission 119630) | Hoatzin crop microbial communities from Cojedes, Venezuel. Combined Assembly of Gp0051906, Gp0051904, Gp0051908
CCTTCTCTGGAGATATTCAAGCCCCACCTGGCTGCGGTGCTGTGCAGCCTGCTCTGGGTGACCCTTCTAGGGCAGGGGATTGGACTGGGTGATCCCCAGAGGTCCCTTCCAACCCCTGCCATGCTGGGATTCTGTGAAAGTGGACGAGTGACAAAGTGAAAAATGTAGCATTTCCCATTTCCACCCGTGCCGCTGAAGCAGTAATCCTCTGTTGCAACAAGCAAAGCAGCTCAGGCACCATTCAAGTCTGCCAGATCTAAGCAATCAGAAGCGGTAGCTTTCCCCGCTCCCGCTCCCCTTCCCCTCGCAGAGAGATTTGTTTCAATCTCTCAAGAATCAGAAATAAGCCAAGAAGATGCAGTGCTCAAGCTGGATCACCACTCGTAGCATCTTTAGAAGCTGTGATTTTCCTCTGCAGCTGTCGGGTTTAGGAGCCTTTAACAAAAGCTGAGATTTTGATGTGTTTACCCAATTCCAAGAACTAGGACTTTAGAAAAAAAAACCCAAACCCAAGTACAACACAACAAATGTGATGAGACAGAGCTAAAATCATGAAAGTTCGCAAGGCTGGTGTTGAAAGAGGAGCCCTTTGTATGTTAATGATCTTTCCCCTTCTGTGCCCAACTGCTAAAGGGCGATTCAAGCATTCCCTTAGCCGAGAAAATGGGAAATTAAACATGTCCAAGGACAGCCACATATTCTGGCACGTTGCTAAAACCTGCCCCACCCCAGGAGGCCACCACAAGGGAGCTGTGTTGCTCCGAGCCTCCTTCCTCTCCCCAGTCCCAGAAAGGAGAGGAAACAGCTACTTTGCAGCGATTTTTAGATTCCTGTGACACCAGAAGGGCTCCAGGATGCTTCGGGAGGGAAGGGCTTGGGCTGCACACAGGCTGGGTGCAATATGAAGGACCTCAAGGCAGTATCACGTGTGGAGGCTGGGGTTGCGGTGCTGTCACCTGTCCTGGATCTCTCCTGCACTTTGCTAATAAGAAAGCAGCTATGCACACCCTCCTGCACACACAGACCCCACCCTGGTAAGTCCTCACGATTCAGAGCGAGGGGTTTCGCTCTTCTTGCTGCTCAAAACCACCACAGCAGCAAAGCCCAGAGCATTTTGCTCACGGTTAATCCCCCCTCAGAACAGCCTGATGTGTTTGTTGCCCACCATCTGCTGCCCTGATGATCTCATGCACTTGGAGATGGGGATATATTCAGCCACGAGGTCTTCAAATCCATGCGGCTTCCAAGCCAAGGGTCATCCCTGCAGTGGTGCTTCTTGCTGACGGATCACCTACTTTTTCCTCTGCTCCTGTGGGTTTTGGTGTCAAAGCAAGACCAGGCTCCCTCCACAACCCATGAGCAACCTGCCTCGAGGAAGGCTGGGAAGCCAGAGACCTGCATGTTACTGCCAGCTCCTCCACATTGTGCAATCCTGTGCAAGACACTTCTTATTCCTCAGTTTCCTTCCCTGCACGAATACGGACACGTGGGGCTCCTTCCCCTGCTCTGCACCTTGGTGGCACCTCCAGAGGCCACGACTCAGAGAAGCTTTTAATGGCAAGTCTGGCTCTACTCTCGCATGGGCTGCAATGCCATCACCTCCAGTGAGTTGTTCCTGCTGACTCCGGTGCCAGCGAACTCATAATCAGTCCCTCTGATAAAATACCTGGGGTCCACACCCACGGCAGTTGCAGCAAGGCAGCGCCGTGGAAGCAGAGGCTGGCATGTAAACGTGGGCTCTGGAGACATCAGGGGTGCATTCCTTCCCTCGGTCCACTGCAATCCTCACAGAAGCGAGCGTAAACTCAAGCTCTAAACCTGCTTTTAGTTTGCACGGCAGGCCCGGGAACGAACCCCTTTCCTCTGGGCTTGTTTGTCAGAGCCCATACGGATCCTCGGGTGGTTTCTCCCCACCTCTGTAATTTTAGTGGGGACCAAACAGTTGAAATGAGACTCCAGGCTTTTCAAACCACAAGCCCTACAGTAAATAAGGGTTAAAGGCATTTCCAGGCATGTCTATCAATTTTCTGGTGACTGTTTCATCCTCGATTTTTTTTTTCTGTCAGACAAGACTTCTGCCCAGCTCCAAACACACAAATCGCTCCCCGTGCAAATTCTTCCACAGGCTTCCAGCATCATCTTCTGTAGATACTTAAAGTGCTCTGTTGGGCTGGGAGTTGGAAAAGAAAGCGACACAACAGAGCTCATTTTGAAATAAGTGATTCCGAGTTGTGTTTTACAATGTTGGATTATTATAATGCAGAAACTATCGCCCCAGAACTGATCCTTCGGTGCCTTTCACATGCATTACTGGGGCAGTGGAGCATCATCCAAGCTTCTTGCAGTCTTCCCAGTATAATTTTGGCCTATTTGATGTAGAGAGCAAAACTGCTTCCCCCTAAAGTCAAGCTATTTGCAGAAGCCACATCTGGTACGTGCCATGGCCATATAGAAGACCAGTGGCAAAGCTGGAAACAAAACCCGGCAGTCTTGAGCCCTTGGGCTCTATCTTATCCGTAGTATTTAACTTTCTAAATGTTTATGTTAAACAAACTCTTTCTGGAATTATTCTACATAATTATTGGTAGATAATTGCCTGCAACATTATACGAGTAGTAATAATCACAGATACAACATAATTTTTAAATAATGCCAGGTTATGACACCACTCAAGGAAAAAAATCCTTTCCTAGTTCACCAAGCACATGTTCTTATGTCTAAGGCAGTCACAGCTACATCTCAACTACCTGCAGAACACAGGTTTCTCTGCAAAACATCCTGATGACATGGTGATATCACACACCACCGAGGACCCACTCTGCAGCCCACTCACATTCCCTCTACACACACGAGGGATCATCCAGCCACAGCAGCAAGAGAGAAGAGTGACCTTATGCCCAGCTCTCTGGGAACATGGGGACAAGTGAAGTTCAACAGGGGCTCTGCTACAAGCTCCCTGATGTAAGTCCATCTGCATCTGAGTTTCTCAAACTCCTAAAAGAACAGGTTATCCACTCATTTGGCTCAATTGTCTCTTCGGTGCGAGGTCTCTAATGCCAAACCCACCTCCCAAGAGATGTTAGCTGGTAAGCTTCACTTGGTCCTCTGCAAACCCTGGTCAGATTTAGCCTACAGGTAAGGCTTAGCACCACAGGACTGGAAATGACCAAGAAAACCAGCACTGGAGCCTGTCTCCCTAGACTGCCTGTGCTGAGCACCGTTTCTGAAGGCAGAAGGGGAAGAGAGAAATGAGTGACAGGCAAGAAGGGGAGAAATGAGCCTCTAATTAGATGCAAGACAAGCCTACACCACGCAATGAGCCCCAAGCTAGCTCCAAGGAGGCTGGTACATCCACACAGCCCACACATGGAGACACAAGTTCCTCATACTCAAGGTCAAACACCCCTCTCAAAAAATACGTGAAAATGAGGGGCCATGAGTGAATGCCATCACTGGGATCCTGGAAGCACCAGAGGACAATGGGGTGGCTGAGAAACTGGACATGGTGGTTGGAGCTATGTTGGGGCACAGGACCACAGCAAGGCACACAGCAGCTCCCAGACCCGGGGGAACTTGAGATATCAGCAGAAAGTACTGGTGCATGGGGCTGGCCTGCCAGCACAGGGCTAGGCAGGTGAATGAAAAACTAGCTGAACCCTTTTCAGTGTACCAAAAAACCTCCAAGAGCCTGTAAAGTCTACTGGAAGAGCAGAACCACTGATGCCTTAATTCCTCTTCCTGGCAACCCAGGGGCCTAGTGAGGCTGCAGCGTTCAGCTCTGCACAGCAAAGCGAGTCGGAGGATGCCCGAGGTGACATTATGGCACCCTTGCTGACAGGAGAAGGCTGATGAGACATGGTGAGTCCTGCACATGCTGAGTTTGTAGGTGGTCCGGAGCTTACCTCCCCTGGGATGAACAGCCTGCTTGTTCTTGAGATAAAGAAATGGAACAAAATGGAAGAACTCCTTGTGATTATCTGAGCAGGACAAAGACACTCTACAAAGTGCAGTGGGAGTTGTAGGCACTGGGACGCTCCCAGCAGCAGGTCCTAGGAAGGAGAGAGGAGTCACCCACCCAGCTGCTGTTGACAAGGACACAGTACCAAGCCGAGGGACTGAACAGAAAGCCTGGCTTTGAACTGAGAAGAGGCTCTTTGCCATGAAGAATCACTGAGTCCTATTGACACAGACATTCAGGGCTCTCTGGGGAATCCTTTGATGTGAGTCAATGACCCCTGGAGATCTGCTCACCTCCAGTTCTGCTTGATTCAGCACGATCTTTAATGAAGAACAAGGATCCCCTGAGACAAGCCTTGGATTTGTAAGCCAGGAGCAGCGACAGAGTAATTGGCTCTAGTGTTGTATGCAATAGCAGATAGGCAGCAGCTCTGCACCGTTGGGTGACACACAGCTGCTGCTCCCAGAAGGATCAAAGTGTTATCCACGGTCAGACCACCACTGGGCAAGTAACACCAGAAGGCAGCAGGCTAGCCTCGCTGCACAAGGAATCGCTCAGCCTGAGCAAAGCTCTTGCCTGCAGAACCCCAAGAGATGCAAAGAGCTCCCATTGAGCAAACTCAGCTGCCCTTGCTCCATCCTCCAGCCAAACCCAGGACTAAGCACTCGATGGAGCTTCCAGGTCGCAAGGATAAAACAGAAACCCGAACTGCAGCAGCACAAATCCTCAGGCAGCTCTCAAACTGGTGTGTCAGCACCAAGCAAGCTAAAAGGTGCTGCTGGTGCGAATGCAGGCTTTGCTGCCCTGGTAGCATTGGCAGGGCCTCTGGCTGACATAACGCTTCCAGCAAAGGGCAGAGCATTCACCCACGGCTGTGCCCAACAGATCGCGGTGCCCACGTGACGTCAAGCTGTGTCAGCAGAAGCGTGTTGCGGCGTGAGACGACATTGCGATGTCCTCCATGACATCACCCTGGGACGAGGGTTTGTGGCCGAGCCCATGGAGCAGGTCGTGCCGTAAGTTACGGGGATTACAACATACCCACCAGAACTGGCCCACACGGCCCCCGAGCTAGGGTCACCCTGACGCGCCCAGGGAAACGAGGGCAGCAGCAACAGGACAGCTCTGCTCAAAATCCCCATCCAAACAGAGCCAGCGTCGGCCACCTCGCCAGCTGGCTGTTTCCTTGGGCAGTTACATGTCTACGGGCTGAAAACTGACTTCACTGCTTCACTCCCAATTAACCCTTCCCACCCACACTCAGCTCAGCAGCTTTTCTTCCTCTCTAATATCAACAGGGGCTTTCAGGCCATGGTGGTGCTTGTGTCAGAGGTAGCACTGGAAAGCCAAGATGAAAGAAGCTAAATTCCCTCCAACAACCCACCTCCATACTGGGACCTCCCCCAAGGGCTTCTTTAATGGCCTGGATTTGGTCTATTGTGCTGGTGGTGGGTTTGATTTCTTTTTCATGCAGTATATAAGCTCGAAGATAAACAGGCTGATAACATGTTTGGTGACCATACTGGGGAGGGAGGAAGCCCCATCCACAAGCTCATTGAAGCTGCATTTGAAAAAAGGGGGATCCCTGCTCTGTAAGGTTTTCCCTTGGGTTCTGAGCAAAGCCGTTCAGCCTGTGGGGAACATCCCTGGGACACCACTCAAGGCAATGATTGACCAAAAGCACAGAACTGCTACCACGTCTGAACTGAGACTCCACCACCTATGCTAGCCCCAAGGAAATCATTCTTGCTTGTTCTGGGGCCCCAGCCCTCTGGCAGCATACACTTGGATAAGTCCAATAGCTCTCATGCCACTACACATTTCGCAGAGGTCCCCTTTGTCTCCAGAAGACTTTCTTGACTTGTAGACATTGACCGTTGGTCAACGGAGGTCAGGAAAGGTCAGCAAGGTGGGCATGGGGCTTTGAGCATTTGATTGCAAACTGGAGCAAGGAGCCCATTCCCCAGCTATTCACAGCCTCTTCAAGGTCAGGGAGTCTCTACAGGCCACCCCGCTCGCGGGCACCAGGCAGGGGATGTCAGGGCATTGTGCTAGCATTTGTCAGCAGGATGCAGGCACCCCTGGCTTTGACTAGTAGTCTGTCTCAAGGAACCAAGAAAACCCTGGCAAAGGGCATTTTAGGGTACTGTACCAGGCTCAGACACACTGTAGCATCTCTCAAATAGAAAACAAGACCCAAAATGCGCGGCTACAAATTCCTCAACAACATCAAGTCCCATTTCTGTGTCACTTTGCTGCTACAGGCTGCAAATGCTCCATAAACACAAGCACAAACGGCTTCACAGCCCACATGGAAACAAATTGGTGTGCTACCTTCTCAGCATGGGAGGGAGCATCAACAGGCAGTCAAGAACAAGCCTGTTTAGGGATGTGGCTCGTAAACTTGGAACAGGGGAGAAGCAAGGAACAAGCAAGATCTGTACCCTTCCCTTAATGTGATGTGCTTTTAAGTGTATTATTTAATGTGCCTTGGAAGGGCTGACACAGCCATGGTCTACATGGGGTTCATCACCTCAGAGCACACAAGACAGCTTCAAAGATCAATCACAACTCTTTAGCTGTACTGCACAGATTTGCATATTGCAATGAGGATACATTAAGCAAATACATACGGAGACAGGCCAAAATCTGGAACCCGGCTCTCTGAATGCATCTGCAAGGGGAAGAACTGAGCAGGACACCTGCTCTGCTTCATGGAGAGGGGAAGCCTGTGAGGTTTATCCTTTCACTTACTTAAGCACATGGAAGCTACATGACAGGTAAAAAAAACAACCAACAGGACATCAATACCAGTAGAGCCTCTGGGTCCCAGCTGAGGACTGGCACTGGTGTGACGTTGGGTAGAACTTGGCATCAAAGGACGACAGACAAAAGCCATCCCTGTTTTAGAGATGGAGCGCTGAGGCTTAGAGACAAAAGGAGCACACAAGGTCACAACATGCTTTAGACCTTGGCATTGAAGTGGGATTCACCCCCAGTGTCTGGAGCTGCACGCTGTCAGCTGGGCTGCTCCCTCCAGCCCCAGCCTTGCCCATTGACATGTTCCCTCTGGAGCTGCATGGGTACCTGGGGGCCCATGGGATGTTGCCATCACAAGGAAGGTGCCACTGAAACTTGGGTGACTAGGGAAACATTTACTTGGTCAGACTTTCCAAAACTCCTGGGCTAGGAGTCTCATCAAGGAAGACGGTACACATTGGATTTGCCTGCTTTATGGACAGTTAATGCTATTAAAGTGCAGTACTCCTAGGTTAACCATCTTTGTTTTGACTCCAAGCCTTCCAAGGAGACCTCAGCAGATCAACCAACACGAAACCCAAACCCCAAGTGTTAAAGAAAAACAAAGAAAATAGTTTCATGCTTTAGCACACTACAGTTTTCCAGCCTTCCAGGACAAAAAAAAGTACAGAGACTCCTTCCCCTAAACATAAATCTCCAGCTGGGAAACATCCTGTAGACCCAGGAAACAGAGGGAGGAGGACCGGATCCCTGCTTATCCCTGGCTTCCCATTAAAGATGCCCCGTCCAACAGCTGCTCCCATACCAACCACCACCCCAGCACAGGGCAAACACGAGATGCCACCACCGCCTGGATATTGTTACAGCCAGAAGGAAGGAAGGAAGCCAAAGGCAGGCAGGCAAGGGGTTAAGGCAGAGATCAGTGCCTGTCATCAACAACCCTGGATGAGCCCCAAGTCTCCGGTGTTGGTACCTGGGCGCCTACCTCTGTCTCTGGGGTGGAGTCCTTCTAACCACAGGGCAGCCTCGCCTGCATTCCTGCTCCCTGAGCGACAGCTCCAGAGAAGCTCGCTCCAGCCAGAGCCTTGGCAGGAGAAAAGATGCCTCCTGCAGGGCCAAGTCAGACTCGCCCTGGAAATCTCCTTACTTAGGAGAAACAGGTTAATGAGCCAGGAGCCAAGGGCTTGGCACCAGCGGGTGTTTTGCTGGAGATGTTTAGGAGCGCATTGAAATTGCCAGCTTGCATCTCCTTAGATGTCTGAGCAATATCCTAGCGCAGAATTAGGCAGGTAATAAGGGCTTGAAAGCAGGAACAACCACAGCTGGATTAAGATACAGGCACTCTAGGCCTTTGCTCAGTTCCCTGGCTCGCAGAGACTTGGGATGACATCAGTCTTCGCTTTTGCTTAGCAAAAGCGTTTCTGGCACTGTTTGCAAAGAGAAGCTGGAAGGAGAACTGTGCGAGAGCTGCTGCTCCATGACACTTGCCCAAGTTCAAAGACAGGGTCCAGCAGAGGGGAGAGCAGCAGCTGGTATTGCTAGAGCCAGGAGAAAGACTCACAGGTGCAGGTCCATGACCCCCTTGTCACAAAGGTGGCTTGGCTGGCAAGGACAGCAGAAGAGCTGCTGCTATGATGTGTAGGCACCAAGCTGGTGGGTGGTAGGTGTGGGGAACCACAGGAAGGTTCAGGGGTACCAGATGGTTTCCACCAGCCCTGGGAATGACCAGAGGTGTACAGGGCTGGACATCCCACCTGCTGGAATTCACCCAGGTCTCCGCCTTCACCTTTCATCTGCTCATTCATCAAAAATACAAGGCTGGCTCTGAACCTTCTCCCTGGCAAAGCCTGGAGGTCTTCCAGCCCCAGCCCTTCCATGCTGCTCCAACAGCGGCACTGGCTGATGCCAGGCAGGGAGACTGCCAGAAGTGCCAGAGCACCACGGGCCGAGACAAGGGACCCCACAGCACCCGGAGGCAGCTGAGGACAAGTGCAGCACTTGGCTGGGTAAGCTCCAGCTCCACAGACACTTGCTCTCAGTTCTGGCACTCCCCTGTGCTAATCAAAGTGGAGATTATCATCATACACACGCTGGGTTTCGGGTCAGGAACACTTTACCTGTGTCCACTGGAAGAAGAGGTGGTTTCCTTGGGGAGGTGTGTGTCCACTTCCACCAGACTGGGCCAAACATTGACTTTAGGGGAAGGCCCAGAGCAGAAGGAAGACTCAGCTGCTGGGTTTGCACCCTACAAACCAGCTAAGCACACACAGCCAGGTTTTTTGACAACTTGTACCATTTTACAGCAACCTGCTTCTTATCCCCACAAAGCAGGGCAAGGATGTTGGCATTTCACAGCCCCAGCCTGCCCAGCAGCATTTCCCCAGTTCTGGGGCTGCTGGACTTCCCTTTATCCAGCAAAAGCCACCCTGTCACCCAAACGAACACACGAGAAACTTTACCTCACCTGGCTCAGCTTTCCCTTGTGCAGGTGGGTCCTTCCCTGACAAAAGCCTGGCTCAGCACCTTCATCTTGGCTGGAGAAGTCCAAAGGGTCAAGGCTCATGCTGTTCTCCCTGCCCTTCAGCAAGGCTCTGAGTAAGCAGGTCTCTGCAGCACCCAGCTCTTGCAGAGCTCTCCTCTCCAGCTCCAGCACTCAGTCCATTCCAGCCACAAGCACAGACCATGCTCAGGGCAGTTTCTTAATCTGCCCCAGCTCCCATGAAGCTTGTTAATGACCCAAAGGGTCCCAAGTGAAAATCACTGCATGTGAGGGTATGGGTGGGTGCTGGCACCTGACCTTGTTAGTGTGGCTTAATGAGTTACTGAACATCAGCTGAACCATGGTAGCTCAGTTCATTAAAATGCAAAATAGGAACAACTGCAGTAATTTGATCACTTGTAATCCTCCACCCATTATCTTAAACATCTTTTGATTCACTTTCCTCCATAAGTAATGTAGTGAAACTGCTGCCAGTTTTCACAAAGTGCTTTGATTTATGCAGATGAGAAGCATAAATCCAGAGTATATTTCGTCTTTCTGCCTTATGTCTTTTCTATTTAAACTTGTAAGATATTCAGAGTCAGGACAGAAAAGGCACTCCTAATCCGATTTGGTCCTCCAAACAGTCTTTTTCATAACTGCCTCAGTCCCAGAAATTGTTGTTTCTTTGTCTCACCCCATCAGGAGCTGAAGCACCTCTAGAGAAACACAGATCTCATTCATGGAGCAGCAGTTTACTCGGGTCTTTGCAAATACTCCCACCAGGGCTGCATGACTACGATGTCAAAACATTTAGTTGCATTGCAATATAACTCCACTAGCTCCAGCAGTATTAGTCCTCCTTGTTACTGAACATTGTTCATCATGAAGGCGATGCTAAAGACAAACAAGAGCAGGGCTGCTCCAAGAGTGAAGTCAAGCCAAGGACCAAGGACGGCCACAGCAGGGTCCACCAGCAGTCCTCAAAGAGGCAAAGCAATCAGTCAGGTCCCAGGTTCACCCAGAGCACCCAGTCAGGAACAGCAGGAGACAGAGCCAAATCCACAAGGTAGGTCTGAGAGGTCAATCTAGGAGATGGGCTACATCCAGCATAGGTCCCAGAGCCATCCAGAAGACAAAGCTAGAGACACACAAACCCCTCCAACATAGCTCAGAGGAAAACTGCCAGCCCAGGGACTGAGCTTAAATGGACCTCCTCAGCCTATAGGCAGAGAGAGAGGGTGGAGACCCCAGCAAGGCTGCCCAGGGTCATTAAGGCCCATTAGTGCACTTAGGGCCCTGACAGCAGGCTTTCTAGATGAGGTGAATGTTTTTATAGGTGGGTTTCTTCATGCTTGGTGGTCACAGGAAGAATAAAGAGGTTTTAAAGACAACAGCAATTTCCCAACCCTCTCTATTCCCTTGGACAAAATTCCCATTGTCTTTCACATGACAAACACAGGTTGGACAGGGCTTTGAGCAACCTGGTCTAGTGGAAGGTGTCCTCGCCCATGGCAGGGGGCTTGGAAATGGATGATCTATAAGGTCCCTTCCAATCCAAACCATTCTATGATTCTATGTTTCTATGAAACTCATGAAACTCCAAAGGAAAATCTGCAGTGTTTATATAAGCAGTTCCTTCTGTTTACAAGGCACGGTCTGACGTACACAACAGAAACCCTCCATGTTCCTAAGGCAAGGTGACAGATTTTCATAATCCAAGCTGTCTGAGCTTGCCACGATCGAAGAAACCTGTCTGCTGCAGTCCTGGTTCAAGCATTCTGGTTCTGGCTGGGGTGATGCTGAACCTTGCCCCTGTAGTGGTACAAAGACCCTACTAGCCATGTAAGGATGTGTCCGGTACGGGAGCTTTCAGCAAGCTATGCTCTTCTGATCACATCAGGCTTGTTTGCTCTGCCTACATCCACCAAGGAATTATGGAAGCAACAGCCCTCCAAAGTGCTAAAGGCTGGCTGTAACCCAATGTGGCTTCATATGGGTTTCTAAGAGATGAAGATGGTGAAACCTGGATGAGTGGGATCCCAGGCAGGAATGGCTCTTGGACTACCCCAAAGGTTTGAGGTCAGGATTGAAGAAAAATGGTCTCAGAGAAGACCCTCTCCCTTGATACACGACCTCCCTCGTTTTTGGCTCAAGAAGTGCTACAGGACTCTCTGGAAGCAGCTGGGTTTGGCTGGTGGCAACTTTCCACCCATGCAGCGTCCTCTGCTCTAACCCCATCACAAATGGGGAAATCTTCTGCTCTACTTGTTCTTGCATAAAGCAGCACAAACGGCTTTCACCACCCTGTCCAAACACTGTGACCCTCCCTCCAACAGTGGACCAAACTGCTCTCTTAATATTTGTCTCAGTGCTGCACCCCTGACAGATGGAGAGAATCAGAGCCGAAATTGCTGGTTCCAGCTTTCGCCAGCTAAGGTAGAAATGCTTATTCCTCCTGCCTTTCCCTCACGCTTCAGACCTTAGTTCGTTCACATTCACAGGAAACACTTTGCCAAAGGGACTCCCGGGGACTATAGAGTAGTTTTATCCAATTACATTTTAACTACACCTGTGATTCCTGGTGAGGTCTGAACACTGTCAAGGAGAGCAAGGCTGGCTTTGTGTTCATACACTAAATCATTTACTGGGAAGGAACCCAAAGAGCGCAGGCTCTTCCCTTTTACGCTCCTGTTCCCCACTCCAGATCAGTGTGGACATCACAAGAAAAATGGAAGCATTCCAAAACAAAATTTCACCCCCATATCTGTTTCTGTTGAATCATGTCAAGACCTGATGTTACAAGAAGAGTACAGCAAAACCACTTTTTTTTCCCCCAATTTAATGGAAAACAGTGAAACAAAAAATGAATAAATAACTAGGCTTCCTAAAGGGAATGAAGGCAAGAAACCTTCAGAATTTCTAACAGAATAGAATAAAAAGTTAAACTGGTTCTTGCGCAAAAAGATCCTTCATTCCGAGAGAGTCTGAGGATGACACTAGGCTCTTCGTCAAATGCTGCACGAGTGGTGAGGAACTCCAGAAGGGACTCACAACACTAAATAAGTGGGCAAGAATCAGGCAAATGATCTAAGTGTACACAACATTAATACATCTAGGAAGAAGTACCCTAAACCATGCCTACACAGTGCTAGAGTCAGGACTGGTAGATACAGCTCAGGGAGACTCATCATCTTGGAGTCATCTCTGGCAATTCTCTAAAATCATTATCTTTAGTGCACGGTGGAGCCAAAAAAGCCAGCAGAATTTGGTATCACCAGGCAGGTGGTACGGAGGATAACAGCTGGTTTGCTGCTGTAGAAAACCTTGATGCGCCCACGTTCATAGTACCATGGCCACCGTGTCTCAAGATGTGGAGTTACAGAAGGTCCAGAGAAGGGCAAACAACATGATCGAGGGCACGGGCCTTACGTGGAAAGTCTGGAAAGGCAATTTCCTTAGAACTGACACGTTTCTCAAACTGTTGAAAAACATCTCACAAAAACTAATTCCAGTGACAGCCTCGCTGGGTCCAGGCAATGTCACTGCAACTGGGACATTACCCGAGGAAGGAGGGGCTAATTTCACCTCTTCCACTCTTCTTCTGTTTCTTCTTGCACAACTGAGAGCGGCTGCTTGGGAGAGGCCAGGCTGGAGCGGCATGGGGAAGGCTGGACCGCACACCCACGATTGAATTGTGGGTCAGATCCTCAGCCGTGAGCACTTGGCCAGTTTTGCTTACTTCGCTTGTTTGCCGCGCACAGCACCCTGCCAGGGCACAGCGAGTGCGTGATCTGCCGCTGAATCACACCAGAGGCTTGCGAACCCAAGAGCTGACGAGTCTGCGCTAAGGGCAAGGCCACCGCATCTTATGTCACTTTTGGCAGCAGAGAAAAAGAGGACACAAGGTGCCAAACAGCGTTGCTCTGGTTAAATACATTTGCAAAGGGTGCAATGACAACACAAGAGGGCAGGAGAAAATCAGACACACAGATGAAATTTTGGCTTTTGTGAAATTGCTAGCGAAAATCTGAAGCCTCTGGTGTACTGATATCTGACAAGTTGCACCCAAATACCCCATGAGAAAGAACAGGAGACACCAAAGAGTAAGCAACTGGCAGTGGGAAGGAATTCAGTGTCTGATGTATGCCTAGAGAGTACTGCAGAGGAAGGCAAACATCTAGACCAACCCTGCCTTCTCACCAGCTGGAGGGTCACCAGTAGTTTTCCCTCCTCTGGAGCTTCCCTGGCTTTGAATCAAAAGGAGGGCGTGCGTTATAAACCCCCTCCACGTGTTCCAGCCTCACCAACACTGCAGGTCCCTCTGGTCCTTGCTCTTGTAATTCTCCAGCAGCAAAGTTTTACTTTGAAAATTCAGGTGCTTCAGGCTTGGTCCTGCCATAACTCACCACCTCTTTTTTTTTTTATGTAAGGCTCTCCTAAAACTAAAGGATTCCCTGATATAATGCCATCAAGACACTCTGAGGAGCAGACAGGAGGTCCTGGGGAGGCTAGGAGGCTCAGCTCCGTCTTACCACGCTCTCCAATGCAATATGAAAGAGAATTATTTATCAGAACAACAATAAAGAAAAAGGATGACATCACACCATGGGAATTTGGTGGGTAAGACACAACGGTGTTGATGAAGTCTGCTAGGGAGATTACCGAGAGCAGAAATGGCATTTCAGAGCCTAATTCCCATACACAAACCCCTAAATCCACTTGTGCAATTGAAAAACCCTTTCGAGTAGCTGCAGGCTGGACAAGTACAGATTTACGGCAGATTTAATCTCCAAGTGGTCATGAAATTCCAACCTGAATCACTGAAACTTCCTTACCAGCCTTGTAATTTGGGCAGAAACAACGGAAAGGGGATTTTGGGATGCTTGGGTCAGCCTCCTAGCATCCACCAGGACTATTGCTGTATAAGATATTAAGCAGATAGACTTGTACCAGAATGGATGTCTCCTTTTTCACTTTTTCCACCTCTATCACTGTATTCAAACCAACGTTGAATGGTGGTTTGTACCACTGCAAGCTCCAAGTTCATCTGTCCGGTGGGAACGGGAACTGGAGAGGCGAGTCCTCCAGGTTGCCATCTGGCTCCAGTTCTCTGTGGACACAAGACAGGTGAAGGCTGGTTATAATTGACCCCAATTCCCCAAATAGCTCCAATTGCCTAGGAGATGGCTAAATAGCAGTCTCCAAATCTGCTCAGAACGGACCCAGGTGTCCTGGTGCCCCACGGCCTGGGACAGAAACCTTTCAGCACCCCTGTCTTCCCTCCAGAGAGCACGGACTCCATCAGAGTATCTGTCAGTCTGAGAAGTTTAACAGCTCTGGATCAAATTCTTAATTACCCTGGACGGACACAATAGAGGCTGTCAGCACACAGCTCAGGGGCTGGCATGGTCAAAGGGACCGAAGTGTTAAAATACCACTCGGCTTTGCCGCAGAAAGTTAGCTGCTGGGGAAGGGCGTAGTATTAGTTTGGTTTTTGCCTTTATAAAAAGGGTTAAAAACATAAGTACCATTTCAAAGAAGATCTGGGCACCGGTAGGAGGCAAAAAGATTTGTCTTGTTTACAAATAATGGTAAATTCTCATCAATAACAGCATTTTGTAGCAATTCTAGGGGACGGCTTTCATCAGAACAATAATTTAAAGAATGAAAATATTTTGTTTATGATATTAAGGTCTTCTAGATTTCTTCCCATCCCAGATCACGTGCTGTTAAAAGACTGATTTTTAATTGTGTATGGAAATGAGATACTCCACACAATCTCTGTTTTTGAAAGAAAGGTTTTAGTTGGCATAAATTTTTTTTTGCTTTTAGTCCCACAGAAAATTTACTGTGGGTTAACCCAGAACAAAGGGAAAAATCCTCCAACTGCCAAACATCAGGAATTTGCAAAGCTCCAATTACGAGCAGTTTCTCCAGGCTGGCTCATCCTTCTTCGCATCACGTCTTCCAGGTCTTTAAAACCAAACCTGTAAAATGCACTCAAATTTAACCGGGAACTGGATTTGTTTCTCAACCCTGTTGACAGTTTTGAGCTGTGACACCTCTGTCAGTTAGAGGGTATGAATTTTTCACCTCTGTAGTCATATACATATAATCACTAGTCTGGTTATCATTACACCGGTGTAAACACACCTCAACCAACATGGCCTATTCACCTTCCTTCACCAGAATCATTATGGCAGCAGAAAGCGTCTCTCGCCACTAGAAAAGCGTCCGCAGTCAACGGTGCTACTATTCTACTCCAGTGACAGTGAAATATGTTTCTAGGGTCCCGCTCTTTGCTGCTTCTTTCTTTCCACATTTTTGCTGGAGCTATGGGAAGCGTGGAAGACCATGCCTCCTGTGACAAGCCCACTTGCTTTGAGGGTAGATTGAGATTAGATCTAAGAAAGAAATTCTTTACTGTGAAGGTGGTGAGGCCCTGGCACAGGTTGCCCAGAGAAGC
>Ga0181612_151025_pt1 | contig 15666 bp, 3 predicted proteins | sample HoacroProtozoa21_FD_119630 | JGI IMG/M metagenome (GOLD analysis project Ga0181612, IMG submission 119630) | Hoatzin crop microbial communities from Cojedes, Venezuel. Combined Assembly of Gp0051906, Gp0051904, Gp0051908
AAACTTAACAGAAGTTTTAAGCAAGGTATTTGAAGTGGACTGTTTGGAAAAAAAAAGTTAGCCTAACCTTTTCTTTTTACTGAAAAGTTGTGCTAATTCATGCCTTTTCCTCTGGAATATATTTTAATGGTACCAGCTGTGATATATTCTAAGACTTCTTAGCAATGCCAACAGCTGCTGCAGTTTGTAAGACAGGTAATGTGCTCTTACATTCTCATGCATCCTTCAACCTTTGGAGATTGTTGCACTTCTTTGGATACTGCTAGACTCTCATTTTGCTTGCCAAATATGGTGGAAAATAAACGTGTGACATCAGAATTATTTCAGCAGTTGTTACTGCTCCATCCAAAGAGGCAAAACACTAACCAAAAAAACCCCAGTCCTTATTTCTTTCTCAAGCTACTGCTTGCTTGAGTGGATTGGGCAGAGTAAGAACCAACGAAAAGCTGTTAGCTCAGAGGTCGTAGTTGGCACAAAGTGGAATTTCTTTTAAAAAGGCTTATTTAATTCAATTATTTGAAGTACTGAAATTAAATACAGTAAGTGCTTAGTATGTCAACTGGATATGTAACTCCTTAAATGAAGAATAAATTTGATATCTGGGAAGTTGGTGTTGCCCAATGGCCTCAAGAAAGGACAGATGGGAAATGGAAGTAGTTAAACCTGTGGCTGTTGAGACAGTACAGCGACAAGTACTTCAAGCAAACGTGTTCAGGCAGAAAGCCTAAAAGATCTAGCAGTGCTCAATATTGAAATTCTTGCTTCATATGTCTCTTCTTACAATATGTGGTATAAATGTGTGTACCTTAAGCTATATAGTGCAGCCGAATCTGACATATCTTGTCTAGACTCAGTTTGTCATAATAAATGCCGTTTCCTTGAGGTAGAATGAGTTAGCTCTGGAAAGAAAGGAAAATAAAGGAATAACTGAGCATTTCTTCTTTCTTTCCTTCCCATTCTTCAGTCTTTCTGCTTGTGTAATTATGGCAAGAGTTCTTGGAGCACACCTTGCAACTTGCCTCAGCTCATGTTTGTTTCTCAAAGTAATAATTGTCCGACACTTTTTTGGTGGGTTGAGCTAGTTTAATCTCAACTCTGCCTTCCCTACCTATTCTTTTGACCTTCTATTCAAGGCTTTCCTATGTCTCTTCTCCCCTTGTGATCTGACTCCATTAAGATAAAGGGTGAGCTCTTCCTCAGTTGTAAATTGGGCTTTACTTGTGCAATGTTAGCTGGCACAGGTCTGACTTCTGCATCTTCCCTGGAATAAGATCTGTCCAAAGGCAGAGTTCTACAAAGATGAGATCATCCCTGAATTTCCCCAGCAGAAATGAGAACTGACTCAAACTTTCAGCTGAGATTAGAGGTGAACTACGGGAGACAAAACGGAGAACAAGCTACTTGTGATTGGCAAATCCCTGGCTCATACTTTTAGCCTGATTTTCACTGTCCATATAGTGTTTCATGAAATGTCAAGTAATTCAAAACAATGTATCTTATTTTCTTAAGTTTTAAATTATTCCTGATATTAAAAACTGGATCTAGTCATCTCTGTGTGGGAAGTTTTCCTCAATTTGCTCCTTCTAGAATAAAATGTGTCCCCTGAAGTAGATAACTGTTGCAACATCTTGATATGACATAGCAAACTGAGAAAACTGCTATGATTGACTTGGTGAAGAGCAACCAACCAAGGAATGTGTGTACTACAATGTACTTAACATGAATCCACAATAGTATTGGAAATATATTTTAATGAGATGCTCTGAAGGTACTGTCCACAGCCTCATTGGTCATGTTATGAAAATGATTATCTGAGATCTGAGACATGACAGAATAAGTGGGGTAACAATGAAGTGGTTTTGAGTGATCCATTCCCATACATAGAGATACACCTGCACAACCATGCTTGGAGTATCTTGAGGTTCTCAAAGTAATTGTAGGATTCATTTATTCTCACTTATTCCCATCCTCTTTTCATTAAACTTAGTTTAGCTCTTTAGGTGAATAAAAATTGTATATGTCTGTCTAGGTTTTGTTTCGGTTTTTTTCCCCCTTTGGAGAAAGTATTAGCAATTGCAGACAAGTGTAGAGGATGTTAAATCTTGGCTTGCTAACAGGAGGCTCAAAGATACTGCAATCTGGTCTCAGTATAATGAGCTCCTTTGTTATATTTAAATACTATCATACTATCCTATATACAGCAAAGCATTGAGATGTTTTATATTAACAATGCACCAGCACTAAAACCTCAGACAACTCTAAAAAGGCGCTAATTATTATTATTAGTGTTTTACACTAACAATAAATGTCAAATGGAACCCTACAAACAAATAACTACCTGTCACTAAGTGAATGAAAAGCAATCTTAGTATAGTGAATTAAAACCCAAACAACAGAGAACTCAACGGGCAGGCGCTACTAGGGTGGCTTAGCTGGGTGGTTGATGCAGCTCCTGTTACAAAGAGAGCAGCAGTGTGTTCTTGACTGTGACAGTCCTGATAGTTGTGTCTTTTCGTTGACATGTAGGGCACCTGGTTAGTGGGAGGTATATGAGCTCATATCAGCTGAAGTGTATCAACTGTAGGAGACACTTAGTCATGGTAAATGGAAATTGGATACTGGTAAGGATTTAGCTGAGTTATTGGTTGCAGTGCTAGGGAGTCTTAGCAGTGAAAAATTAAATTTGGACATTGGAGTATGTATTTGTTTTGGTGACATATTTCTCTTAAATTTTTCAAGCTACTTTGTGTCTCCCAAAGACTTATTTTTTGTAAATGGTACATTTTATTTTTCAATCTTCATGTATCTTTGATATCTGATTGACGTTTTCAGGACACACTAATCCTTTCTACTGAAGGAAGCTCTCACGGTGGCAGCTCTTGCAATCAGCTTCACAGAACTCTCCTTGGTCTGTTTTTATGATGAGGATGAGGTCTATGACTGAATGGCTGGAAGGAATTGAGATCTGGTGAGTGGCAGGACAGGCTTTCATACTGACAGAGTTTGATTCTTATGTAGACCTGTTCATAAAATTCAGATTTGTGGACCCTGAGTCTACCCTCACACCAGTAAAAGTCTAACAGTCCACTAGCCTCAGCTGAGCTGCAAGAATATAAAGCAGGAACAAACAGGATGAGAACTGGCCCCGAAGCCTCAATTTGGATGGTTTGGAATCACAGGCAGCAATGAAAGTTTGCACCCTCTAACACAGGTTACCTAAACAGCTTTTCTGCAAAGGGTGAGAAAACTGGGGAGGGTTCAAAAGGCAATGGCTTTCAGAACCAGGTATCTTTCAAAATTTCATGCCTCTGCATGAACAGGATAAACCAGAAAGTTGAAGTGGGTGACAGTGAATGAGACTGGTGTAAAAACAGTATTTAGCGTTCAGTAGATTGTTTTGCATTGTGGATGACAGTCTGAGTCAGTTCCATTTGTTATCTACCTCAACCTTTTCTCCTTGTTTTAAAATGCAAGCAAAATCAAAATCCTTCAGTCTCACAGAAGTCCTGAGATGATGCTCAGTGTTCACAGAAATTGATGTTTGTCTGCTCACCTACATATATGAAGGGCAAGACCCAGCACAGGTAAGTATCTCTTTATATGTCCCTTTTCCAGATTCATCCTCTTTTTTGCTTAAACTCTGCATACTGGAAACAAACGTATTAAAAAAAAAAAAATCCATTCACAGTGGGTTCATGACTGCAGTGATCTGTGGTGTGTATTTTTAGTACTTGCTAAATCATTCTTGGTGGGCTTGCCTCCTCTGGGTATGAGTAATGGGGAAACAACTACAATTTATCTAGGAAAGAAAGTGTGGATTGCTGTATTCAGATTTAAAAGAGAAAAATTCTATGAAAGTTGTCTTATTCATTAAACTGTGAAAGCAAATATATGGATTACATGGTGTTGTTTGTAGTGTTTTGAGCTTCAAATCGGTACACATTCTGTCATGCACAAAAACGCAGGCTTTCCTGTAGTGATACTGGCAACTGCAGTTTACTTTCCCCTGACCTTACCAAGATGTTGCATGCCTTAGAGCCATTACGTAGGACCCGTTTTGGACACTATTCAGATCCTTCTATTGCAGTATTATTTGTTGAAGCTTAGATTTTTTGTATAAAAGGAGATCATGACGAGGAAGAAATGTGGCTTATACTGGTGGACTAACTAGAAAAGTTCAGTTGAACTCAGGCTAACCTAAAGATTTTGCTAAACTTAAAATATTTCTACTGCAGAACTCAAGCTGCTGTGATTTGAATTTCCTCATGAATGCAGGCAAAGGATTTGTAGCTTCAGTCAGAAAGAGTGCAATAATTTTTTTTCAGTAGTTTTCGATAACTTGTAGATGCTAGCTTTGATGTCTGCTCAAACACCAAACTTCTAAATTTAAATCAGAAAATGCAATTCTAGAACTGAATTATTTTAAGTTTGACAAAGCTCAGATACTTGCTATTTATTGCAGAGGACAGCTAAGACAATTCTGTGGGCATCTCTCTATTGATACAGGCTGAAGTCTGGGCAGGGCTGTTGTCAGACTTCAGTTTATTCTCACCTGAAGCAAGGATGAAGCAAGAGGGAATTCATGCAACAATAAGCGCACAGATAATGTAAAATTTACAGGAACAAATCTGAAAATAACCAAAGACTGCACAGAGAGAGACTTTCGTTGTAATGGGGGAGTAAAACTTCTTTTACTGGACATACACCCAGATAGGGGACTGGATTAATAAATGAAAAATTCAATTAGCTTGTTGCAGAAGGGAACTGAACCTCCGTAGCCATAAGCAGTGCAAAGGTGAAAGCGCTGCACACACAAGGGGCCTGCAAAAAGGAACAGGATCATGCAGTGCAGCAGCGCTGGAAGCGAAGGTGGTGGTGTGGCTGTAGGGCAGGAAGAGGAGTCCAGAGCCGGGTACACGGTGTGGGGTTTTGCCCAGAAGGGCTGAAAGCAGAACAGCTAGAGTGAGCTGGCATCCCATCTGTGGTTTCAGGAATATCAAGTCACAATTAATAATATACAAGGATATTGCATCCTTGTATTTCTGTACCCTTCTCTGAAGTAAAGAGTAGAGGTTTGTGCAGTGATAGGTATCAAGATGAATGTAAACACTTGCAAAGCAAAGTTAGTGGGTCACACTACACTGAAAGTAGTTTGTGTTCCCATTAAACAGCTAAATCCACTTCCTAGAAACCTCTTGCTCTGCAGACTGAGTGTGAAGCTTGGAGATAGACTCATGCAGAGGATTGCTTTTCAACAGAGAACTCTTTCAAAATTTCCCACCAGGCGTCAGCAGCTCTGTAAGCCATGCTGTCTATTTTGAGTTTTATTTAGATTAACAAATTCCACACCCTCGCATACAAAAGCAGAATAGAGTGAAAACACAAGCTGCCCTAACAGAGCAATATCCAACAAACATTATGCTACTCAGAAATATTTGCTGTACAATCCTCCCCACAAAAGGGACTTGTTCAGCCAAAAGATGTCAGATAGCATCTTGCTAAAAGCAATGGTGCCAGTGAAGCTTGCTTCCAAGTTCATGCAGCTGATTTTTTTTTTTTCCCCTCTGTTTGCTTTATGCTAAGAATATCAGCCATTTATTTCTCTGAACCTGGAGAAATAGATCGACTTTTACGCAGGACAGTTATCTGTTGAGGATATGGACACCTGTGAAAATGGAAGATGTTATATAGTGCGCAGTAGAACCTGCTGCGCTCTATATAACAGATATTCTATTCCACAGGTAGGTTTATAAATACACGTTGCTGCACTTGCTCTTTTTTACTCTATTAGGCCTCAAGGAGCTAATCGAGTAAAATATTAAAAAATATGCTGTGTGGCAGCTGCTCTTTTTTGAGAGATCTGGGCAGTTTGTGTTCTGTAATACCAATGATTTTTGAGTGGCCCGTGAGGGCCTTCAACAGTGAGGGCACGCTTGATGTATTAAGACAAAAATACTTTTCTCTATTTTTATAGTAGGTCTCTTCTGCAGAAGTTTAGTCTTCTATACAAGTTGAAAATTATGTGATTAGGGTGAGTTGATTTTATTTTTAATTTAAAACTTGGAGAAGAGGGTAGAGAAAAGGAAGTAACGACTTCCTATGCTTTTTGACAACCTTTAGATCAATTTCACTTTTAGTACTAGCACTAAACTTTTGCTAATGGGGGAAAAGTAATCCCTTTAGTGAACTACCTGTTTGAGAAATCCAGTGCTATTTCTTTGACTTCAAGAGAAATATTTGTGTAAGAAGCTGTCATGCAGTATTTTAAGTGGGGAGGACACAGAGGTGCTTTTATAGAAACTACAATAAAGCTAAGCATTTCAATCCATTTATCAAAATACTCATTGTTCCCATCTGAAGACAGATGAAATAATAAGTATTGAGCAAAGAAACATCAACTAGATCCAAATCATTTTATTAACCAAAAGATTTTTTTAAGTGATGATCTTTCTACTCCTGGCCCACTTTCTTAATCATTAAAGTATATACCCATCTATCTGCTGACCACACCAGGCTTCTGCAAAGGTGTTTGTTGATCAGAAAAGTGATTCAAATTATATGCTTGGGCCTTATGTTTTAGATTTGCAAACAATATTTAGCGGAAACTGCATTTAAAGACTTTTTTTCCAAGGATCTTTTGTTTAAGAGGTAATTTAAAGACCACTATCCTTCAGAAGCCAGAAAACAGGAGCCAGAAAAAACTCTATTTGTGGAACTTGGAATATCACTAATTAAATTGGGGTAATAGTTGAGATGGTGGGGGGGGGGAAAGCAGCCAGATTAATTCTTAGTATGGTCTCTGTTACGGGAGGAAGAATCTCATTCTAACCTTGAACATGATTTTCACGTCTGCAGTGTAACAATCCTGGCATAGACAGAAGCATCACTTCTCAAACTCTATGATTTGATTTGATATATTAACATGGAAGGGTGGGGAGAACATTTGCAGTGAATTTAGGAGCATTCCCCCTCCCACCCAAGGGAGGTTTATCCCGTCTGCCAGCAATGAAGCACTAGGCAGCTGCTTGCTCCCCCCTGTCCTTCCCCCTCCGCAGGATGGGGAGGAGAAATGAACAACAGTGGAAACTCATGAGTTGAAATAAAGACAGTTTAATAAGATAACAAGGAAAATAACAATAATGGTAATAACAAACTATATACAATACAAATTTTCTTACTACCCAGTGAGCAATGTGCAGTCAGTCCATGAGCAGTGATCGTGGAAACCTGAAATTGTGAATTTCACTAAATTCAAGAAAGTTTGAACTCCTGGACAAGAAAGGATTCAAATTCCAAGAAATGAGAAGAGCAGAAATCTTTCTGCCCACCGACCAACCCCCATTCATAAACTGAGGATGATGTCTATGGTATGGAACTTTTCCATTGGCCAGCTTGCTTGTCTGTCTGTCTCTGCTTCCTCCAAGCTCCTGCATACTTGCTTATTAGATGAACATGAGTAGCTGGAAAAAGTCCTTGATTTCATAGCAGCAACTGAAATCATCGGAGTTATCAATATTCTTCTTGTACTAAATCCAAAGTGCAGAAGCTACTGGGAGGGAAATTAACTCTATGCCAGCCGAAACCAAGATAGCATTGGAGGCTCATGCTTCCAAGTTGTGTGCAGTTGCGTCCTCAAAATATGCAATCCAGTCTCACAAGGAAATACCATCCTACAGGTGGCAACCAGTGTGTTGGGTAGAAATGAACTGAGGCATGGACGGTGGATGTCAGGCCAGTGAGTTCTCACTGAATAAACTGAGGAGTAAATGGAGTAGTTAGAGCCTACGTTGGTGTTTCTTGGTTTCTGCTGTCATTTAGCCAAGTTGCAATGTAAATATCTTGGAGCTACTGGTAGGGTGTTAATCTAGTGCAAGATTATCTCATATATTTAGAAAAACCACGGTTCCCAAGATGGTTATTGGCCAGCCTAGCAATACTTACTTCTGTCTGGAGCTTCTAGAGAAACGGACAAGCTCTATTCCTGCAAAAACACCAATGTTTTATATTTGCTTATTGAAAATGCTAAAACTCATTTTAGCTGGAATCTATATTCGAAGGCAAGATCTGAGTCTCTCCTAGGTCCATTTTCTTGGTAGAATCTTCGAAGTTTTTTCACTACAGGTTTCTAGTGAGGTTAGTAGTGCATCTTCTCTCCTTTCTGCCTGTTCCCAGCTGCTACTAATAGTATCACCTCTTGGATTAAGCTGGTTCTAGTTTTAGCAATGGTGGTTTTTTCCTAGTTTAAACCTTACTGTTTCAGGGAAATCTGTTACCAGAGCTGTCAGTTTTGATTTATATATCAATAGTGTTGTGTCAGTAGCCAGAGGGTATGGCAAAGGGATATCCATAAGCCTGTATTGGTGGTGTTGCTGGAGGATTGTTTCAAATTAGCTTCAATCCCATAAAAGTACAGTGTAATGTTATTTCCCACTTGTAAACAAAATGGTGACTGACTATTGCAGTAAATAAAATTGGATGGTTTGCTTGTTCTAGAGTTTCAGTGGAGCTCTGACTCTGGAAATGTCTGAACGCTGTAAGTCACCTTTTCCTCACTGTTTTAAGGCCAAATACACCACAGGAAGATTGGAGAGGAACATGCTTAGAGCAGTACTGAATTTGGCTGTCTGTATGTGTCTTTCTTGTCCTTGAAAATCAAGCTATTTAATGCTGCCTTGATTTAAAAAAACAAAGTCTATGGGACAGTTACCGGAGGCTGGCTAGTGCCATGAAACTTAGATTTGTAATGAGAGACAAGCAACTCCAAAGTTAATTAGTGCTTCAATCTAAAGATTTATTTTAGCTCATTATAGATACTCAAGCTGTTTGCGAGATGCAAGGAGCAGATTTGGTTGGAATGTAGCATTACTTTCCTTGGCATTTTTGAAGCCATGAAGGATCTGGGGGCTTTTAAATAGCAATGGGTATTTCTAGTCTATAAGGTTATGAAATACTTGCGATTCAAGAATTTTAATGTAACTTTTTATGGGATACATTATCAAAATATGTTTATTAAAAATTAGAGATGCTTTTTGAAAGGGGGGTAGGAAGAATCCTCTCTATCAAGAGGCAAGTTAGAAGGCCTTGTTAGTTTTCCATTTTTATGCACCAAGATGTACAGCATGTTATGAGGATTAGCAGTAGTACAAAGCAAGTGTGTGAATTTTACTGGAACAGTAGCTCTTTATATCCACTTTGTATCAATGTAAACAAGTGCAAAAGACAGAGGGCAAATGGAGAAAAAAGATCCAACATAAAGGCTCCAGAGAGCAGAAGGAAACTGATTAATCTTCTGCTATTTTACAACTTCATATTAGTAGTTTCTCTTATCGCATGTATCTATAATCTAAACCCTATGGGTTTCAATTGCAGCTAACTTGTACTTTCTAAATGCCAAATCCATGAAAGCTACCTTCCTGGTGTCCCTTTAAAATCAACTTAAACTGACAGTGTAATTTACACCATTGTTTGTCACTATTTAATTTTCTCTGACACTCCTATTAGTTATACCTGTTCACATCTGTTCTGAATTTATCCCTTTCAATTTAATTTATTATTACTTTCAATGCATAAAAATCTGAACCAGTAAAAAATTGTCCAGGTAATAAGTCCCATCCTCTGGCATGCCTATAGCCAAGAAATTGTTGACATTTCCATTATATATCCTGGGGTGCAGGTGTAGGTAGGAAGGAAGCGGTTTAATACACTGACAACCAAAGACTCAAAGTGCGGGGAAGGTTAAGTCCAGGATCAGAACTAGATAGGTTTCTGAAGAGACTGGATTATTTTCTTAAGGGGATGGTAATAATTAATACATTGCACTCGTACAAACTGAAAAAAACCTTCAGGAAGAAAGAGATTTACAGTGTTCTAGATAGTAAGTCAGTGTCTGCTCAATAAGTTCATGTGAGGAAGCCTGGGATGCAGCTGTTGAATCGATAGAGCTGGGAAACAATTCTGGAAGGCACATTGTTGAGTGCGAGGAAGGAAAAGCAATAGGAGAACAATTGAGATGTGCCCCAGGAAGAAAACTAATGTGTCTGATTTTCTGTGAGACAGCAGAAAACTGAACTGAAGTTTTGGAAAAATGGGAGGGCAAAAAAGCTGAAGGAACAAAAAACCTTTGTGGCTGTTAAGCTTCAACTGGTGGGGCAGAGGGGCACTGAGATGCTTTGGATTTTTTGCTTGTGATCATTCATGATCTTATCTGTTTTATGAGGTCTGTTATGCCCTTTAGGACAACAACAATTTTGAGGCTTTAATGTGTTAGTTTTGCTGACTGGCTGTATCAGCTCGGTGATAGTTAACGACTGTTCCTGCTTATGTCTCTAAGCTCCCTTCAGTGCTTAAGTATAGGGCCATGTCCCAGGGTTGCGTTGGGCAGAGAAACCTGAGCTTGGCAAATGAAAGACCACTGCCTTGATCAGGAGTTTCTGGAGCAACAGATTTGACTTTAGTTTCTGGATCTGGAATGTGAAAATAAAACTTGAGGCTCGCTTGGAGGAAGGACCTAATTGCAGTAGCTTGCAGGTCTGCATGTTCTCATTAAAGAATGAGGTGGAAGATCCCAGTGCAGGGTGGGAATACTTGGGTGGGTGGAAGAATTTGATGGTGATGTTTGATAGGCAAGTAGGATTTGAAGATGCAAAATCACTAGTGGTGACTCTGCTTCAGCAGAGTACACTGGATTATTCATTCTGTGGGCAGGTGAAAGTCTTTGTGTTTGAAATTGTGCCTTAGTGAATAATCTGGAACGTTATGAAAACAGTGAACTCATCTGTTCATGAATAGCGTGGATATTTTTGCTTTTGTGCCATACCCATCCATGGCAATATTTTTTGTATTAAATACTATGAATCCACTTCACCTGTCAGCACTATTCAAAACACAAAATGCTGCATGAATAGGAAGGATGTTCTGGGATCTCTCAGATGATTACTGTTGCTAGGAAAGCCACTTCCTGATATCTTTGTGCTTAGTGTCTGTGCCTCCCTTTGTGTACAGCCTTCGGTGACAGGCAAATTCATATCAAGGCACACGGAAGAAATACAAAAAGTTTAGAAATGTTTAAAGAACACTGCTTAAAGTTAAAAGGCGGATGTCATTGCAAATAATAGTTAAGAGTTATGATTTCTTTCCTATGTGGGATTATTGGTATTAAATTGGAGAGAATTGCAGTGCTGGTTATGCTGTGACTGTGAATCTGATGCAGACTTGGGCTGCATTAAAACTGAAAATTTTTAGGACCTCCAAAATGCAGTTAATGTATTTTGTATTGTGACAGCAAAGAGGCTTATACTGAAGGGTCACAAATGCTGACTTCTCATCCCTGTTTGACTGGCTGGGAGTTTTACTTATTTTGACCTTTTTTTTAAGCAAATTTCTGAAAGCACTAAATGTTTATATTAGCCAGGGGACTTCAGAGGTTTGTATATTTTGGTATGCACTCACAAGCACAGGAATCACAGTATTTAATCTGCTGTGATATAACGTGTAGAATGCTAACAACTATCAGATAATATGAAGAACTAATATGCTGAAAGTCATGGTGTGCCTAGAAACCTAGACTTAAATTATAGAAGGCATTGAGACTCATATGCCATATTCTCAGCATAGTAACATTTTGGGTGTTTGAGGCCCACTAAGTTGTGCTCTTAGATCTTGGATCCTAATTTAGGGAGCTAGCATTATACTTACTAGAGAGTAAAGTTGGTGTCATCCAGGAAAAAAGTCTGTTCCCCGAGTTTCTGCTGTCACCACTGTCTTTACTACTATGGCTGCCTGACTGGATTCCCACACCAGTGAGGTGGGTGTGTGTAATGTTCCCTACTGCTAGATTTTGGGACTTGTTGGGGTAAAACTGCATTGTCTGGGTTGAGATGTAATAAGGATTTAGGCTGATGTTTTTGAAGGAATTTGGGATAGCTGTAGTTAATAATATCTGTTACTGGCAGAAAAAAGTTCTTAAACCCTCTGCATTTTTATGCAAATCTTTCCCTTCATTTGCTTGATACTTGGTACCCGCATCCTGTCAGTATTTTCTTAATGAAAACAAATGTCTCGTAGAAAGGAGTCTTCAAAAGAGGGTTTCTATCTGAACAGAATAGCCAAGTTGTGTAGGTGCAAGGCAGCAGATGAGCAGAAGCACTGTAGGTTGACCTTTAACATCTTTCACCTGAGTGATGTCTACAGGTTGGCCATTGCTAAGAATGCGTGGGGTTCCCCTCGCAGGCCGGTCAATGGAGTTCAGCCTTCTCCAGCCTAGCTGTAGATATTTGGACTTTTTATCTGCAACACCTCTAATTTTTTTTGTCTTTAGAAGCCCCTTGTATAAGAAGCTGGTGTGCTGAACAAAACAGCATCCATCACAGGCTTTTGCCCAGATGTTAGCACTGATTCTTTTCTATTGATGGCAAATTTGCTGCCAAGCTGTGCTGAAATTGTCAGTTCTACCAGCTGAATAAGAAGATGCAGCTGTGCAGGGTAGATTTGGCTACTTGATGGATAGATTAGTTTTTATCTCCTGCACTTGGCTGGAACTAGTCTGAATGTACCGTTCCCTCCCAAACTGGATGTGTAGTTCTGCCGCCTGCCCTAAGGAAAACGATGGCTCCCACTGGATGCTTTGTCCTATTTTTTCCACTCTCTAGCTGCAACATCCTTTTAATAAACGAGCTCCCAGCCAAGTAGTCTTTCCCAACACATTCTAATTCTTTAAAATAGCAGAAAATTTATTCTGTTCTCCTGAGTCTTTAAGTCCATGTTTTAAAATTTGAAGGGAGTAAGTGAAATATCCTCTATTATGATACAGCCAGAAAAGGGGATATTTTGTATTTGCTAAAAGGAACTAGCTTATCAGGTTTTAATCATTATAGGAGAAAAACCCAAACACAAATTGGTAGTTAAAGGGAAAAGTTTGTGGGTAAATAACTATGGATGAAACAAAGATTTTTCTGACTTTTCACGTGTTTCACTTTCCTTCTTTTCTTTTGTCATTATTTTTATTTATTTGTTTTACAGCCTAGTGCACTCGGAGGATAAATTCCTTTATGTGCTTGGTGCTATAGGAGAAGCATGTTAAAACATAACCCCTGATTTATTTGCAGTCTAGTGAAGAGAAACAAGCAGAAAATGGCAGTGCTGACATTACGGATGGTTAAATGAGGACCAGTGGCAATAAGCAACAAGCTTGTGATTATAGGAGGAGTCGAGTCAGAGGCTGAAATTAGACCTTGGATTTTTATGCCATAGCTCAATAGGCCTGTGTATTTTTTGTTGTTTTTTTTCCTGACTTCTCTGTCTTCCTTTCCCTGTCACTTTCTTTGTTCATCTTTTGTTCCAGTATTTCCATTCTTCTTTGTCTTCTTCAGGATGCCAGAAAAGAACTAAAGCCCCATAAAATCATATAACTAGTTTCCCTAGGATGGACTAATGAATATGTGATGAAATAATTTAAACAGACATTTAGTCTTCTAGAATTTCAGAGTCTTGAATGACTAAATCCCTTCCCGTCCCATGTCCCCACCTCCATGTGCAGGAGTCCAAAACTTTTAAATCATTATGTGGTAAATTTACCCCTACCCACCTATTGCTTTTGCTCCCACTTTTCCTTTTCTCTGCTAATGAGTCATGATATGTAATTACCTTCTGTCTTTTCTGCATTTAGTGAACGTGCCAGTGCAGAATGATTTAAGAAAATAAAAAAGGCTTAAAAAAAGACAAGGAAACAAGCAAGCATCCAGGACTGCTTTGGCTCCCACTCACCATTCTTGCTCTTGCCAAGTGTAATGAATATTGCTTTTTCTCTATGGCACTCTGAAGCAGGATTAAGTAAACTTATATCTATATTATTGTATTTTAATGAAGTCTTGTGTATTGGGGTGATTTTTTTAGTGGGCCATCAAGCTTTACTGGACACTTACGAAGGTGGTGAAATTCAAATGATCTGATCTTTCTCTGAAAGACTTTGTCTTTAAATCTATTATTCAGCCTTGCAGAATGAGCTGTGCAGAACATACTATGTGAAATAAGCAGAGGCTGTGGTGGAACGTGGGAAGGGCTGACTGTGGGTTGCGGCATGCTTTTGTCATGGCCCCCTCTACAAGTGCTGATTTCATTTCTGGAAAAAACTAAACTGTCTTAGACCCCCTAAACCTCAACCTGAATTGGGGAAGTGCACATCAAAGTCAAGGCACCTCAGAAGTGCCCTACCTGCCAGATTCCTCTGTTTTGAAAGTGCTTTTGCTGTGTGTAGCTGTGACAGCATGTCCTGAACAGGGAGGTGTTTAGGGCTGCTTATTAAATAGTGGGAACCAGAAGTTTATTGTCACTTTAGGAATTTGTTTTTAAGGATTGTTTCTTCTTACTAACATGGGGAAGAAAGTAAAAGCCAGCTCTCTCAGCCACTGAATAATAAATGATTGAATAGCAGAAATTCAATAGGGCTTTTTCTGTGAATAAAATGGCAAAGAAAAATAACCATTTCTTTGGGATAACTCATCCATTCATGGATAGCTTCTTTTGGTAAATAAATATCTTGCCACCTGCAACTCTGTGCTCCTAAAGCTGTTGTGTAATTTCCAGTATTTTCTGATGTCTTCTGAAATGAGTTTTAAGAAGACTGTTGTTTAAAGTAAATAGAAAGAAAGAAAAGAAAAAGAACTTACATCAAGGATATCAGCATTTCTTCTTTCTCTGCATGTTTCCCTGAATATAGAGTTGGCAAACTCTCAAATCACTTTATCATGTTTGAACTTGGAAAAATGTATGATAATACCAGCTGAGCTAATATTTAAAGAGCTCTTCATTTCAGAATTTTATTGTCTCTTTCTCAGTTCTTCTGAAGTCTTCTGACAGGCATGGTGGTGAAGGCTGTGAATGGCTCAGGCAACTGAAAAGGGAGGCAAAAAGACGTTTGCACCTGAACCTGGATCAACTGGGTCTGAAACAGCCACTTCAGGATTTCTTGGAGATAAATTTATTGCAGTAGTCTCAAAGACTGCTTTAGTAGCCAAGTTTCAAGCAGAGTACCACACGCTCTGGCTTTCCCTGGCAACTGTCAACCTCTACAGGATCCTCTGGTGTGCACAAGAATATGGTGGTGCCTCTGGAGATCTGGTTACTGTGATTGGGCACCAACGGTCACTGCCATGCACTGAAGTTTGCAGTGTTTGGTTAGGATGAAAAGATCCCTCTTGCACAGGTAGAATTGTAAATTCAGAGAGCTTAATTCGGTGGGTTTTTTTCCCCAGTGTTCCCCCCCAACCCAGTGGTTTGGGGTTTTTTAGTGCCTATTGCAGTGGTAACTGCATCTAGTTGCAGATTTCTCACAGGCTCCAGGAAAGGTGGGGAGCAGCACTTCGATGTTAAGTGGATGTGCAGCAGGAGGAGAGGGGTTATCAGCACATTAGTGACATTTTATTTTAGACTGTTATTTATGGCTTCCTTAACGGCCTCTTATGTGAGTTGAATTGATAACAGGAAAAAATGTTGGGAAAGAACAATTCTGAGGATCCTGGGGGCTTTCAACATTTAGGGCTTGCTATTAAAATGCTCCAAGACTTGCAGTGTGTGGGTAGCAAGTGTTGTCTTGTGGCTTTGTTGGATTTTTACCTGCTTTGACCCTATTTGTCACCATACTAGGCAATCAAACTGGGCTTTGGCAGGTGA
>Ga0181612_135157_pt1 | contig 15665 bp, 6 predicted proteins | sample HoacroProtozoa21_FD_119630 | JGI IMG/M metagenome (GOLD analysis project Ga0181612, IMG submission 119630) | Hoatzin crop microbial communities from Cojedes, Venezuel. Combined Assembly of Gp0051906, Gp0051904, Gp0051908
AAATATTAGTCTCGCAGTTGTCCTTTGTGTTGGCACCCAGCACATTTTGAATTTACCATAAAAATGTACAGTTACTGTATGGCTAATATTACTATTAGATGCTTACTTGTAACACTTTTCAGGACTTTCAGTCATTATTTTTTAGTGAAAAAACAGATGGTATAAATCAGTGTTAGTAGCTGTGGTTTTCTGTATGTGAGATGAATGTTATTGTTTAACAACTGCAGTAACTTGTAAACAGTATTTCTGAAACCGATTTCTGTTGCAAGATATGATGTCACCTTGCATAAGACCACAAAGAAGAAATATCAGTTTCATCTGTCAGAAAAATAGTTCATGTATATGTAAGCTCCAACTAAAACCAGAAATTTTGCAAAGACAGATGAGCATGTACTGCATGAGGAAAAGCAAAAGTGGAGACTGAATTCAGGCTCTGGAGACAAAGGCAAATACAACCATTTGTCATAGACTTCACACTGCAACAATACTCAAAATCGTATCACACAGACTTTCAAAACAATGATAGGCTTGAAACTTATGCAAAAATTAGATGTTTCATATCTGAAATACAAAACAAAATAGTAACAAGGCAATGCACCATTATAAGTATACACAATAGCTATTTGTCATTCATAGAATAACTTAAGATCATTTAGGGCAGCTATTTTTACAAGATGTTAATATGAATAACTTGCATAAAGTCATGTCTTCATTTGAGACGTATTCTGTTTTGCTTTAACCTACAAGCTGCTACAGCTTCTGATGTTTCAGAGGATGGTAATGAAGGTTTGTAAAAACTTGCAGTGTAGATGAACGTTAGTAGTGGCTTTTTTAAAAAAAAAAGTTTTTAAATATCCAGTTCCTTTGTAATAAAGTAAGTGTGATCTTCAATGCTGCCTGGCCAATAACAATTTGAAAAACAAATACCACATTAATATTTTGATAACCATTAAGATATTTTAAATCATAACATTTTAAAATAGACTTCAGTTGTCAGAAAGCCTGTATCTCTATTCAAATTTTCTTCGCTGTCTTAAGAGTTCCTCGGCTTGTATTTTGAGTAACAACCACGACTTGTGCAGTTTACAGTTTAGTGAAATTTTATATAGTACTTTTATTTCTCAACAAAATTTCTTAATTTCTTTCTTAATATCTTTCTTGACAAATTTTTCAGCTAAAAGCTTTTTTCTTAAAAGCTTATCTCCTGAGAACTTAATCCAGATAATAAAACGTATTTCTCATTGTACATCCAATGTAAAAATGCCACAGGTATTGAATTTATCCTACATGAACTCTTTGTGTGATTACACTTACTTTATTTAGGCTGGCTTTGACTTCTGAGTCAACAGAAATTAGTACCAATAACAATGGTTTTAGTTGCTTTGACTATAAAATACAGCTGTTTCTAAACATGCAATATCAACATCATCTTTTCAAATTACCTGAATTTAGCACCACCTCTTCCATCAGAAGAAATGGATAAACATCGTCGTCGGTTTAATATGAGAATGCTAGTGCCAGGAAGACCAGTAAAAGACAGCACTGTACCACCACCTGTACCTGCAGAAAGACCCTCTTACAAAGAAAAGTTTATCCCTCCAGAGCTCAGCATGTGGGACTATTTTATGGCAAAGGTAATTTAAAAGGGAAAATATAGTTCATAAAAGCGTATTTCTTCTCTGTTAAGTTCTAAGGACAAAAAGTATGTGAAAATTTTGAGCATTCTTCATAGTAAGCTGCAGAATACTGTCCTCGTAATAAAAGATGAAGAGCCTGCAATTCTATTAACTTTCAAAACATGTCTCTTTTCCAATAATAGAGATTAACACTTTTCCTCTTGCTGCTTATTTTTGTTTTAGGGAAACTTATTTATAGAGGTTAAGTTGTTGTCACTTAAACTCTATGACAGTGACAGCTCAGATAAGAATTGAATATTAAGAGATCATAAAATTGCTTTTACAGCAGACTTTTATTTTGCATTGCAGCCATTTCTTCCTTTATCAGATAGCGGTGTTATATATGATTCCGATGAAAGTATTCACAGTGATGAGGAAGAGGATGATGCTTTCCTCTCTGATGTACAGATCCAGGAACACAAAGATGCCAGTTCTTACAGGTTAGAAGAATTTGCCACTGTTTTAAAATAATTATGTCATGTGCTTACATTTTCTTCCAAATTAAAGAAAATACAGGTCCTCTGCACCCTCTAGTTAAAGTCAAATAATTTTAGTACTGTAGATAGACTTACCTGTGGCAATGGGATTATGTAAATGACAAATTCTCATCACAGTAACAGTTCCCCGTTTACTTGCCTGAAAAAACAGGATTAGGAAGTCAAAGCTGTGTGGTTCGTAGTTTTTGGGGAGGGGAAGAAACAGATTAAAAAAAAAAACCTATCTTCATTTTAAAGACAGAAAGAACATGAGATACCACAATGCCAGCTCTAGAATAATGGTTTAGACTACTGATTCAAGCATGATCTTTAGTTTTTGAGCGAGGGGCAGATTAAATAGAACACTTAAAAGAGAAAATGTTGCAAGATAAAATGAAATAATGGACAACCTCAGCATTATAATAATGGAGAAAAATGATGGCTTTTTTTATGCATTCTTCAAGCCTCTTATTAGTCGTTACAGCTATACTGTACAGGATTTGTATTTTTAATATCTGTGAGACCATTTCGGTGTGAAAGCTTCTGCCATGAACATCAATGTCAAATAATGTCTTACAGAATCATAGAATCATTAAGGTTGGAAAAGATCTCTAAGGTCATCAAGTCCAGGCATCAACGCAACACCACCATGCCTGCTAAACCATGTCCTGAAGTGCCACGTCTACTCGTTTTTTAAACACCTCCAGGGATGGTGACTCCACCACTGCCCTGGGCAGCCTGTTCCAGTGCTTGACCACTCTTTTTAGTAAAGACATTTTTCCTAATATACAATCTGAACCTCCCCTGACGCAACTTGAAGCCAGTCAAGAATACAGTCTTGACTGTATTCATCATGATTTCATGGAGAATTTCAGGATGTGTTTCATGGGGCTTGTACTTAATTCTCAGTCTTGCAGAGGCTCACGCACACACATTCTTTTATCTGGGGGAAGAGTATAATAATGTGATTTGCAAAAGAGAGAAGGGGATACTATGTGTTTACAGCAATGTGCCCTCAGAAGCAACCTTATGTTGCATCGTTGATATATAATAAGCATAGCTGATATATAAGTATTTATGTGTCTGGTAAACCTCAGTGAACCATCTACACTGTTTTTCTAATCTGTATCCTTGGTAGGAGAAAAATGTTCTGCAGATAACTGTATTAATGTTGTTTTAACACAACTAAATCTATTCTCTTTATACAGCTGGGCTCTTCTGCATCTGACAATGGTAAAATTAGTTCTGCACAATGTTAAGAACTTCTTTCCCATTGCTGGTCTCGAGTTCACGGGTATGTTAAGTTCTGCTTTAAGTTTTAGTTGTCTGGATAGGTAGCTTTCTGTCAGACTTTACTTTTTAATTTTCATTTTTAAATTTAAATAGTTTAATACATTATTTTTTTACAATTGTTGACAAGTACATTTCTTTTCTTTTTGGATGGTTGTATTATTCTGGGTTTTTTATACACGCTGTAACTTAAATTATTTTTTTCTCTAAGCCTTACTGTATTAATATTTCTGTTTAGATCTGCCTGTAACATCACCATTGGGCATTGCTGTAATAAAAACTTTGGAACACTGGGAACAGATTCTTCAAGACAGAATGGACCAGTTTGAAGGCCCACCACCAAACTACATCAATACTTACCCAAGTGACCTTGGTGTAGGTGCAGGACCAGCTATTCTCCGCAATAAAGCAATGATTGAACCTGAAAACACACCATTCAAGTAAGTGTTTTTTTCCTAGCAAAAACATATTCTTTGATCGTAGAAATACTGAAAAGTATTTCCACCTAAAGTTAAACAGACAAATAAAGGCTGGCTAGATCTTAGTTCTACCTTTACAGAAACCACTTTCCCATGTCCCTTTGTTCCTTCTTATGCCGCTGTCTTCTCCAGCAGCCTTTACTTACTCTGCTGCACCTTTCACAACTGCAGCAAGAAAGAGAGCATGGAGGACTACAAATCAAGGGCAGCAGCTGCTGCTGGGAAGGCCCTATTCAACCTCTTTTACTGTTTCTCCAGTAGCAGCTGTCTCCTACCACACCTCAGCAACAAAAGTATAATACATGCAGATGTCAGGAGGAGGAGAGAAAGAAAGTTGTAGTACAGTCCTTGTAAAGCCAGTCCTCCTGTGTTTAGACCAATGTCAGTCTTGCAGGTATCTTTAAATGCAGATAGTGAACCATGTTTTTAACTACAAAATAATTTGCTTTTCTCAACATACTAAAATCCAACTTTAAGTTTGCTGACTATATATGACTTTGGATTTGCATGGTTGATACTCCTATAGAGTTTTATTAAAATATTCTTACAAATAGGCACTAGTTTAGAAATATTTATCCTCGAATCTGAGGCAATGAATTTTGTTTGTCTCATATATGAGCTAAATATTTTGAGAATTCTTTTGAATACTGAAAAAAATATGTAATGAAGCATAATTCCAATATAAATGCACCTTTAGTAGAGTGCAAATATAGACATAAATGCAAGTCAGCACATTGAACTGTAGTACTTCGAAGTTAATAACATAATGTGGATTTTAAAAGAACATAAAAAAAAAAAGTATCATTTGATATTTGCCTTGAACAAATCAGAGCTTAAACTTTGGTTGGTTTTTTTTTTGGAATTTCATCTAAAGTAATTCAGAGTCTTTCTTTAGATATATTTTTTTCCCCACCTTTAATTACATTGAAGCTTTTCCGTTCTGTTTTTTTCCCCCCTTTTCTGTTTTACTTAGATCAAAGGATTATTCAGCTCTTCCAGCAAAAAGGCTCTGGCATTTTCTTGTGAAGCAAGAACTTCTTCAGGAGACTTTCATAAGATATATATTTACGAAGAAAAGAAAGCAAAGTGAGGTAAACGAAGGATGTAATTTTTTTTTAAACAAAGCTCAATTATAACTGTTCCTCAGTGTCTTCAGTATTTCTTTTAATTTTTCTTTCCATTTTTATGTTGGCATTTTAATTTCCTTTCTTTCATTTAACAGTGTTTGGATTTTTTTTTTTAAATCAACATGACTGTCATGTTGTTTATTGAAGTATCAACTGAACAGAATATTTTTAGACAATACATATCTCACCTTACCTTTATGTAGTTGAATTCTATCCGAATGAAGAAACAGAATGTTTGCAATAAGGGAAATAAGTAAAAAATTTGAGTATTCATATAATTTTGTGTGTGTGTCATATTGAAAAAGAAATTTAAATATGCTATTACTTTGTGTATATGTATATATGCATGAGTAATATATACATATAAATATTATATAGTAATATATAATATGGGGCTCTACAAATTGTACCAGTTATAACTGTAACAAGTTGTAACTGAAAATTTAAACCAACACATAGGTACCATGGGAAATAAGTATACTATTTAATATCTTTTAGAATTCCTGTAAGTATGGAGTTTGTGTGTGTATTACTCCTCCATTTATTTGCTATATCATACATTTTGTGTTCATCTAGGAGGCATTACAAGTGAGTTTGTTTAGATTCCTGTCTTAGTTTCTGTGCCTTTTATAAAAAGTTAAAAATACATTTGTCATCATTTACTGACAGAGTGGCCTTTAAAATCTAGTTTGGAATGTTTCATTCTTTTTTATATTTGTTTGTGCATGTGTTTTGTGTTTGTGACTGTGTGATGTTATGTAGTCTGTAGAAGATCGTGTGGAGCAGGTCAAACAAAACTGCGTAGCAGAAGATCACAAAAACAAGGTAGTATCTCTTCTCCCAAACCTCTAGCACATTCTTAAAAGTTCTGTGGAACTGGCTTTTCTTTCTCTAATGTGACTAACAGAAGCTATATGTTCTGTGTAGTCTGTGTGGCAGGCTTTTAATCAGTGAATTAACTCTGGATGTCCTGATAACTGGGATGAGTGAACACCTTGTAAATAGTTTTGCACACACAACTTTGTGTTTCTTATACTCAAATGTATCTTTTGGCTTCTAGAACACCAAAGAGTATGAGAAGTCTAAAGTTTAGCTTCCTAAACAATGCTGAGGCCACTGAACTTTTCTTGCATGAATTTTGTATAGATTTTTGCAGTCTGAATATACCACTACAAAATGGATTTTTGTGCTAATTGAAATTTCTTACAAATGTTTTGTAGGTTGAAGCAGATCTTGGCTACCCTGGAGGAAAAGCAAAAATCATTCACAAAGAATCAGATATGATAATGGCATTTGCAGTTAATAAGGTAAGCCACAATTCTACAATAAGTGCAATAAAAACATCTTAATTATAGTTAGTATAATTTTTTTATTTGTGCTGCATAGGCAAACAGCAATGAAGTTGTTTTGGCATCTACACATGATGTTCAAGAACTTGATATTTCAGCATTACTGGCTGCTCAGTCATTTATATGGATTGGGGAAGAATATGACAGAGAGTCTAAAAGGTAGGATTGTTTCTTTGTGGTTATATTAAGAGTATCATTTTCCTGTGAGGCTGCATATTTAATACCTGTGTAAGCACAAGTGGATCATACAAAATAAAAATTAATTGCTCATTTCAGATTGCTTTACAAAGGAGTGAAGCCAAAACAATATTACTTTATTTGTTTTACACATGGAGAAACTAAGATTTTGAAGGGTTTGAGTATTTTGTGCATGTCTGCACTGTACAGTGAAGTAAAATCCCATGGTGTGCAAGCTGATACAGGAAGTGCTACCTTAGAAGCACTGCAGTTGCATCATTGCAGTGTCGAGGCTAGTGGTAGCTGATCCTAGTTGTATAATGCAACGGCCTGAATTACTGTCTCCTCCATTATTGTGCTGAGAGCTGTGAATGTATCAGCTACAGCAAGCACTCATCTGTACCATGCTCCACTGCACAAAATAGATATAGACACACAGTTAAGGAATATTCCAACAATATTCTTCTCAAGAGAGCTTATATTCCTAACATCTGTCTACCACAGTTAGGATCATCTGTCGAGGTAAAACACCAATAGCTTTGGAGGATGTGGAAAGTGTTTTTACAATGTAAGTGGAGGAATTACAGTTTATAGTCTCATTAGAATCACTTTGTTTACCCTCTGCCATTAGTCTCTTGACACTGAGATAAGCAAACAGCATTGGTAGCAAAGGAACATTTGTTTAAAGCACAACACTGCTGTTCTTTCACAGTTCTGATGATATTGACTTTCGTGGTTCTACCACAACACTCACTCAGTCAACTGCACCATCTTTTGGAGTGAATCAGATACAACCATCTTCATCTATGCCATGGTTAGGCAGCGGTCAAACTAGCACTGGAGCTGGTGTGGTAAGTACTTCTGTTGCATGCAGCTCAGGAGACTGTTACTTTTTTTAGTGTATTATTTAGTAGAGAGACCTAGTTTCCATTAGTCACCATTCTATTAATTCAATGTTGACATAAAAGGCCTGCAATGACCAAGACCTGGCCAAAATGAAGGCTAAACTAAGCATTTTCTTGTATATTATGGCATAGAATTATTGTGACAAAAAATAATGGGACAGTCAGTCTTTTCTCTGTCTTATGGGAACTTTGAGGTAGGACCTGGAGTTTCTGGGTACAAAACAAACCAAACAAACACAAAAGGACAACCAAACCCAGAACAATCCCAAACTTTAAATTCCTGCTTCGGGACTAATATCAAAAGCATACACATCAGCACGTGCTTAAGTTCTTTGTATATGAGAAGATAATTTTAATACTATTTGAAATTTCCTGTCTAAAAAAAGCTGTCAGAAACAGCCTTTAGTTACTATATTGCAATTAAACATAATTAGATGCAAATAATGTTAGCTTAACAGGCTTTTTTTAACTGGCGGACACTTACCATGTAGTAGGATAAACAAAATTGAAAAGTGCATTTCTGTCATTTTTTTCAAAATTATTTTAATTTTTATTTGTTCTATATGAAGCTTATTAAAAGAAATCTGAATAACGTCAAGAGAATGGCTTCACACCCAGTCCATCAATATTGTAAGTGAATCACACGTACTAGTACAGAATAGATAATTTTCTATTAAATACTGTAGTGTTAATGAACATCTATCTTTTAATGTTAGATCTTACAGGAGCACAAGATGGTAGTGTTCGAATGTTTGAGTGGACAAGGCCACAGCAATTGGTATGCTTCCGGCAGGCTGGGAATGCCAGGGTTACAAGAATGTATTTCAATTCCCAGGGCAATAAGGTAAGTACAACATTTAGGATTTTTCCTTTTTTTTGTTTTGTTTTGTTTTGTTGTGCATAAGGAAACATTTGGTTGTGCTGAAACCTCTAAAACAGTTTAACGGTGACACACAAAACTGTTAACACATCCTAGAGTGATGGCATAAGTACTATCATATCATTCATTTTGGCTGCACATGGAAGCTTTATATTAAACACTGACCTTTACTCTCCTTTCTCTTCTCTCAGCTTCGCACCGCTATCCTGATATCCCATTTGCCACATTTTCAGACTTTTTGTTCTCCCTGTTCTGAAATCTGCATTCCCGTGTGGTGACCTTTTTAAATTAAACATTCAGAAAATACTGAGCTTACTTACTTCATACAAGCCAGTTTGTATCAACCTAGGCACGGGTCTTCAAGAAGTGCTTCACACATTGCATTCTGGCCAAGATAAAGTTTTGACAGAATGCATTACCTAGCAGAGATAGATAGACAGACAGACAGACAGACAGATAGATAGAAAAAATACAGCCTATTAACTGAAGAATGTAAGTATACTTCAGTATAGTGGAGAGCAGAGAGAGAGTACGAGAGAGCCACATACTTTGGCCAGAAATGACTCTGTGAGTTATATGAGATGCAGAAAACAGAGTGGACAAAGAAAGAAATTGGGAGGAATACCCAGCTCTTCAGTTTTTCATGTTGCCCATTCTGTTGTTTTAGCAGGTCTTGTCTGCATTTTACTGACAAACTATTTTAAGTTTATTATAGTTAAGAGCCATAAAAAGTGAATTAAAGGAGTTTGGGCATGACTGTAAGATAGCTATATAACATTTAGAAATAGCTGGAAATACAAAATATCTCCCGGCATACCTACTTTCAGCTAGCATAAAATCTCATTTCAGCATTTTTTAAAAATCAGTGTTTTGATTATGTTTTGAGATATTGCAATCTTAACATTATATGGGAATCAATTTTAACTAAGAAATTAAGATGTACTAGTTGTCCCTACTGCTTCACATGGAGGTTACTTAGGCAGTACTTATGAAAGCTGACTAAATGGAGAAAATACAAAAAATAATTCTAAATCTTTCTAAAACATCTTGTAACATATTTATAGGTATAGAATATGCTGTATAGAGTATACAGTATTAATTGTTATGCGTTTTGGTTAACAAATATAACTCGGTCATTTTACCATTCATCATATAGCACAGTCCCTCCATAATTTTTCTCACCATGCTTTTATGGCATGCTGTCATGCATCTTCCTTTACTAAACATTTACAAGTAGAGTCATGGAGTAATGATGCCTCTGTGAGCTTTAGCATTTAAAATCAGGATTTGAAAGGTAAGCTTGCAGACTTAAAAGCCTCCATTTCCAGAAAAGAGTTAGGTATGTAGGAGAGCATCAATCATTAAATAATCATTAAACAATCAGCACTGAACTCACTTAGCTTCTAAACTACTTTTCTGTACCTGACAATCATTGTTGTTTAATGTGCAGGCAATGGTTTGGTGTTTTAGGTGTTTTTTTTTCCTCATCGTCAGCCATTTACTGTCATGAGGTAAGCATCCAGTAACAAGTACATTACGCTAATAAATGCAGTTTGATCCTTGCAGTGTGGTGTTGCTGATGGTGAAGGATTTCTTAGTATTTGGCAAGTAAACCAAACCACCTCAAATCCTAAGCCCTATCTGGTAAGTAAACAGAAATTTTTGGGTTTATTTCTTTCTTTTTATAGAGGAAAGTTAAGTCTTTGAGACTTCAGATAGGCCAAGAGCAGAAGAGACATATTTAATTTTGCTGCTTTTTAATTGGCATGCTTAATCAAAACAACTGTAGAGTTTCAATGATACATCTTTGGAAAACTGTACAATAACCATAAGCTGCAATGTAATTACAAGTACTACTTCAGCATTACCCCTGATTAAATTAAAAATCAGAGCTGACAGTAATAACTTTACAACCCCAAGACTTAGTAAAAATACACTCTTCTATTCTTTTCACTGCTTCTTAACAGTGCACGAAGACCACATTTAACTGGAAATTCAGGCTATTGTGATACATTATATTGTGGATTTGTTATAGTTCACTTATTTTAGTATCTTTTTATTTTATACTGGATTTTTAATCCATTGCTTCATTCTCTGATGTTTCAAACCACGTTGCCCAGTCAGTTTTTAAACTTTGTTTAAAAGACTGCTTGTGTTATGCTATCAGTGACATCAGACAGATAGTAACTTTTGATGCAGACTACAGCTCGTAAGATTGCATCTTTTTTGTTTTGTTTTTAATAGAGTTGGCAGTGCCACAGTAAAACCACAAGTGACTTTGCATTTATAACCTCGTCAAGTCTAGTTGCTACATCGGGACAGTCCAATGATAACAGGTGTGTTTAAAGAAACAATGAGGAATCTCACCAAAGCTACCTCTCCATCTTCATTAACTTGCTAGTTCTTGTGCATTAATGTGTGGCTGACATTTTAAGGCTCAGTGTTCTAAGCTTTGTTGCAGCTTGAATTTGCCAGATGATTTCTTTGAACATCATTCCTTCAGTTGTTTGTTTCCTAAATTTAGTTTTTGAGAGAAGTGGTCAACAGTTAACCATTTTTTTCAAGGTGCATTCCAAATACAACTAGTTTGACATGAAGCTGTTGCTGTAGGGAGAAATATGTTTGGCAAAGGCAAGATAATTCTTTTTCTCTGAAAAGAACAACTTCTTTAATTTCTTGGTACAACCTAGGATTATACACAAGTTAAATGTAGAAAGTATAGTTCCACTAAGAAGCATAAAAGAGCACAGAAAGATCTAAAGCACTTAACTCTTTGCATATGCTCTCCAATGACTGCAGAAAGTCGAGGGCTCCTTGTTCAGTTCTACCTTCTGGGCTTTGACATACAATGTGAACGCTTTGAGTCATGTCACCCCATGAATCACTTAGCAACAGGCCATAATTACTTTTTTCCTCCCCCCAGAAATGTGTGCCTCTGGGATACTTTGGTTTCATCTGGTAACAGTCTTGTACATGGTAAGTACTGCAGTGAAAATTAAACCTCTACTTATTGACGAAGCAAATACAGCATATGTATGTATGTGGGGCAAGGGGAAAAACTTGCATGGGGGGAACTGGTCTAAATACGTGTTGCACACTAATGCGTGCACCAGAACTAGTACTATGTAGTCTCTAGCACGGTGTTAAGCTGCTCTGTATAGAAAAGTATGAAGAAGGTCATACACAAAGCTGGTTTTGTGACAGTATTAATAAAATGTGAAATACTTGAATACAGTCCTGAACAGCTGACTAAGGCTGGATTAATGAACTCTTATGTGTATGCAGGCTTTCACTTAAACTGGCACTTAAATAATATATCCAGTACTCTGTTGAAGCACAGAGGAAAAGACAACTATAGGTAATAATAGAAGCAACTCCTTCTGTCTACTGTCCTTGTCTTTCAGCACTTGGACTGGATTCTTAAAAACATGTTGGTGCCTATTTGACCAAGTTCAATAATTTCATCTTCATGTAACAAACTAAAACAAAATTCTATCATGTTGTGCTGTAAAAGAAAAATACATATAAATCCAAATATACTATCCTGGGATTTCAAAAGAGCAAATTCAATCATCATAAACATCTGAAGTACTTGAATAAGCAATAGGTGTATTCTGAGATTCATATTTTAAAACTAGCAGATTTCACAGAAGTTCAGCCTCATTTTAAACAAACTGAGTCAGGGCTCCTATGAAAAATAGGTTAGGAAATTAGAATATAATAATACATATCTATAAGGTAATTAACATTTAATTTTTTAGTTCAGCTATACTATTTTTAACTTAGTAATTTAACTGAACTTAATATGGTAAATTTTATATTTTCTAGATTTTTTAAATTCAGGTGCGTGCTTGTATTCTAAAATAAATTAGACTGCATGTTCATGCTTTCTTGTGCATTAGATCTGTATAGCTCTTAGGAGAGCAAAAAACTGTCAGCTGACACGACGTTACCCATATGAAGGAATGTATCTGTCAAGTTAGAAAACACTCAGATTACAATTTGTAGAAGAAATGCATGTTAAGATCAAAAGCTACTTACAGTTTCAAATCTATTAAATTCTGATATTGTTCTTCTTTAGCCTTCACTTGTCATGATCACGGTGCCACAGTGCTTCAGTATGCACCTAAACATCAACTGCTAATTTCTGGAGGTAGGAAGGGACATATCTCCATCTTTGACATCAGACAGAGGCAAACCCTTTACACCTTCCAAGCACACGACTCAGCTGTTAAGGCCCTTGCACTGGATCCTTCTGAGGACTATTTTGTCACAGGCTCAGCAGAAGGCAACATGAAGGTAAGGTACCGGAGGAGCCGAGCTGTGTAAGAGAGTGTCTAGCTGAAGTAGTGTATTGACAGATGTTGATCAGCATGCTGTAAATAGCCAGATGAATGTGGCAGCAAAACAAAAACAAACCCAAAAAAACCCAAACCTACATTTGATATACAGAATGCTTGCCTTACACTTATAATGTAAACTGAAATATACTGCTATCCTTCTAAAGCAAATAGGTTTTGTTCTCCATTAAAGAAGATTAAACAGTCTTTTTAAAGTTGTGTGACTGGATTTTAAGTGGATAAAGTGAAGTGCATTATTTTGAAATCTTAGTTTTATTTTACTCTCTTACAATGTTCTGTTTGCCATTGGCTGTTTCTCTTTGTAATACAGAGGGCGCTCAGGAGCTTTAACATCGTGTGAGGTTTCTGTAACACCAAGCTCTGTTTTTTCTCCTGATGCTGTAAGCCCCAGATAGCTACTGAGATGTCACAGTAGTGAGAAAGAAACAACATCAACTGCTCCTGCAACTTCGGACATAACAGACAGCTCAGACAGCTGTGCTACCACTCTGCATGCTTATTAATTATGCAGCTTACTCTCTGCAGCATTCCTTAGCAGAAAAGCATTTCCAGCTGCTGGAAAGCTGACAGCAGTCATCTGGGATAAAAACGCAACCTGTGCGTTTCTGCAGCTTTCATGGGGGGAAAGCTGGGAGGGGCACTACTGACCAGGTAGCACAGGGCAGCCTCAGCCTGCTGAGTAACCAGCTGGTCCCTATTAAGGTAGCCTTATGCTGTCTTGCCTTATGCTCCATCAGGAGCCTTTCAAGACTCTTGGACTTGTAATTGTCGCTAATAGACAACAAAAAATACCCTTTATCTTGCTGAATAAGGTTTAGAACAGCCAGGAATCTGAAACATTAGAGAAAAAATACAAATCCTAATTTTAATCTCCTTTTGTCATTTGTCATTCTTTTGATACAGGTGTGGAGACTGACTGGCTATAATTTAATTCATTCATTTAAAAATGAACATGCTAAGCAGTCCATTTTCAGAAATATTGGTGCTGGTGTCACCCAGATTGAAACTGTGCAAGACAATCGTATCTTCTCCTGTGGAGCAGATGGCACGCTGAAAATGAGGGTTCTTCCCAATGCTTTCAATGTACCTTCAGGCATTTTTGACATTCTGTAGAGTTATGTGAGCTAATCCTGGTTTTATATAATGTCCCCTTAAGTAGCTAAAATCACAGTGATATGCACTGTGGAAAGGTAACATTCTGTTTCCTTTCAAAGCAGTTACTGCAGCATTAAATATTATGGGGAAAAAGATTTAAAAAAAAAACCCACTTTCACATCAGGTATATCTTGAGTATGCCCACAAGGATCACTGAGGTGGAAATGCATGTACTGTATTGTAAAAGCAAAGAATTAAACCCAGTACAGTCAGTCACAGGTGGGCTTATTGCTCAGTAACCCACAATCTGCATTTAGTAAGTGTATTGTAAAGATTCTGACAATTCTGTCACTTAACAAGCACTGTGGCTCTACAAGTCAATAAGCATTTCTGATATGATTCCGATTATTTTTACTCCAGTTTTTCCCACTATTTCAAGCATGTGTACAACTTTTCATTGTAAAATAGTTTCGTTTTAATTAAGGGTACTCTGTGTATTTGATTTTTGCAAGAAAGTGTAATGGATGCAAATGCCGTGGAACATGTGCAATCAAGAACGTACTGTGAGACGTTATCATTTTATGCTGAGATTTTTCTTCCCAGTTAGTATTAATACACAGTTCATACTGTAACTTGCACATCAACACATTTTTAAATGCAATGTTTTTTAATTTGCACAATATTTTCCTTTCTTTCTGACAGCTGTGTTTTCTATTGGACACCTGCCTTTACTTTAGGAATGTATTGTAAGCACTAAATGTTTATAGTGAAGACACCCATGATTCTAGTCAGCTTTGATTTAAAATTCATTTGTCCAGAAAATACTTCATTAAATGAAGCTGTTAAGAGAATACCAGTGGAACATATAATGCCACACTTCAGATGAATGTCAGGCTTTATGTGGCCAGCTAGTAAATAGTGGATAAAACTGGTAATTAAATTATTACCACCATATATTGTATAAACTATGCAGAGTTCAATATTGTTTGCTTGTAATATAACTAGCTACTGTTGTCAGATGTATTTTTCTGTTGTAAACAAAAAACATGTTCTTAAGAGATAGGAATGGATGTCTGCGTATTTAAATGTTAAAAAACTGTCTTATTCCTCCAATGAAAATTTTGACGTCTGTGCTGTATTGTAAAATATACTAGAATAAAAAGCACCTTTCTCCAAAGGTGATTTTAAATTGCAAGCTGTGAAGTACGGAAAGTATGAAAAGAAAGAAGAGTAAATGTCATTGTTTAGTTTTCCCTTTGTAAGTTAAATAAATTACTTTTATTTCATGGAACAGTCCATTCCAGAACTCTTCCTTATATTTAAATAGATTTAACTATACCTCTAGTAGATTGACTGGATACTGCCTGAGCTAGCTTTAACATGACCTCAGACTGTACTGAGACAAAAAGGATCAGCTGTTTGCATTTTATTTTCAGCTGTCCTAGAAAAGCATAAGGTTAACAGAATTTAGTTCTTCATCTCCAACAAAGGCAGCTGCAAGAAACACAGCCTGGTTCTGTCACTGAGACAAGATAGAATTTGGTGGCCCTTCTTCTCCAAGAGGTTGATCTGAGCGGCTCAGCAATGACGTTCAGAAATTTTAACATGATTTAAGACAGGCACATTATCTAGAAACAGAATCACAGAATCACAGAATGGTAGGGGTTGGAAAGGACCTCTGTGGGTCATCTAGTCCAACCCTCCTGCCGAAGCAGGGTCACCTACAGCAGGCTGCAAAGGACCTTGTCCAGGCGGGTCTTGAATATCTCCAGAGAAGGAGACTCCACAACCTCCCTGGGCAGCCTGTTCCAGTGCTCCGTCACCCTCAGAGGGAAGAAGTTCTTCCTCAT
>Ga0181612_138732_pt1 | contig 15664 bp, 10 predicted proteins | sample HoacroProtozoa21_FD_119630 | JGI IMG/M metagenome (GOLD analysis project Ga0181612, IMG submission 119630) | Hoatzin crop microbial communities from Cojedes, Venezuel. Combined Assembly of Gp0051906, Gp0051904, Gp0051908
AAAAAAAAAAAAAAAGAAGATGAAAATTACTGGGCGGAAAAGATACATGGCAGAGCACTGAACTTTTGAGTTACTGTATAGCTTTGACCAAGAACACAGCTGCACTTAGAAGCTCTGCTTACTGGTGAAAACATGCGGCCAGGAAAAACGCTTCTTCTCACGTGCTTCTGTTCTGTGGTCTCTGGGATGTTAACAGTACGAGGCTCAGGAGGGGACCTCCCTTAACCTTGGTAGTAGTGAACAGTGTGACACAATGTTTCCATAGAAAAAATTCTGTTTGTGTTGATTGGGAAAAAGCCTGTTTACTTCCGTGACTGCAAAGAAATGATACGATTTCAGTTTTAGCTCTGTTGTTGTACCAGGAACTCCCTTGGAAGTTGTTAGTGCTCCAGGATGATCTTGTTTTGCATTATTTGAGTCTGATATACATTATAGTCGGATTTTGATATTTTGTGACAACAGTGTAAACTCAGAATAAATCCTGTTGGTATCCTGGCCCGTGGCCCTTCAATGGAGTTATTCCGTTGCAGGTGGCAGCAGCATCTGGTCTTTTATGTTTTTAATAGTGGCTGTGAGGTCCTCAAAGGATGAGCAATTTGTGCATGCCTGAAGTTCTTTTCTTTCAGCTAAAGCTTGATAATGATGATCTCGCCCACAGTTACAAAAAAGCAGTGTGAGATGCAGCAGTGCTCTGGGTCTGCAAACAGCTGCTCCGTCACTGGGGGTCTGTGAGGGTCAGCGTTGTCTGTAGGGATCGCAGCCCACAGGCGATACAGTCAAACTGAATTTTGCAGCTGGAGGTACCCTTGGGGAGCTAACTTCAGTGCCTCTAGGCACTCTGATGGTGTATCAGTGGGGCCATCATTCCAGCAGCATTAATCAGACCTCAGGATGTAAAAGGGAATGATTCACAGAGAAACACTGTGTTCTCAGTCTGTCACTGTGGGAAGGCATTGGTAATGCAGGAGTGGGATTTGTGAGATTTCTCATTGCACATGCTTAGGGGTTTCCTCTGCAGCTTCAGGAAGGATTTTATTCCCCTGAATAAGAAATGACAGGGGTCCCTTGAAAGGAACGATCAGGTTTCACAGGTTAAAGTGTGGGTGTGAGGAACAACTGGCAAGGTTTGAGGGACCCTGTTCAGGCAAGTGGGGTGACTTGTCTGAACAAGCGTGTGCGCTGAGCCAGACCAGATCTGTTGTTGGATTTTAAGGGACTTTTGTTTTGTCTTTTGTTTTAGAGCGAGCTGGGAAAGCCAGTGTTGATGCTTAAGAAAAGAGCTGACGTGCAGGAGATCGGGGCTCTGTTCACAGCATCACCGCTTACATTCATCCAGGGCCCGTGGCAGATGCTCGACCCTGGCCAGCTGCTTTGCTGGGGCATTTGGTGCCCACCGGTGGGTGGGATGGTCGAGCATTGCTGAATGCCTGAGATGACTGACCCCATGCTGTGTGCAATTCTCACCCCCACTTCCTACCCCATTTCTTTCTCCTCTCCTTTTTTTTGTCTTTGCTTGGTTAGCTTCCAGCCAGGCGCTGAGGAGCAGGGGAGTGCGTCACTCAGCACACGGAGGAGGAGGGCAGGGTCGCAGCCCTGGCTCTTACAGCATCAACACAAAATACCCGGAGCAGGGTCTGTTTCCTTAGTGGGACCATAAGCTCTGCCCTGCTAGTCAGGCCTGTGATCAGTTTGGCCATTGGTCTAACTTAGGGTAGATAATCTGAATTGCTTGCTGTTTAAAAAGGCAGCAAGGGAGGGGAAGAGTTTGGTATGGTCCCATCAACAAATAGTGTAAAAAATAATTACAGCGTGGGAAGGAATGAGACGCTAGGGTTGTGATCCAGGAATGGAAAATGTGGGCTTTTAGACAACGCAGAACTCCTTTTAAGAGATAGGTCCTTTTGACTTGTTTCGGAAGAGGGGTAATGAACAAGCAAAGGTGGTTTCAGTCACTTTTTATGCTCTCTGTTTTTGATCTAGGTCTGCTCCAGCTCCTACCCAAGGTCCCGCCAGTGCTGGGGCTGCAGGGCCACCTCCTGCTGCCAATGTCTCAAGCAACAAACGGCTGCAGCAGACGCAAGCCCGGGTGGATGAGGTGAGTGGCTCCAGGTCATTTGCTGATCACCACAAGGGTGCTAATGTGGGGTTTTTTTTTTTTTTTCTTTAGGACGCTTTCCTCCCTAGTGGTCCAGCAACTCCTGCTCATCTTAAGGCAGTGGATCTAGGAAATGAGGTTTACCAAAGGGTGGCATTTATGAGGAGACAGACAGTACAAGAGAGATTCTGAGTATGAACGTCCTTCTACCAGTAGCACTTCTGCAGAATAAATGTGGGCGTTGGTGCCAGTTCGGGAGCTCATCCCAGTCAGTCAGGTTAGGAGGAAATGCCATAGTGGAACCAACTCTTTTAACGTGTTCCTGTGTTCCTAAAGGTTAGATGCTCATCTCACAGGCAGTTTCACAGGGACAGACCGTCGGCTTCTCGTAGATAGATTCAATCCGTGAGAATTGTACAGCTGAGGGCTGTGTTCGTTAGCCAGAGCTCTATTGATCATCACAATTTATCCCCAAAGAAAGGCACCCACACGTGATGTCATAGCAGCATCTTCAACAAATCCCCACTCCTTTTGTTGATCTTGGAGGACCACGTGTCTGTTCCAGCTTGGATCCTTACATTCTTGTAGCATGCAGACTACCCCGCCGCCCGGGCTGTGATGCCAGTGTCCGCTCACTGCTGTGAGAGCGGGAACAAGCGAGCACACGGCCGCTCGTGGGTGCAGTCCCCGAGGATACCAGCGGTACAGAGGCAGCTGTAGCATCCTTGCACAACTGCTCTGCGGATTTGTGTGCTGGGTATTAAGTACAGAGCTTTGCTAAACCCTCACAAAGACTAAAGTAACTAATTGCTTACTGTCCACAGGGAAGTGGCAGGGTCTTGTGTGATTCTTTAATGCCAATTCAATAAAATACACATTAGAAAATAGCTATTTACATGCATAAAACCCTCTATTTTCAAAAGCTCCGGTTATGCTTTAAAAGGAGAAGACCTCTCAATATCCAGCTCAAATGCATTTCTTAAGATGAATTAAATACACCTGTCAAAATTCTGCTTTGCTGGAGGTCTGGGATCTTTCTGGCCTCCCCGTTCCTGATGCTCGGAGCTGATCGCAAGAACATTCTCTGGCTGCAGAAAGGTCTGCAGAAATTTCTAGGCCCAGTTCTGTCATTATCACATCACACTAACTTCACTGGTGTTAGTGGAGCGTCTCTTGCAGTGGGGAAAGGAATATTATATCTCAGCTTTTGTCTTGGGTCAGAATAATGAAATAAACTTCTTGTCCTGAGCGTGTTACATCGTGATGGTGCTGTAATTGTCTATGTGAGCTACAGAAAAGGTAATTGTCCCTAGAAGATGAAAAATAATTGCTAGTTACTGTCTAAAACGAGTGATGCAGGTCAGATACATAGGGCTCTTCAAGCAGATCAATGGAGATGGCTCCAGTGAGGATAGTGAACCCCTGCTTTGTGTTTAAGATACTCTGTATTCTGAGACTTTTCACTCAAGCCCATGCAAGTTTGCCTTCTTGTGAAGCATGATGGCGTCATTTTGGCAGGAACTCTTACCCAGTACGATGGGACAGTGAGTAGCTCTTGGATTTGAGGATTATGTGGGTCATAGTCAGGATCCACCTTCCTTTCAACCTCTCACCTGAGAGGAAGGCTGAGGTTGGTATGGGTTTTGAGTGGATAGCACATGGTCAGCAGAACCTTGTTTAACAGAGAAATCACAGCGTAAGAATAGCCAAGGGAGAAACGTGCTCCTGGGCTTTCAGTACTCTGAAGTCACTAGGGTGAAACTGGTTTTCAGCACCGAAGGATCTGATCTGTTAAGCACTGCTTTGCACCTTGCTACTCGATCTTTCCTGGTTTTTCTTCCAAGCCTTGTGGGAAGTGAGCTGTAGGTGGCGCCAAACACCACAGCACAGCCCTGCTCTGCTCCGGGTACTCTGCGCCCGGAGCGGCTCCGCACGGCGCTTCGGACCCACACCCGAAACTCAGCCACGCGGTCACCACTTCGCTTAAGAGAAAGTTGTTGGGCTTGGTAAAATGAGTGACATTTTTCATGCTGTATCCATGCTGATACAGTATTTCAGCTATATCCGTGTTGGGTTTTCCCCTCTGATTGCGCTAGGCATCCTAGAGCTTGCTTTCTAAGGCCCAGATAAACATTTATTTGTTTGACAAAAATGCAGTCTCATCTGGAAAAGTGTTCACTGAAGTCAGGTTAAATTCAATAAATAGTTCTGGACCAAATAAAAGAGAGAATGGGTAGGAAATGTTACAGTATTTTGTTTCAGCATTTTGAAATAGTTTAAAATTTTCATTGTGGAACATTGTACCAAGAGAAAATTCAGCTAAATACTACCTGAGAAATGAAAACAAAGGTGGGGTTTTTTTTTATATATTACATGAACTTAAATACTTGGAAGGTTTTGGGTTGGAAAAGCAAGTAAGAAAATTTGGGTTGACCAAAACATTTGGGTTTGGTTTAGGTTTGGTAGACATGTGAAACAAATCCTTTGCGTTTTGGAACAGCATTTAACCCTATACCAGTCCTTTCAAAGATTCTTTCACTACTAGTTTCATCTCACTGTATTTAATGTATTTTTTTAATAACTCTGGTTTTTTTTTCAGGTAATAGTTAAATTGTATTAAATACAAACAACATGGACTTTCTTATTATAGAGTGTAAGACATAACAAACAGACCAGCAACCGCGTTCATTGCTAGAATAAGTGGAGACAACTTCACTGAGATTGGTGTACTGTCTAACATTTACCTTAGTGATGACTCCGTACAGGACTTTTATTTAGAGTTATTAGCTTGGCAGATTTTCATCTAACTCAATGTGTAAAATATATGCATGAGTGGGCCTTACCTGTTGTGTACTGGCTGTGCGCACTTTTAAAGGTGCTGAGGCTACGCAGTGAGGTGGCGTGCGCTCCCTGCTACACTTCAGGCGGAATTTTCTCAGGTAAAATTTTCTACTCCTCCACTTTCAAGCAGGACTTCAAATTGTGGCTGAGAAGTCATCTTGTCTGAGAAAGATCTGCAGAATAAGTAAATTCCTTGGTCAGGAAATGCATACAGTGCCCTTTAGAGTGGCCTTGTCTAGCCAATTTCTCTAGTTCAGGTAAGGAAGTTATATTAAATGTATAATGAAATTAGTGGCTTGGTCTTAGTGATGACTGGATAAATGTCAACCAAACTGTAGTACAGAGGTACTGGGTCTCCATCAGTTTTTTGTATCTGTACTGAAGTAGCTAGTTGTAGGCTACAAGAAATGAAAAGCTTTAATGAAACTAATTACGGTATTTCAGAACGTCCCTTTATTTTTTACATCTAAGGGCATCTGAGCAGAGTATAGCTATGTTCGTCGTGTTCTCACTGTGTCTGTTTCCGTAGGCGCGGTTTTTGCGGCACTGTCCCGGCAGTTGCCGTCACATACCCTAAGGCAGCTGGCTGGTTTCAGTATGACGTGCGATATTCCCGAGTGTGAACACACGGGTGAGCTTCGGCTTTGCTGTGTGTGGAATCCAACGTGAGGCTGTGCCTTTGCAGGTGGTAGACATCATGAGAATGAACGTGGACAAGGTGCTAGAAAGAGACCAGAAGCTCTCTGAGCTTGACAACCGGGCAGATGCATTGCAAGCAGGTGCCTCACAGTTTGAAACCAGTGCAGCCAAACTGAAGAGAAAATACTGGTGGAAAAATTGCAAGGTAAGGGATATAACTTTTTGTTAAGAATCACTTCATGGCAGAAATTACGTTCCCTTGCATTTAATGGGACTTTGCTTGCAGGATGGCATCTCGGAGTTGTCTGTTCTTGTCAAGGGAAGAAGGAGATGCCTTGCCCTTTAGGCTCCAGGGTTAGAAGTCAAGCAACTTTGATCTTTACCAGAACCTATTCTTTAGATAATATCTGCAGTATATAAAATGTATATACAAATTTTGATGCTTCAGTCAGTGCCTGCAGATAGGGAAGGGAGAATGTTCCATGTTAGTTCATGTCAGTTCCCTGTGTGAACCACAAAACCTGAATGGGTGTAGTGAGTTCTAGCAGTGGGAGAAAAGAAGCTTTTTCCTTGTGGGAGATCATCAGGCTCTTGATCTTTCTTTAGGGTGGTAAACTACCAAAAAAGTACTAGGTTCCACAAACTGCTGTGAGAAGTGAGGAAATGACAGTCACTTTTAAAGAAGAGCAGATTAAGATAGAGCAGGACTTTAATCAAACAGCTCTCTCCTCTGTTGTCTTCAAAGTCTCATCCTTTCCCACAAGCAGATGGAACTTCACTCACCTTTGCTTTTTCAGACCTCCTCCACGGTTTGTGTTTTATGGACCCAGAACCTTCAGCTCCTGTTATTCATATGAACCCATATCCTTGCTTCTTTCTACTCATGCGCCACTAACATGAACATTATGCCAAAAGTTCAGCTTCATTTCTATTTCTTTCCAGTACCATCTTTGCTGCTGACCATCCATATCCGCCCAGATAAAACCACCTGTTCCCAGAGGAGAATCCCACATATCTCTCACCCATCTGTTGCCTGCTTTGTCTCTTCAACCCACAGTGCTATGAAATGTAAAGCAAGGCACAATATTCTGGGTAAACTACACGCACAAACACTCCAGAAATAAGTGGATCTAGGCTAGAAATTCAACTGAGCAGTTCCTCTGGGCCTCTTCTAGCTGTTGCCCAGCTGCTTTGCCTGACAGTGCAGGAAGCAGGGCGTTTGGGAGCTACAGACACAGATTTTGAGTTAGGTTCACCCATGCTGACTGCAGTCACCACAATGACCTACACTACACTAAACCTTCACACCTACCATCATTCTCCTTTCCTCGTTGTCCCTTCCTGCTTTACCCTGACAAACAGAATCCCCCCAGCCTTCCTCTGGCTCCCAAACGCTGAAGGAGGGGGGGAAATAAATAAATAAATATCCTGCAAGCCAGGGGCTGGCTTTGTCCTCCAGACATGTTAGAAGGAACGAAGGCCTCGATTTGACGCGTCCATGTTTGCTGTTCTTCAGTCTTTCCATTCTCACTGGGCTATTGATGGCAGTTGGACTGCAGCACTTTTACTTTGGATGTTTGCTTGTTCTTTACTGCTAGAAATGCACGGTGTTGGTCACTGCATCTTATCAGATGGGCAAGAACTTGCTAGCTTTGGTAAGAGGCTGTGTCTGTTGCTGGTGGTCAGTTCCTAAAATTGACACTACATCTGGGGCCTTAACAAGTCTGTTGCAGCGAGTCTTTGCAAGGAATGAGCTACTAAGTAAAAGCAAAAAAACCTGAGGGGTTATTGTCTTTCATGTGAAAACCTGACTTGCTGTTTTTTTTCTCAAAAATTTCTTTTTATAGATGATGATCATCCTTGGTGTAGTATGCGCAGTCATTCTCATTATATTTATAAGTGAGTAATTAATTTTCTCTTTCATTTATGACCTCAATAGCTTTGTGACTTATAAAGTGCTGATATATTAAAAAAAAACAAACAAAACAAATCACAGATATAAAATATTTAAACTGATTAATTTGTGAAATTCCCCTTCTAGTGTCATGCTGTTATAGTGAGAATTACTGCAAACTCTCTGGACACTTACATAGGTAGAATTTGTTGACATTTAATGTATTTTACATTATCATGTTACATAACTTTTCGTAGGATTAAAGACTCTCCCTTTTCATGTTTATATAAATTTTTATGCAGTCTCAGATACCTTCCTTTCATTGCAACCAGTGCCACCGTCCTGGTGTTTTCTAGTGAGAACAGTAATGCTTGAATTACCTCATGCCTGTAAAAAAAGGGTGAAGGCCCACAGCCAAACGGGCATCTGATGAGTTTTTTAAAATCATGTAGATGACTAGTTCCCCCCAAATCAGCTGGGATTTGAGATGTTGGTTCTTCTGAAAATCCCTTCACATCTTGAATATCTAAATGTTGTTAAAAGATGGCCCAAAGCCTTACTGATTTCTTGTCTTGAAAGATCAGCTCATTCCACATATTTGTTATAGGAAAGAGCATATGAATGAATAATAGCAGTCATGCTGGTTGGGAGCCAGGGATCTTGTAATGACAGGAACTGAACATTTTATTTATGTAACCTCTGTGTTAGCAACAGCCATTATGTGACATAACTGTAATATGGCATTAACTCCTAAAAGGGAGGTTTCTTGAGTTAGGCAATCCAGCTAGTAACCCAGAAGAGATTCACCAGGAGGCTGAAGCGTGGATGTGAATTAATTCCCGGCTCTCAAATGACATGCCTTGTACTCGGCATGTTTCCATTTTCCTCTGTCGCTTCAGTAAAAGCGGCTTACAGAATCACCTGTAAACATGACTTAGTGGGTTGAGATACATGTGGCAGTTTGTCTTATGAATGCTGGCACCAGAGTGACCCAGAATAGTTCTAGGGTTTCATAACACTGATATGGGAGGAATGGGAAATGGCTAAATGTTAATTAACTGTATTTACTGGGTACTTAAGGCAACGGCTTCAAGCGAAAGATGGGCCTTTGTTCTGCAGTCTAGTGCAGCAACCTGGAAGACAGTTGTGCAACGGTTGAACTGACTGCTGTGTATGCATGCATCATTGAGCATTATGTGTATCTTAACAAGACAGTAAAAAGCAGAGAAGATAGCTCATAGCTTCTCCTTAGGAGTTAAGGCTGAAATTATGTATAACTAATAACATTGTTTCCCTCCTGGTTTTAAATGTTAGATGCCTGTCCTGGTAAGTTTAGAAACAGACAGCAGGTTCAACATGCCTTAGGTTGGGTTTAGGGTATTTAACCACAAACTTGAGTGCTGCATCATCAAACCCAGGTCCTGGCTCACCATAATGAAGATCTAATGCAAGCTTAGTGAGATTCAAATGTGTTTGAGCTCTGGATCTGAAATTATTTTTTCAGTCTGTTTGATCCTTCTGTAATAGTGCGTAAAGGTTGCAGCTTCAGGAAGGACTCTGTGTATTGAACTCAATGAGGTATTTATTTACAGCAGCTCTCAAGTATGTTTAAATCCTGTTGACATCCAGCGTCCATGTGCTGTCACAGACAAGGCCTGCATGGCTTCTCTAGTCACTGATTTGCATGGGAACAAGACCGTACCCTCCATGCAGCACTGGTTATAGATGCAGGTACATTGGGCAGTTCCTCACAGCAACAAGCTGCCACGGGTGGTGAAATGGCCCAAGCCAGGCTTCCTGCCGTCCTTGGAAGTGGGGCCCTGGAAAAGCAGGCTGGCTCCCTGCTGAAGGGGGTCGCAACATGTGAGACTGCAGATGTTGCTGGAGCTGGGGATGGTGGCTGACATCACCATCAGACCTTACCCTTTCTGTCTTTCGAGCTGTAGTTTCCTCTGCTTTCCACTTCAGTCCCCCCTCTGAACTGCTTTTGAGACAGAAGCAGCATCCCCATTTCAGCTAGGAAGGCGTACGGTGTGCGAGACATGTCGTGATCTTTCAGCAAAGATGTGGTAAAGGTGTTTGCTGTTCTGTGACAGCACACGCTTCTGTGAGATAAGGCGCAACAGTAGCTCTGTAATAACTGTTGGTTTATGTCTTCTTTTTTTCCCTTCTGCTTCCTTTCCCAGTTTATTTCTCCACTTGAAAAAGCAAAGAAGGAAGACTTGGCACAACTTTGTTCGTATCGACCAATGATATCAGTGTTCCTTTGTTGAACTCCAGTTTTTAATTCCTGGTGTCTTGGGATTTTTGCTTGTAATAACCCATAAGCATTCAGTGTGGTGTGTTTTGCAATTCTGTTGTTTCCACAAGAAACTGTACCAGCTAAATACTGCCAAGTAGTTCCATACACTGTCTTATCGCTGTGTCTTAAAATGTGTGTATGCACTGACATTCAGAAACTGTAGTATATGGAAAGCATCCTAAACATCTCGGAATCAGAGAATGCAGCTATGGGGAAGCTCCTGCTTAAAGGACACTGCCAGGTGGATTGGACCCAAACCTAAGGTTGCAGCAAACATTAGGGCCAAAATTCTCAATCTGAGCACCTAAAGTTGGATGGCAAAATCCATTATCAGATGTAACTTTTTGAGGTAGTGAGTATCAGCTGCTCCCATTGAAGAGAGTGATGCTTACAAGTATTCATGTAAGACATCTTATTTCAACTTAGGCAACCAAATGTAGATTTTTGGGCGTTAGCTGTAGTATCCAAGTCTAAAAACATTGCCTGCAGAAAATAAATAGGACCGGATTATCATCTTAACCTCAATATGGAAACCAGGAAGAAAACTGTATGACAACCAAAAAAAGCATTAGCTAGCACAATTTTGAAAAAGCTAAGTGAAATGCAAAAATGGTAACACAAACATCATAAATGACCAAGATACAGACTCTTGCTAAAAACTGAAGGCACTGTTTGTCAGACTTCATGGGACTCCCTCGAATGCCAATCGCCAATACTTATGGCCCTAACTTCAAGCCCATGAACAACTTTGATGATGTCTGTGGCTTCCCAGCAGAATTGTAGGAAGCTACCTCTGCACCATTTTGCAGAAATGGTCCCCACTGTGAGGACTGCTCAAAAATCAGGAAGAAGGTGGTATGGGTAACTAGAGGGAACAGCGGAGAGAGGCCGAGAAAGGGAAGCCGGCCTTGCAAAGCTTTCCTGGAGAAGAGGAAGGCAGAGAAACACTGTTCCAAAGTGGTGGTATTAATAGGCTTTTTAAAAGTGCAATTTAATTTGTGTGTGTGTGTATAGTTCATAAACTATAGCATCGTCTTTGTAAAGTGCTCAGCTGAGATACTTTTCTTACTCAATTAGTTTAAAATAACATTTGATGTAATTAAGAGAAATTATATCTTGCGGTTTGAGAGAAAGTTCTTGTATGCTCTTGTTGTAGGCTTTCTCCCAAATGTTGAATTCCTTGTTTTTTTCTTTTTTAAACACCAAATCATAGTTAATCAAACTAAAAATGAATTACCAAATTTTGAGCCAGGAAATTCTGAAAGGGTCTTTTTAGGATAACTCCTTCAGAATTTCTAAGAAGAATCAGTAGAATTTAAAAAAAAGAAGGTGTTTGTTTTTGTTTTTTTTTTTCTTCCCACAATTAGAGTATAGAAATGGTGATAATAGTGTGATAGTGGTGTAAATATTCCCAGTGTGGAGCATCTTTCTTGACATGGTCTTAGATTAAAAAAACACAGACCCCAGACCAGTTCGTTGCAGCGCATGTACATACAGATTGTGCCTAGGTAGAATTTTGCAGAGAATAAGCAACGAATTATTACTTCATATTCACATGTACTGTTTCATATCATTAAGTAGTAAGTGGCCACAGTCTTAATGAAACTTAACTTTCAAAGTAACTAATGTGCTACTGGACTGCCTGGTGTGCCCTATTCAGCCTTCAGCCCTTTGAGTATATAAACAGTTCTAAAATCCTCATGGGCCAGACAGAAAACTCTGCTGTCGTGAAGGGCCTGACTCCACGAGGTGCCACAACTGAATGCTACGTACAATTGAGCCTTTGCTGCAAAAGGAACAAGCTGTCCAACTTCAGGACCCTTTTTAAACTACGAAGATATTTGGCTAGCTGAGACGAAAGAATTATCTCCGAAGAGTGAGACCCTGCCACGCGCACGCATGTGAGCATGGCTCGATCCTCACAGGACTTCTCTACAGGAGCACTGAAAGGCCTCATGACAGGAAGACAGCTTTCACTGGGGATGGTACAATCAGAAAGGTTACATGCCGGTACAGATCCTTAATGTAGACAGCGTTTTCTCCTGTGAGAGCCTGAACTGACTCCGTAGCTGATACAGCTGCAAATACACATCAACGAGTTTGAATCCGCTAGCGACAAAGATGCAAAGTTTCCAAATGAAACTGTGATGAAACTGATAAAAGGGTGCAAAGCTTACGTCCTCCTAGCTAACTATCTCAATCAAAGTGGGAGCTTTAGGGCAGAGTGGAGAAGAGAAACCGCTGGTTGTGGACTGTGTACTCATTCTCTCCCAGAACAGTAACTAATAGGGATGACCGCTAAACGTTGGTGAGGATTTGCAAGGAAGAGTTTAGTGAAGAAACCCAGCCTCTAGTGGGTTGTAAAATGTTTGTGAAGAGACAATTTTCTCCTGTGTGCTAATGAAGTATGCTAAATTAATGTGTTTAACTCTGAAGTTGTCAGCATATAGTGTGCTTGTGACTGCTCGACATTTGCTAGTTGTGCTGCGCTGGCTGGTTGCAGTCGGTAAGGTGTGACATTTCTAATTCAGCCCAGGAAGCATGAAGAAGTGTGTCCTTCCCTGATGCACAGGCCCAGAGTCAAACTGCTCCTGCAGGTTAATCCTTCTGTAAGGAGAATATGGTAATACAGGACTGTGCAGGGTCAGAGATTGTGCAACACCATCATGTATACATGGACTGGTACAGAGGACAATCTATATACACACAGTTGGAGACCTTACTTGTGTTGAAGCCAGGATTGATTGCTTTCCACTCACTGCCTCTACATTTAAGATGTCCATGCGGTTACAACTGCCTACTTGCAATAGTAAATTTCCCATGAAAAGGTTAACTCCTTCTTGTTTAGTTACCACTGATTAGAATTTCAGTTACTGGGTAGAACTTCAACTACTACTCTTCATCACTAACTACTGCCTAGGCTTTTACCTTGGACCGGTAAAAAGGCACAAAAGGGCTCCCTTTTACCCACTCCCCAGCAAACCCTCAGGAGGCTGTAAGGGTGATGGCTTTCTGACTGCCATCTTGGGGACTGAACTGAAGATTTTGGTAGCTTTAGCCAGAGTCGAACATTCTTTGAGACTGGCGTATTCTATCCTTAAAAGAAGTGCTTATTCTTCCTCTGATTTCTGAGCTACAGCTGTACGGCTAGGACGCTAGCACGACATGCCATTCAGAACCAGCACGGCTGAAATGGGGTGCTTAGGCGCCGGTCTGTGCTCGTACCACAGCGGCTGTTTGGTTTGCCAACGAGCGCACATCGGCCTCTGAGGTTAAGAAGTGCTACTTGCATCCACCATCCACAGGCCAGTAAGGTCCTGCTTGGGCATTACACCTTCTTCATTCTAATTTAGCTCATCTTGCAAGAACATAAATGTGGCTTTAAACCTAAAAAATTGGTACACAGAACTTGCAGGAGCGAGTAGTGTAGAAGCCTGAAGAGGGACACCTGACCTGATTTTCACTTGGCAACATTACGTAACAGCACAGTCAATCCAACATAGTCCAACATAATCCAATATTATTAGAAAGAGGAGGGGAGAATCTGATAAAGATTCTGAACGTAACCTCGGGTCTGTAAGACAAGTGATTTAGAAATGTGGTCGGTTTGATTTTTAAAGCTGGCACTTGAATTGTATTGGAACCTCCATGATGTTAGCCCCGGGAACAGTTCAGGCAAGTAAAGTACTGGCTTTTTTCTTTTTAAATAGTGATCTGAAATAAGTGACCCACAATGATGGAAGAACAGGACAGTATTAATTGTGCAAGGAACTAATTAGAACAGCCACAGTCTGCTAAGTTTTTGTCTGGATAGCAAGACCTTTTGAAATTCTCCTGTTTCTGTGTCTCATTTCTGTTGCTGCTCCTCTGACATGGCTTCATGTAACTTTATAAATAGCTGAGCTACTTCTTGTCTGAATGCAATGGATTTTAGCTCTTAAGAGCACGTTCATGACTTGACGTCTGTGTTAGAGCATACCTGTAAAATAGTGATGTCTGCTTCTCAGAGTGCATCTACCATAGGAGACTCAAACTTCAGGAACTTTTAGAAGCTCAGTTGTTACTCAGCTCTTTTTCATGCTTTTACAGAGTGAGCTTTTCTCTGTTCCATGGGAAGTTATCACCCAGTGGGAGTATGTATAATCTTTTTTTTTCTTTTTTTTATGACAGCGCCTTGGTCACATGTGTTGGTGCTAGACCTTTGGAAAGAAACCAGAGGGCACTCAGGTATGATCCAGGGTTTAGATCTCAACCCTGCTTCTCCTGCCCTTTAAACAGGGAAGAGGACTAAACCAGCAGGCATATAAGGCACTGGGCTCACTCCCAATGTACACAGTGAGTATTGGAGAGAGACCTCGAAGAGACCAAAGTCTCTTTGGTCCGGATTCATGTCCTGACCTGAACTTTAGACCCACATCAGATGGCCCCCTGAGTAGTCAGAAGAGTGAGATGCTCTTCCAGCCGGTTATTCCTCTCACCTGATTTAGGTCCCTCTTGGTAGACAAGATACATTTGAGTATGTGTTTCTTCATACAAGAGAAAGCACAAGCACCCTCAAATTACCTTCTTTAGAAGCAACCAAAAAAGCCAAAGAATGTACCTTGAAAAAAATCAGTTCTATCTAGAGAAATGATTGGCTGAAGATTTCTCAGATGGTGACATGATTTTCTGGAAGGGTACTAGATTGGGATGTATGAAACAATCACACCAGAACCTCACATCAATTGTTCTTTCTTCATCTGGTCTCCTACAGAAACACTTCTCTATTCCACTTCAGGAAAGGATTTTGTTTTCCTCTTCTGCTAATTTCCCTTCCTTATTTCATTAATGTATGCCTCCATTGATGTGCTCCGTAGCTTTTTTCTTCTCCATTGAGAATAAGACTGTCTGCCTTCAAACACAGGCATAAAAAGAGATCTGAGCCACCCGAGGAGTTTACCTTTCTTCCTAATGTACTGACATTTAAAAGCTACATCTTACAATAAAGCAGAAAATCTGTGGCAGTCTGGCTACACGCAGTTTTGGTGGAGTAAACACTTGATTATTCAACAATGAGTCATTTCTGCAGTAACCTCATTCTGTCATGACTGTATCACATCTGTTAACTCTCCAAAGCAAAAATCGTAACCTGTACTGGTTTAAAACATGAATACAGCCTCGTGGTTCATACGTAACACTCAACCAAAGAAGCCATGTGCTTTAAGTTTAAAAGGGCAAAGTACTTGTTCTCAAAGAGAAAATATCATAGAGAACAACAAAGATAATTATGAGAAAAAGCTTCCCCATTCTTCAGCTCTCCTCACAATGTCTGGCTTCTCCATTATTCTTCAAGTCTCTCTTCGTTCTCTGAGAAAGCCTTTGTGTTTTTGGAGTGTCGTGTATTTGGAACATAGCATATTGGGGCTAGGGTTGTTCTGCTGCCCTCTGCCATACTGTTATTGCTGACCTCAGTCCGAGCTGAGGCAGGCCTGATTTGGAGCAGAACCTCCTCCCCGTAACGCCCTGCTGCCCGCCAAGCAGCCTCCACTGATGGGAAGAGAACACTGGAGGCAGAATATGGCACCTGACCTTAATTTGGGTCATAACAATGTGATACAAAAGAAGGCTCCTGACTGCTAGACAACAGCATCCCCCCCCAATAAGCTGCAGGTTTGTTTAAAGTAAGAGTAAATAACGGCAGCTGCTGCTGTTTTCTTTGTAAGATCAATGTTTGAGACAGTGCATATCATGGAGCCACAAATTCGTAGCTGCACAGTGCATAATTGTTTTCAGAAGTTCAGCTATTAATATTTATAGTAATGACCCAAAAGGTTGCAACAATTTCTCCATTAGTCACAGTAGTGTTGGCTGAACCTGATAATTCAGGGGTCAGCAAGGCTACCGTGCTGCTAGC
>Ga0181612_148685_pt1 | contig 15663 bp, 9 predicted proteins | sample HoacroProtozoa21_FD_119630 | JGI IMG/M metagenome (GOLD analysis project Ga0181612, IMG submission 119630) | Hoatzin crop microbial communities from Cojedes, Venezuel. Combined Assembly of Gp0051906, Gp0051904, Gp0051908
AAGCAGGCACGGCAGGCAAGCTGAATATGCCGGGCTATATTCCATCGACTTGAGAGCTTGCATAGGATTTAAACGCATTTTAAATAAAAGATATTTAGAATTAAAACATGATACTTCATGAGCACATACTTGTTATTTAACTTAACCTTATTTAACTTACACTGCATGCAACTTTAAACAGCAATCCAGCTACCCTGGAAGCATCTCCTCTGAGTGAGTCCCAGCTCAAGAATACCTCGCCGTAAATCCATGAAGGTACTTCTTCATGCGCATTGCAAGCAGAAGACGAGAACCAGACCCCTCGTCGCTCTCTGGATTCCCGGTCTTGGGCTGGAACGTGGGCAGATTGCTTCACCTGTGACTAAGAGATGTCTTTGCAGGACACGGCATCCTCAGCGCCTGCAGAATCTTCACAGCATGGTGCCTGTTTGGTAACGTCCTGTATGCCATGATCACCTCTGACAATGAGAGGCTTTGGGTGTACCTACTGACGCATCAAATTGCAGGCATTTGATACAACCTAGATCAGGCTTTAGGTACCACTGAGCATTTTTAGTTGCTGTCAAGACACAACATTGTTAAGATCTAAATGGAGCTTCTTTGTAACAGGTCTCAGCAGGATAATAAGGTGCTGCTGGCTTTGCACCTCCAAACTGAGCTAAAATAAGGAGAAATCATGGACTCAAGCTTGGCGCTTCTGGTCCTTTCCTCGAGGTTTGGCGGAGACTATAAATATATTTGAGACATGCTATAGAGGCAGCAGGCAAAAATGTTTATTGAAAAGGTTCCTTTGTTAGGGGTACAGGCTCTGAATACCTCAGAATACCTGGTTCTGTCTTGGCTTTCCAGGCTGTATGTGCTGAACTGGTACTTGCACAACTGGTAGATAATGCGGGGTTGAATTCAGGAGCAGCTTAACAAAAAGGCTGTTAGCATGTGGACTGAGGCACAGCCACTTCTACTTCTAACTTTGGATTTATTTTCCTTCACATTTTGCCTTCAAAGCCCAGGTCACCCAGGCAGCAAAATATCTGAAAACTTCTGCAGGATGCGAGAGCGCTGTGCAAACACATATGCTGGCACGAGCCACGGCCATGGCGTTTTGTCCTGCCTCAGGAAAGAGCAGACTGTCAGCCAGCAGTGAAATCCTGGGGATAAATCCTGCTAATTCGGTTCTATGGGTTTCAGCGGTAAAGTGGGATTTCCATTTAGTGACAAAAACCTATCAGAAGTCACCTTGATGTGCTGTTAGTCAGCTTGGTCGCCTTCCAGGGAAGCCCCGGCACAGGGAGGGACTTGGCACGTGCTTCTCCACCTGCGAGCAGGGGCAAGGTGTCAGCACGGAGCTGGGCCCAGGGTCTAGGAAATGCTCACTGACTTGGTGCCATCTTCACTGTCAGAAGCACTGGACGCCCACCCGTATAACTAGGCATGTCCAACTGAAACTAACTCTTTTAGTGAGTAGGTCAGTACCTAATTTCTGAAGGCAGTTCAGCGAGATCCTCCTATTGCAACCTGTAAGAGTGGGGAAGAGATCGGCTTGAAAGGATCTGACTGATCGAGGCATGAGAATCAGCAAGGCAAGTGCGATAAACAGACACTGAGGACTTTGAGATGAGGTCACTCAGGTCTGAATACCCTCCAAAACATAGCAAATATTTCCATTTCATTAGGCATGTATTATTTTTAACATCTTGTCAGATTATCTCCTGAGCTGACACACAGCCTAATGGTAAGAAGTTAAAACTTCATATGTTTAAAAATTATTTTTCATTTACATGACTACAAGCAACCTTGCAATCCCCTTAGGGGAAGTCTATAAGGATTAAGAAAATTAAGTTATTAAAACTGCCAAAACCTAGACATTTTAAAAATAATACAATGAGGTGGATTCTGTAGATCCACTTGGTGGAGAACATTAATCCTCTGCCGCCATTCTGTCAAAAAGGATCAGCCTTCTCCACGAGGCCTGACACTTCAGCCTCACGGCTGTTCAGTTCCCTGGCCAGGTTCCTAACTCGCAGGGCAGTGGTGGTGCGGACGCTCCTCCCCAGAGGGCTCACAGACCTTGGACTGAGGTCCTTAACCTCCTGGCATTGTGTCCGACATCCCATTATAATAAGACACCGCTGTAAAGAATGATATCAGAAGATGAGGTCATGTTATTTATCACGGCCGGAAGGAAGGTTTTCCTGTTTGTGTCTGAAGTATTCTGGAAACATCACCGTTTGTGTAGGGAAAAATAGCGTCAGGCAAGTGCTGCAGACACAGTTGGCCTGCAGCAAACCTGCCCGCCCCGAGTCCGCGCTGCAGTGTCCCCCGACGCAGCCCGGCACTGCGGCGTCTCGCTTCTGCCGCTGCAACCAAGGGAGCAATCGGCAAGAACCTGCTCTCATGGGGAGGTCCTTGCCCACAGTGGAGGGAGGCCAGTAAGCAAACCGGATTGCGCCCAGGTTGCTCGGTGGCAGTTCATAGGATCTGTGGTCTGCTGGAGCTCACAGCTCGCAGCGTCTGCTTGGGGCTGGGCTGGGCGTGAGCCCGGGGCGTGGGGAGGCTCCCTGCCCTCGAACGCTGCCGGTGGGCTGCACGGCCAAAGCGGGGGACAGCGCAACAGGGCTGAGCTGGGTCAAAGTCCAGGAACCGGAGAACTTGAAGAAAAAATTAGCAGTAGCAGAAGACTTTGTTGGGCTTCAATCCTTTCTTCTTTTCAATATAAAATTAGCAAACAATGGGGAGAAATCACAATATTTACTAAAGCAGGGATGGAACATAGCTCCATAAATGTAGGAGAAAACACAGCCAATTGAACGTGGAAGCTGTGGGACATGCATTAGCCATGAAAGGATACCTAATAGAAGTTATTTATGTGTGAAATGAGCTCTGACAGAGCTCACAGGGGAGAAAATCAGAGGATTAAAAATGCATCTGGAAAATAAATGGTAGAAGAATTGAGATGTGACAGAGGAGTGGATGAAGATGCTGTACAGAAACCTCAGGAACTGCAGGTGCATCCTAACAGTCATCTACAGAAACAATCACAAGGGAAAAGTAGCATTAATCCTGATCATGAGCAGATTGTGCATTTAAATGAAAAGATAAGATAAAACCAATAAGCAAACACATGCCTATAAATATTTCATAAGGTAAAAATTTTGAGAAGTTAAAGGGAGTAGTGAGTGAACTCAGCAGGTAAGAGAGTTACATGTGGAGGAAGCTCCACATTTTTTATATTCTTGTCTGAGATTCAAAAAATGTTTTCCAACTTTCTTCCACAAAAGGGGGCTTGCAGGGGGAGAGCTGTTGAAGAGAGCTCCAGAGCCTGCCAGCCTGACCTGCCAGCACGAAGACAGATACTTAGGAGAAAGAAGAGAGCTATGAAGAATGGAAGGAAGAACCCATCAGACGATGACTGATGACAATAAAAGTGCTGGAGGTGTCACAAAGTGAAAGGATACTGTGAAGATGACAAAACCAAGCAGAGTTACACCTGCAAAAAACAGAACAGTAGAAGGCTCTTCAGTTTGACAAATATTAAAAGAAAGAAGGAAAGGTGGCCACGGTGCTGGGTGGATAGAAGAGAAATTACAGCATATCTGTTTGTCTCAAAACTGACAGCAGTCACCCAAAGAGCTCATCATCCCGAACACGGGAGCAAAGGTGGAGGAATAATGGCAACAAAACCTGCCACATTTAGGCTAGAAGTAAAAGTCCAAGAGGGCACATCTCCTCTTCAGAATGCCAACAGAATTGGCATGAAAAATAACAGCTCTTGGACAAAGTGCTTCATGTTTGTCTGTCTGTTTTCTTAAACAATTTTTTTTTCTGGAAGCATGGGGTGAGGGCGACACAGTAAATTACGACCACTGAAGGAAAAGCCCTGCGGGCAGCGCCCAGTCACCGCGTGAACGTTGGACACCAGTGGTCAGGGACTCACCCTGCTACTGCATCTGCTGCCTCTGTCAGGCAGACGCTCACGGCAGAGAGAGAGAAACGAGTGATGTGGGGCCACACAGAGGGAGAACAGGGTTCATCTTCCGTGGAAAACAGGACTCAGAATCATAGAATCATTAAGGTTGGAAAAGACCTCTGAGATCATCAGTTCCAACCATCAACCCATCACCACCATGCCAGCTAAGATTCAGACTGGATCAGGCCCGCAGAGAAGTGACTAGGATGATTGTGAGAATCGAGAGCCTGGTTAGCCCCGTCGGGTGAAGAGATGCAGAGAACACGACGGCTGTTCCAGCGAAGCTGTTGAGGAGCGACAGCACGGGGGATGAGCTGCTCAGGCCAGAGGCAGCGCTGGGCCAGGCCAGCCGGGCACGATGTGCCTTCTGCTGGGACGGCCTGCGGATCGCTGGATGCTTGCTCTCTGTTGTAGGATGGAGCTCTGGAAGCCAGCAGCATCCACTGCGAGACCCAAGCTGATCTGAAGCACAGCCTCGATGGTTTACGGAGAAGGGCTATGCCCAGCCGCGGAGCAGGGCTCAGCAATCAGGCCAACGATTCTCTCACCAAGGGGTGGCTGTGTGGGAGCGCCTAGCCACAACAGCTCCACTTCACTGATAAATCATTGCCATAATAATATTCTTATGAAAACAAACCGCTATTGACTGTGGTCCCGGAGTCACAGGGGTGCTCGGGGTAGTCTGCAGTCACCAGGCTCTGTCCGTTTTCCAGCATCAGTGCCAACGAGGCTCAGCCGTAGGGGTGTTTCACATGCGACGCCCAAGAATTGTCAAATGGGGCTTCCATGGAGCGATGTACAAGAAATGTGTTCTCAGAGATACTGGGAGACACTAGAACAGACCAAGGCTTTTCAGGAAAGTTATTTTCTGTCTAGGAAACTGATTATAATCAAGCTGCACAATAGGAACTATCCCACCACACCGAAACATCACGCTGCCATTCTTTCCAGTGGCTTGCAGCAGATTTCCATCTTTGTGCGTGTACTCAGTGTGTAACGAACAGGCTGCCCTACCCTACGCAAAACACAATTTTGCCTGTAAAAACAGTAAAGAAACTAGTTGCTTATCTAACATCCTGTATTTTATCGAATACTGGAAAGAAATCTTTCAATGAAATATTCTTTACGCAGACCTGGAAAATTCATCTTTCAGCTGTGTTTTTGTTGACAAAATTCATTAGTGTGGAGCCGGGGCCTGATCCTGCTGCAGCCAGCACCAAATTTCTCATTTGGTTCTTGCTATTGCATGAGGATACTGAGGGTGCATTTATTTTATTTCCACCGGCAGAAACATGTCTGTTTTACATAACATTCAAAATAAAGCTGCCAGAAAGCACGCTGATTAGAAGAGGCAAAGACAAACAGCAGCCATCAGACCCCAACTAAGGCCACAGAGACGAGACCTCATGTTTTCGTTCTCTCCCCTGCTGCTGCCAGCAACTCCCGAAGCAGACGCGGGCACAGTGAACATCACTGCTCTGAGAGCAACGAGTGCATCCGCAGCTAAAACCCGGCAAAATGCGCTGTGCCGTACGAAAGGCTTTGCTAAAACCAATGCAGGTTCCGTGTGGCCTTACGGTTTCCACAGCCACAAAGAGATGGTGGTGATTTGTTTGAGAAGCAGACGACACAGCGGAAAAGGAAGAAACTGACATTTCCCCCCATCCCCAGTTTGTTCTTCTCCAGTATCGCTGTACCTCACAGAGGATCAGGGCAGTGAAATGCAATAGCAAACGTCTCTGCTGTTTTATGTGTATTTCTAGAATTGTACTGCAAAGACAGAATTCCCTGCGTTGGCCTGGTAAGATCCATAAATACAGTTGTCACAGGCTCTCAGTTCTCCAGGACGTTTTCAGAGTGCTGTGTCATTTATCAGACTCCTGATTAATAGGACTGGAAATAAAAGACAGAAAGGATGTTTCAAGGGACACAGCTTGCCCCAGTTCTGCTTCCGCAAGCTTTGATGAGGAGCACGCTGAAAACCCCACATCCCGTGTGGAAGCACCACACCTGGGCTTCCCAAGAACGCCAGCCGAGCTGCTCCAGTCTCCCTCGGTTCTACAGAACATTTGCGGTGTGACTGTCGAAAGAACAAATGCAGATTTAAAAAAAAAGAAAAAAAGGGGGGTGTGGGGGTGGACCCTGCAGACACTGGAATTGCAATGTGCAGACAACCTCCGGCTAAAATCAAAGGCTGAATAGCAACCAAGGCACATTTTTTGATGAAGCATGGTTGGAGATAGACAGCTTTGTTCTGGCTTGATAGCTAATTAGCGTCTCCAAACAGTCTAATAAAACAAAGCAGGCAGCCAAAGGGGGTCTCTGGTTCGCAAGCACTCATTGGCTTCCTGTACTCCCCTGAACGAAAAACAAAACCTGAAATCCAGCAACGCTGCCCTGCAGCGCTGGAACAAAGAGGACGATGGGACTGAATCGTAAAGCTATGTCACCTGGTTTTCTACATGTAAAAAAAATGAATCAAAAATCAGAAACTCCTCTGTCCCTCCTACCTCCCGAGAGCAGCTGGCGGCGCAGCACTTCAGGTGCCACGCTGCATGGCGCGAAATGACACGAAGCCAATTTATGTCGGCTAAGCGACTCACCACTGCCAGTGTGCATCGGCAGGCGCGTGTTTATAGCTGGGACGAGCCCCTGCAGGTGAATTAGCAGCTTTCCCCAAATGAAAAAGCAGCAGCATTTCACACAGACCATGTTATTTGTGAACTTCTGGGAAGACACATTTTAGCAGCAGTGTAACAGGAGCAAAAGATCTACTTAAAAGAAAAAGGTATTGAGAGGACCTACGTGAGGAGTTCGAATCTGCAGAGAAGGTTTCGAGGACACAAAACACACCTCTTGTTATTTTCAAATGTACTGGGAAATGATCCAGCTCACCCAACTCCCAACAAATATTTATCATATTCTTAAAGATGATTTTTTTTAGAAAATAACCAACATAGAAATAAGTATTTCAGAAAAAGGAACTGTGCTTCAACAAAAATTAGTATTATTGTTGGTGTTTCTTAGTTTTCACCTTTTAAAATACAATAGCGGCACTACAGTTCCCACCTTTCTTCTTGGTTCAGCTAATGACATGTCATGAAGATCTTGTACAATAATTTTGAGCTATTTATTAACTCTCTGAATCAACAAACTGCAGTCAAACTGATACCACAGACTTGACAGACAGTCTTATACATAAGTACACCTTTCATAGGCACGTCTCCAGCTTATGAAAGCAGCTGACAAATAAAGCTCAGGGGGGAGTTCTTCAACCAAAATGAACCACAAATCAAATTTTAAGGAATATGAGGTGACAGATGGTATTCTTCCTATTCTAATGTTACTTTTAATTTGTTGAAAATTATGAAAAATTGGAAGTGCTACAAGCCAAGCAAACCAGCCTGATTTAAAAATAAAAAAATTAAAACATTAAATTAGATGTGTCAAAATGCATTTATTCTTATTTAAAAACTACAGACTGTTTCTTCTCCCCAGATCAGACTGGAGAAACAAATGTAAATTCAAGGAACGGCTCAGTGTCGGCAGATAGGCTTTCTCCTTCTCCCCGTAAAATATTTCTGTGAACATCACCCGATCTCTGCGATGCGTTTGCAGTATGGCAGTTGTGTGTTCTTCCCCACAGCACCAAGAGCAGCAGGGAACTCTGTCCACAGGCTGCCGTCACCAGCCGGGGCCGGGCAGGGACCTGCTGCCCACGGGCAAGCTCTCCTGCCCGGGAAAACGAGATGGAAAGTAAGACGCATATTAAAGAAAAAAGAGAAGTTGTCTGCTGAAAAAAAGCGGACTGTGACAGTTCTTCTGTGCTGACAGGAGTTGAAACAATGCCAGGTTTTTCTGCCAAGAGACACCGTCCCATCCTAACAGAGCGTCACTCCGGCAAGGCTCGTCCCAGCAGCAGCAAGGACCGAAGGCTCCGCGGCGAGCCCTGCAGACACCGCTCGTCCTCCATCGGGGCCGCCAGGCAAATACTGTTCACCAGCACTAAATCCACGCCATTTCTACACTGAGATCTATACAGAGGGTAAACTGCTTGCAAACGCGCCCACACGGCAGCTCCCTTGCATTGTGCATGTCACACACGGGGACTCACAGCTCACGCAGCCATTTTGAGCCGTTCAAACACAACAAAACCAACACAATATCACAACTTAAGCTTCTTTCTGGACTGAGAACTACTGTCCTGTTCATTTACAGACCTCTGCCTGTACAGAACAGGTCAAAACTACAGCTGGAAATGCAGAGGAGTCCATTTAAAAACTGCCTCATCCCAGGGTCCAGAACTGCAGAGCCGGACAGCCGAGTAGCTGGAATTAAGGGACTCGCGTATTTTCAGAGCTGTCACCTGATTTACTTCTCCAAACTCCCCTGTTCATTATTGCCTTTTTGCACTCGTTACTGGCATTGCTTGGTAATTATAGGCCATCTATCATTACCAGAATTTGTCAGCAGAGATCTGACTCTGCCTGTATCAGGCCATAACGCCACAGCATTTATTAGCCCTCTCTCCCTGTCCCCAGGCTGGCTTGCTGGACCTCCAGCCATTACCCGACTTTAGTCAATATACATAAAACTGAACTGTCTGCCTCATTTGTTTCCCTCCTTGCCAGCTTTATTAAAACCATTCATACAATAATAAAAAAGACACTAAAGATTGTATATTGTCCTATTTAATACACAATGCCTGCTTTAATTTTTGAATCAGGGAGATGATAAATCATGATCCTCATTCTTAGAAAACTCCTTCGAGAAATAAACGTGAAGTCTTTCTAAATGATCCTTTTCCTTAGGTTCCATTTCATCAATCGAAAAAGATTTTTTTCTCAGAAGTGAGACCTGTCATTTCAAGAATTTTTTTTTAACTATGAATTTGTTGTACTACAGATGAATGCCACACAATCGATTAAAAGAGCGTGAAGAATTACAGCTCACTGTACCCAGTAACTGCAGTTCCGAACCCATCCCCAGCAGGGAGCCGGGGTGTGGATTGCCGAACGTAGCGGCAGTGCAGCCCCTCACCACTGCACATACAACATCTCCCTTTTGCACAGGAGCTTTTCAAAAAAATTTCAGTGTTTGAGCTCTTTCACCTCTGCATAACATGAGCATTTCACAGTATTCAACCAAAGCGCCAAAAGATAAGAAATGGAAACAGACAGAGAGAATCCTTTTCTTGGGTGATCAGGCTGGAGGTTACACTGCTGGAAAGAGGGACCCAGTGTTTTGAACTGAAGATTATTGAGGTTGTATTGACAGTCTGCCATCCTGAGTCATTAGGCCACAATGGACAGTTGCACACACATCTAAAATTCAAATCCTACTCCGTGGGTGAGAAACTCCAGAACAAATTGAAATGTAATTGGAGGTTAGTTAAAGTTACTAGGTTTGAGACTGAAAACACCCTGACCGGGTAAAGACAAATCAAACATCGTGACAGTCGACTAATGTCTGAACAGGGCTTGGTGGCTCAGCTGCCTCACAGCTCCCATCATGAAGCTCATCGGCATCAACGAATCTCTGTTTACGCCAGGCATCCTGCTCGCATCCTTACAACTGGAATGCCTGAGGGGAGGACGGGAGAGGGGCTGTACACGTCAGGTGGATTGAAACACAAAAATTCTTTCTTCCATTCATGCCCATTGAAAACCAGAAATGACTGAACACAGAAAAACTCCCACCTGTGTCAACAGAGGCAAAATCTTTTCCCTTTCTGCAGAAAATGTAGTGACCCAAAGAATACACTCACAGACTTGCCAGGAGTGGGGGCTCTCCATCGGGTTAGAGACACTGTAGGCAGTGCTTCGCCTTTAATAGTAAGATTTTTCATCCACTAGCAAGGGAGCTGTAGGTTGTGTAACAGTAAGAATGAGGCAATATGGTGATCTGGGCAACGCAAAATGTATTTTCTATTTATTTAATCTCAGGGCTGTGGGAAATACCTTTGCACAATATATAAAAATCAGTGTATAAAACACTAATCTTGAAGATTTTTTCTATTAAAGCCGAGTGTAAGAAGGATTCTGACATAGGTATAACCTGCTCACCTGCGACTGCAGCTGAAGAGCAATCCCAGGCCAACAGCCTGCTGAACACAGGACAAGTACTTGAAGCTTTGCGAGAACATGTGTGTAAAGTTTTGCTGTGGGCTGCGTGTTGATGTGCACTTCTAAGAGCCAGGAGCATCACCATAAGTCCTTTGTCTCATTTTCAGTAACAGCCTTTCAAAGTCTTCAGTCAGGTTGAGAAAAATACAAATACAACATCTCCAGCCCACATATGGAATGAAAGCTGCTGGAGAAATCATGCTCTGTCCTTGCACTTGGAGAGTACTTTTGCATTAGATGGCAGGGGGGTCTGGAAAATAATTGCCCGGTCCTGCTTGGTGGACATCTGATCATTTTCTGCTTGGAAAGATGAGCAAAAAATGCTCCCTCCCGACATTCAATTAGGAGAGGTATTTGGTGTCAAAGCGCTGAGGGAATTTAGCGGGACCAGTTATTGCTTCTTTATGCATAATTCTGAATTTGCTGCTCTAATGAGCCCTTCTCTATATCCTTTGTGATTGTCACTCATCTTGGTGAAAATGACTTGGCCTGACAAATCCTGTTAAGCCTCAGAAATTAAATGAAATCTGAAAATGCTTGAGTACACAGCCGTAGCTCCACATACTGTTCTGATCAGCAGTGTTAGTCAAGCAAGCTTGGAGCAAAGCCAATAAACCCAGAGCTATCAAACAGGACCCCCAGGAGCAATCAGCTGGGCCTGAGAATAAACGATGCTCCCCGCTCCTTGGGATCACACCCCAAGAAGGGGACAGAAACAGTTAGCAAAGACCCAGGCTAATTGCTGGGAGCCATCCCGGGCAGAGCGCAGGACAGCGTAGTCCGGCAGCTGGAGAGGAAGGCGCAGGTCACTGCGCAGCAGGGCAGGGCACGGGGTGCTGCGCCCTTCGCCTGCTGCAGGCCCGGCAGCGTGCAGGGCTTCGCCTGCGGACCCTCAGAGCAGAGGCCATCCGGCTCATTTATTCTTCAGATGCGATTGCCAGGTAAGAAGGAAAGGTGTAGCACCTCTCCAGAGGCTGTTCAGATTCCTCAGCTCTACCCTGCCAAAGCCTTCTCAGTCTAGGCTGTCAGCAGGAGCAGAACCTCATCTTCGTCTTCCACTGGCCAGCTGCAGAAAGAAAATTTTAAAAATAGTATTTAGGGGGCGAAAAAAAAAAGTATTGGACTGGGTGACCCGTGGAATTGTCCTCTCTGTGACAAAGTAAGACAGGAAAAGTTGGAGTGGAGGGGGGACATTCAGACAAGCTTTTGGATTCAAGACCTTTCTTCAGATCCCCCACACCAAATCACGCTTCCAGAAAGTGATTCTGACAGTTGTGTTTTTAACAATTTATTTAAACTGAAAGACCTCTACTAATAGAAAAAAAAAATAGTAGGGGCATCAAAAAAGTTGTCTAAAGGAAAACACAAGGGGAAGTTGAATTGCATAGTATTGATTTTAAAGCTGAAAAATAAAAGCTGACGATTGAGTATTTTCTTGCATACCCTAAGCAGATAAAGAGCACACATACCATGAGATTACCTAGCACATCACCTTTACATCCAGACGAAGATCAACAGAAACTGCAACAAGCTCCAGGCAACCCCTGGGACAGCCCAGCTGGAGGCTGGCAGAGAACCAAGCGAGCAGACCCAGCGAGATGCCCCAACCCCTCCAGCCTTGCCCGTTCCCAGGTCTCCATACCACCGGCCCTGCCAGCAGCCTCGGAGCGGCCAAGGGGCCAGCTTACACCGGGAAAACAATGACATTGAACACAAAGCTCATATGTCCCGGTGCTTTCCTCTGTTTGATACCCCCTATAGCCTTTGAAAATATTTCCTTCGAGCCAGAAAGCCAGTCCGCTCCTGCTGGGCTCACGGGGCGAGAGTTCCCGGCCATAGCAGCTCTTCCCATCCTTTCCACCCAACGGCTCCCACCTCTCTGTCCCGGGTGCCTGATTTTATCTGCTCCCATTCGGGGAATTACCCTGCTAGTAGCTCTTTTCAGTTCAGTCAAGTTGAGGTAAGAAAAGGGACTTTTAAGACTGTTGTGCAGTGTTACTGTGTTAGAGAGAGTCAAAACAGCGAGGAAGAGCTGGGTCCAGCAAGCGCGTTAGGAGGGTGTGCAGCTGCGAGACGCTGCTGTCCACAGACAGAATTCAAAAGCAGCTTTAAAGGTCATGCAAATTAACAGTGACGTGGCCTTCCTCTGCAGCTCCGGCATGTGATTCTCATATGATTTCAGTGATTTGATGTGGGGAGTGAAGACAAGTCAGCATTTGAACCAAATGAGAATCACTGTATCAAAGCGGCAGGAGTCAAAAATTGCCAGAAAACCCGCTGTCTCCATTCAGCTGCTCTGGAACAGCCTCACTGTGCAACTGCAAGAAAAGCAACCATCTCACCAGTTTTGTGGCATCATTCTTTTTTTTAACCCTAACAGCTCCACAGACTCCAGTTTTCACGAAGTGCAGCTACAGAGGCAGACAAGCACTTCGTCCCGCGCAGCCTGCAGACAGCTGTCCAGAGAAGGGGCTACTGCCCTTCGCACACAGAGCTCTGCTTTGGTGCGGGGTGAGGAGGGGTCCCCGGAGCAGCTCAGCCGGGAGATCACAGAAGGTGCTCGCCCCCAGGACAGGGAACCCTGCACGGCACCGGGGCAGACGAGGTGCCAGGGTCACCAGAGCAGCCGAACCGGGAGCGGATCCGCATTCAGCTCCCTGGAGCGAGAGCAAGCGGCAGCGCGCACCGCTGTGCAGCCTGCCGAGTGCCTGGTCGTGCCTGCAGATCTCTCTAGAGCTGGGCATCAGCACCTGCACCCCTCCGAGCAGAAGCTGCTCCCCAGCTCCTAGCAATCCACAGGCCGAGCTGCAGCCCTTTGCAATACGAATCCCCCATCTGTACCCCTAACTGCACGCTCTGTGCAGGTGACCGAGAGACATTTGTGCAAATCCATTCGAAGCATGAACTCCGAGGTGTCCCTGAAAGGTAGCACAAAGAATCCAAAATTGTGAAATAAAATCATAACTCAGTCTGACAAAATAAACCTGTAGCTCGGCGTTAGCCTTACAGTGACTGGCCCTGCTTCACCCATATTTAACCCAACTTCCTCCTCAGCACATCGTGTCGGGGTGAATCACTGCTGACTCGTGTGTCCAAGCCAGAGATTTTACTGCAGCTTCACCCCTATGAAGTCCATCCAGGCGAACACGGCGGCTGCACACCCGTGATTGATACCAGGGCAAAAGGAAGCCACATGTGATGCAATATAGCGTGAACCTCAAATATTTATCATGTGCAATCTCTGCATTTCTCTGCTTTGAGGGGATTTCGGGGATTTTGCATTCCATACTGAAGAGTAAATGCTGAATGCTACGGTTATAGTAACATAATACATACTGGTTTGAGTAACAACTGCATTTTTCCACATCATTCCTACAAGAAAAGAAAAGAAGGAACATATGATGAGGCTATTTCTTCAGCTGCTCACAGGAGTAACCGGATGCTCCTACATGGTTCACTCATTGCTCAAATACCGGTTGCTCACCAGTAAGCACAGCCCCCAGCGCGAAGTTTTGCTCATGGGCAGCTCACTTTCTCACTGGTATGAGCATATCTCCTTCCCAGAAACTGGTTTCAGCCCAAAGTAAGTTTTCAGATCACAGAGAGCAAATTTCTTGTAGTTCACAAGAGCAGTGCTATGTGACTAAGTCTGACCACAGCCAGATTGTATCGGGCAAATCAAAGAAACTCGCACAAAGTTAACAGAATTCCCATTTTTCTGCATAAAATACAAACTAACTCAGAAAAACAGAAATGGAAATATTCCCAAACCCGCCTTGCTCTCTCCCTCCTGCAGAAGAAACCCCCTATGAATACAATCTTCGAGACCAACAACCCTATTTGCTACCAGAACAACCCATTTCATGCAAACAACCCTCTTTCTTTGAAAGCATATGCAGTACATTTATATAGAAATATATAAATATAAATATGTGTGAATGAATATAGTGTATACAAGAAACACAACGTATGCATACTTCAGTAACAAGATCCCTGGATATTCACTCCAGCCACATTTTCAAGCCACTATGACAGGCTTGGCGCACACCTCAGTGACCCAGCAGACACCACGCAGCTCAGGCAAAACCTCCTTCCCGCAGCAGCTACGCGTATTACAAACAGGATTGAAAAGTTTACAGCTGTTCTCCACGCAGCTGCTGACAGGGGAGACAGAGCTTGCAGCAGCAAGGTGCTGGGCTCCAAGGAGACACCACCTAAATGTTTTTTGTGAACAGGAGGACGTCTGAGTGTGACCGCATCCAGTCGTCAGGATCCAGGCTCATCAGCGTCGTGTGGCCACCTCTGCCCCTCCGACACCAGCAGCACGTGCGCAGGCAGGACCTCCAGGGAGGTAAGCCCGATGCCCGGAGTCCCACCACGCTCTCCCTCGCCACAGCTGGTGAAACAGAACAAATGGGCAGAACTGGAGGAAGGCAGAAGAGGAAAGAACAAGAAGGTGATCAGAAAATTGCAGCAACGCATCACTTCTTCTTCCTGTGTTTTCAATAGCGAGCTGTTGTTTATACCCAAGAATGTATTAGAGCAACCAAAAGGCTGCTGGAACTCACCAGCTGACACTACAGATGTGACACAGACCCTACCTACCAGATGCTGTGCCAGCTGTGAACTCAGCAAGTTAGAGGCAGCGTAGGAAGCTGAGCTGCCAGGTGCCGTCACCGGTAAGCAGTCAGCAGCACGGCGTGGCTGGCAGGAACGCTGGGCTGGAGGGTGCAGACCCTCTCTCCCCACAGGCAACTGCTGTTGCTGCTATTGCTGACTCCAGCCTGCGCTCAGGTGTACTGGGTGTACTGGGCGACGCTCAGCAGCTGCAGGGACTCAGCTGCACCTCCCCAGCGCATCCCTGTGAGCAGCACAGGGGCACTGGGGGCGGCTGGCCAGCCTGAACTTTAGCTGTGTTTAAGCAAGACCTTTCTGACTATTTGCAGATGGTAAGGTTGTAAGGATAACCTTTAACACTGGGCACACAGCAAAGGCTTCTCTGGTGCTTCTGCGGGTGCCGCTGCACTTTGTCCCACACGGCGACTCATGAAACACACAGAAACCTGAAAATAACACGTAAGTAAGCCCGGACCCTGCAAACACAGCTGTGCTGGATGCAGAGCAGCAGACAGCAATCCTACATCAGGAGGGAGCGAAGCCTGACAGACTCCAGTCAGACAGGTTGTTCATTCATCGTACCCGTAGCAGTAAATCAGAAAAGCAGGCAAAACAAACTTTCAGTGGTCTCCTTTCCATCACTCCTCTTTGGAGAAAGCAGCGCTTCTGGAGAAGAGCAGCCTTGCTCTTTGCTGGTGGTTAAAGTGCTTAAGGTGAACAAAACCCCAGGTTCTTGCCTGGCTCGCAGGGCCCCGCTGCTGACCCTGCCGTAGCAGCGGGCGAGGTGCAGGAACAGCAGCGTGCATCAGCCCGCGGCGGGGGAGGAAGCCTCAAGCAGATCCACCCTTCCTTCCTGCACTCCCCAGCCACGTCGCACACCCCGGGCCGGGGCAGCTCCTCAGCGCTGAGAAAGCTGAAACAAGCATTCTGCAGCTAAATTTAGAGTTTCTCGTG
>Ga0181612_177355_pt1 | contig 15663 bp, 13 predicted proteins | sample HoacroProtozoa21_FD_119630 | JGI IMG/M metagenome (GOLD analysis project Ga0181612, IMG submission 119630) | Hoatzin crop microbial communities from Cojedes, Venezuel. Combined Assembly of Gp0051906, Gp0051904, Gp0051908
TAATAGTTATTTCAACCCAACTAATTAACATTTATGAAAAATAAAATCGAGCTGGATCTCAAACGCGTTAGAGATATTAAAGGAAATTTCTTCGTTCCATCATATCAAAGGGGATATAGATGGGAGAAAATGGACGTTATGCGTCTCCTTGAAGATATTTATAAAAACGGAGAAAATAAATATTGCCTACAGCCAATTGTCGTCAAGAAAACCAATGATGAACGCTACGAACTCATTGATGGACAACAGCGATTGACAACTTTATTCATCATACTAAAATATATGAACCACGTATCTCATGGATGGATTGCTAAATCAATCGGTTTCTCACTAGAATATGAAACTCGCGATTCCTCGGCAGAATTCTTAGAAAAAATCGACCTAAGTCGCAAAGGCGAATGTATCGATTTCTTCTATATGTGCCAAGCATACGAAACAGTAGCAAACTGGTTCAAGAGCAAGGAAGAAGATGATGGAGAAGATCAGAATAACGTAGCAAACAATCTCTACAAATATTTGTGCGAAAACGTTTATATTATATGGTATGAAGTGCCACAAGCTGCTGTTGATGACGAGAAAGCTAAGCAGGAATCCATCGACCTGTTCACACGACTGAATATCGGGAAAATACCACTAACAAGTTCTGAACTTGTCAAAGCCATGTTCCTGAGAGGAGACCAAAACGAGAATCCTGATACGCCTCTCAGATATGAAAGGCAACTCGAACTGGCACTACAGTGGGACAATATCGAACGGGAACTGCACAATGATAAGTTGTGGTATTTCTTAACAAATAATGATGGAAAAGAATACCAAACAAGAATCGACCTCATCCTAGATATGGTCGCAGAAAACGAAGAAAGCAATCGCGAAAAATATGCTACTTTCTTCTTCTTTGATGATTTAAGAAATAACCCAGATAAGTTAAAAGAGAAATGGGCAACCATTCATGGTGATGCAAATCTCCTTGGCGATCGAATACTGCGACCACTAGAAGTTATCTGGGGACTCATCTCCCAAACTTTCCTCATCGTTAAAGACTGGTTTGAAAATCATGAACTTTATCATAAAGTCGGCTATCTCATTGCAGCATCTAAAAATGCATCTAAAAATACTTTTAAAAATGCTTCGCTAAACGAAATCTTTAAGTTGTCGCAAAGTAAAACAAAATCGCAATTCGTTCAAAGCATTGACAATAAAATCAAAGAAAGCATAGCATTAAGCAATGACAAAAATTATGTGGACCTAACTTTTGAAATAGCGAATGACTATTGCAAACTAAAAAAACTGCTACTGCTCTTTAACGTCATTTCGGTACTAAAGAGTGGATCCGAAACTCAGTGGTTTCCATTCGACAAACTCAAATCGAAAAAAGATGGGAAACCCGTCTGGAGTTTGGAGCATATTCATGCACGGGAATCTCAAGGACTCGTAAAAGAAGAAGAATGGAAAGAATGGATACGGCTACATCTACCTTTCATTAAAGCGCAGCAAGAAAAAGGGACCGATAGGAAAGAGCTAATTGAAAGGATGGAAAAAGCGCAGGAACAGGTTGACCAAAAAGCCTTCAAGAAAATACAAGAAGATGCTTTGGATGCTTTGTCGGAGAAAGGAAATAAGGAATTTATGCATACAATATCAAATCTAGCACTCCTTACTACTGGGGATAACGCAGTGCTGAACAACTCTACATTCCAAGTAAAGCGAGAAGAAATTATCAAATTGGACAAACAGGGACATTTCATTCCATTCTGCACACGAATGGCCTTTTTCAAATACTATACACCATCGGATAAAAACCAAATATATTTTTGGGGAAAAGAAGATAGAAATGCTTATGTAGATGCTATCAATGATATCTTAGGTGATTATCTGCAAACGAAAATCGAACATTAAGAAGTTACTTGAATTATGGAAACAATATTGAAAAGTTTTATAGAAGTCTTTTTCACTCCGATAGCAACCCAAGAAGGAGAAAAAGTAATAACAAAAATTGAGATTCCAATTATTCAGCGAGACTATGCGCAGGGACGACAAACTACAAATATCAACAGAACGCGCACAAGGTTTCTCGACTCGCTACATCATGCGGTTACACAAGAACCGATTGTCTTGGATTTTGTATATGGCAACTTGAAAGATGGTCTCTTCATACCACTTGATGGGCAGCAGCGACTGACAACACTCTTCTTATTGCATTGGTATGCCGCAAAATCTTGTGATATCGACCCAGGCGAATACAAATTCCTCTATAACTTCAGTTATGAAACAAGATACAGCGCAAGGGACTTTTGCACTTGTCTTGTGGGTTTTACACCATCTTTCAAAAACCCAATCAAGCAGGAAATCATCGAGCAAGCGTGGTTTCCATATGATTGGGAAAAAGACCCAACGATTAGTTCAATGCTCACGATGCTGAATGATATACAAACTAAATTTGCCGATGTCACAGACCTCTGGAAGAAATTGAAGAAAGGCGCCATCAAATTCTATGTCCTTCCGTTAGAGGATATGGGATTGTCGGACGACTTATACATCAAAATGAACTCCAGAGGGAAACCTCTGACAATGTTTGAGCATTTCAAGGCGGAACTGGAAAAAAACTTAAGGTCTATAGACACACACCTCGCGAATGAGGTCATACGAAAAGTTGACCAGCAATGGACTGACTTGATTTGGCCCTATGCCTTCGGAGATAATAATATCATTGACGATAAGTTCCTCCGCTACTTCCATTTTGTATGCGATATCATCTGCTATAAAAATGGAGACTCTCCACAGAATAGGAAAGGGGTAAACGATGAGTTTGATTTGATTGATGAATACTTCTCAAAGGACAATGAAACTACCATACGCAACAATGTCAAACTACTTATTGAGATGTTCGACATCTGGGTCTACCTATATAACAATCAAAAGGAAAAAGGATATGGCATTGCAGACTTCTTTGAACATTTCATAGCAAAGGAACATGAGGCAAACAAAGTTAAAGCTAACGTTTCTGAATTGGACCTATTGAAAGACTGTATGGGCAATTATGGCATCATTTTGTCAAATGGAAACAGAAAATTTCCCTTAGGCAGAACCATACTGCTTTATGCCTTCGTCACCTATCTAAGAAAAAAGGATAAATGCGCCATCTCTGAAGAACAATTTATCCGCCGCTTAAGAACCGTCAATAATCTCATCCAGAATTCAGAATTCGAAATAAGCGACAGTACCGAACGTTCTGGTGGCAATAGAATGCCAAACATCCTAGAACAGGTGGAAAACATCGTAATTTCAGGAAAAATTAATACAGATCTTGGGAACAACTTCAATGACATCCAACTTGATGAAGAAACAAAGAAACTAGAATGGACAACAATGTATCCAGAACGACAAGGTGCTTTATACGAACTGGAAGACAATGAACTGCTCTATGGGCAAATAGGCATTGTCGGATTAGACAATTGGCAGTACTTCAGCAGGTTTATCAACCTATTTGAGAATTGCGACTTAGACAAGATTGACCAAGCACTGATGTCGATTGACGACTATACGCAATTGGAACAAAACAAATGGAGGTATCAGTCTGGCTCTAGCAATCCTACCAAAACTGCTTGGAAGACACTATTCCATCACTCAAGGTCAACTGATAAAACAAAAGAAGTTCTCCTCAAATTGCTTGGCAAGGCTGAAACCTTCTCTGATGAAATCCTAGACAAAGCCATAACAGAATTCCTTACGCATTGTGAGGAAAATAAATCATACAATTGGAGATATTATTATGTGAAGTATAATTGCTTCAGACCAGGGCGGTACGGCATCTATTGGTGGAGAGAAGGCTCAAAACAGAGAGAAAAAAAACCGTATGACTTTGTTGCATTCTGGGCTCAAAGGCAGTCATCTAGAAATGCCTACCAAGTATTTATCAAAGCTCTTGCGGAAGGATTCGAAAATCTAGAAACTGACCCTGAGTCGTATGGAGATAAAATTTTATTGGACGATAAATATCATGTTGATGCAGATAATGAAACTTTCTATATCAAAGATAATGAAGGAAAAGTCGTTAAAAAGCTATCTATAGACAGAGATAAGGAAACTGACATTGACAAAGAGGAAAGAGTGCTAAAAGCCAGGCAATGGCTAAAGGATTTCCTTGAAACCCAAAATTAAATAAACTTATTGGATGAATTAAAATAAAGCATTTTGACTCATTTTGTCACTTTTGGGGTTGTCAAAAACGGAAAAAATTAGGCTGGTAACTTTTTGTGTTCCAACCTAATTCATTGATTTTCAGGAAGTGATTCCGTTGGGATTCGAACCCAAGACCCACAGCTTAGAAGGCTGTTGCTCTATCCAACTGAGCTACGGAACCAAGCTATTGTTGCCACGAGTGCAATAGACCCTTTTGGCGCGGCAAAGGTAATCACTTTTTTTGGCATAGCCAAAATTTTGCCTACGTGATAGGCGAAAAAAGAATGGCGAGTAATGCGATTACTATAGCGTCAGGACAATGCCGTGCTCCTCAGCTAGACGGCGAATATTTAAAATAGCATACCGCATACGCCCTAGAGCAGTGTTGATGCTTACTTGGGTGTGGGCGGCAATGTCTTTGAAACTCATGTTTTGATAATACCTCATAATCAAGACGTCACGCTGATTTTTGGGTAACGCCTTAATAAGCCTGCGGATGTCGTTGTGAATCTGCTGGTTGATTATAGCATCCTCGATGGTACTCTCGGCCAACTCCTTGCGGTTGAGAATATTGGCATCATCGGCATCGGTAGATTTGGTGTTCTCGGCCTTGAGTTGGCGGAAGAAATCGATTATCAGGTTATGAGCAATGCGAGTGATCCAAGCTGGGAAGTGCCCATTCTCGACATAGCGACCTTGCTTGATGGTCATAATGGCCTTAACAAATGTTTCTTGAAAGATATCATTTGCTAGGTCTTCGTTTTTAACGGAGTGATAGATATATGCATAAATTCGGTCCTTGTGTCGCTCAATGAGCGTATCAAAGGCCTCGTTTGTTCCATCGACATACAGCGATATCAGTTGTTCATCGCTTTTGTCATCGTAAACTCTCATTACTTATAGTATATATTTTGGTCAATAATGAGTAATATTTTGTCGATAGGCAGTGATATTTAGGTAATATAGTAAATAATTAATAGATAATGTTTATTAATCTAATACGATTAGGGTGCAAAATTAGTTAAATTTCGTATTTCTGCAAACTTTTTTCAAGGAAAAAGATTTCTTCTGCCATTTTCTGCTTACAAATCAACTTGGAGCGAACGGTACCCATAGGCGAACATGTGATAGCGCTTACACTATCATTGGTTACGATTTTGGTCCCACACGCGGTAGGAAAAACATAATAGCAAAAGTGCCCCAACATCTTTTCTCTCGCGTTTCTACATTTATCGCTTGCGACGCCGCTTAGCGCGTAAGTTGAGCAAGAATCTAGAAAGTTTCACACCTAGCAAGACATAATCGGCCGTTTTCAGGCGAGTGACCTCGGTGGGAGAAAACATCAGTGCGCGGATGCCATTGCTCTCAACATTAGATTTCATGCCATCAACTTGTTGTTGCATCTGGGATCGGCCCACCTCACGTCGCACCAAAGCCTTGGCTCTGGCGCGTTGCAACTCGGCAAGCGTCATGCCAGACCAAGCAGTGTTTCGCCCTGCGGTTGAGGGCATAACATTCTGGTTGCTGCCTATGGAAGTTTCACTCATTGTCGTTGGGTTTTAAGAATAGTTTGCTCAAGAATCTAGCAATAGGATTGACGATGAGTTGCGTCTTGAAGGCGACCACCAAGAGCAAAACCAATAGCAAAACGCCAGCAGCTATCAGATGAGCACCCCAGTAGCAGTGCATAGCCTCAGCGAGCACTGTCACTAGCGCAGTGAAGATATGATGCAATGCGAATGTGCAGATAATAATAATCACTGCAAGAAAAGCTGTTGCAGACAGCAAGATGGTAAGTTTCTCAACAGCTGTGAGCTTGTTGTAGTTCCACTCTAGTGAGAAGAATTTTTTGGCTTCGAGCATCAGTTTGCGATAGTCAATCTCTTGCATGGGCAGGGTATGGTTGATTATGTGATAAGCGCCCTAGCTGAGCGCACAAACGGGATAATTGTGGATAGTTGGCCTAATTGTCGTCTCAGACGCCAACCTATCCACAATAAATGTGATTACAATTCAGGACGCAATTAGTCCTCGATTTGGGCACTGATTTGCTTAACGAGTTGCTCTACTTCATCGTCACTGAAATCAATACCATTTTTCTTCAACATTTCCTTGATGCGACTACGCAAGTCAGAACCCTTCTCAGGGGCGAACAATATAGCGGCTGCGCCACCCACAAGGGCACCTCCTAGAAAGGCATATAAAATACTCAGTCCTCTCATAACCTTATATGATTTTGTGATTTGTTATTAAAAAAATAAGAAAAAATTAGTCCACCTTGTCTTTGATTTCATTAGCGATATCATCAACTAGGTCGTCTAGTTTAGAACCTTTGAGTTTCACGCCCTTTTCACGAAGCAATTGTGCGATGCGGGTGCGAGTGTCGTCTCCCTTTTCAGGAGCAAAAAGTAAACCAACTGCTGCGCCAGCGATAGCTCCGCCTACGACAGCCATAACAATGTTTAATGGTTTCATATCGTTATCTTAAATATAAAATTTATTAATAATAATTTAGTCTTAAACAATATGTAGCAAGGCAATTTCTGTGCCAATACTCGTTTGGAGGCAATAAAATTACATAATCTGCTCTCGCTCAACAATAGAAAACAAGTTTTCATTGCGCTCGCTTACTCGCAAATTTACTCATTCTTTTCGGTTTGGACAAATTATTTTATCAATTATGTTTAAATTTGCAATCAAATAGGGCAAATATGGCAAACAATGATATCATCATTAAGGGGGCTCGTGTAAACAATCTGAAGCAAGTAGATGTGCAGATACCACGAGGCAAGTTGGTGGTAATCACAGGGCTATCTGGTTCTGGGAAGTCATCACTTGCCTTTGACACGTTGTATGCCGAAGGTCAGCGGCGTTATGTAGAGAGCTTGTCCTCGTACGCACGGCAATTTTTGGGTAGGATGAGTAAACCCGATTGTGACTATATCAAGGGCCTGCCTCCCGCCATCGCAGTGGAGCAGCGAACTGTTGTGCGCAACTCCCGTAGCACGGTAGGCACAAGCACCGAAATTTACGACTATCTGCGATTGCTGTTTTCACGCATTGGCAAAACGTATTCTCCAATTTCGGGTGAACAAGTGAAGCGCCACACAGCTAATGATGTGGTTCAATACCTCAACACCTTTGCTGACGGTACTAGATATGCTCTGCTCACTGCCATTATCGTACCCGATGGCAGAGATTTCAAAACCCAGCTAGACGTGCTTGCTAAGGGCGGGTATTCTAGAGTGATGTGTCAAGGGCAACTGATAGACCTATCGACACTAATCAACCAACAAGAACCCTTGCTAGAGCCTAATAACTATCAACTATTGATTGATCGCATGGTGGTGTCTCATAACCACGATGATGAGATGCGCTTGCTCGACTCGTTGCAAACGGCATTTTATGAAGGTAAGGACGAATGCACCATCATGGTGTGGAGCGATGATGGTCAACGGATAGAACGGCGATTTTCTAAACGATTTGAGCTAGATGGGATGAACTTTGAGGAACCTAACGAATTGATGTTTAACTTCAACAATCCGCTGGGAGCGTGCCCCACTTGCGAAGGTTTTGGCCATATCATAGGCATTGATGAAAGTCTTGTTGTCCCCAATCAATCGTTATCGATATATGATGACGCTGTAGCATGCTGGCGTGGGCAGACTATGAGTGAGTGGAAACGAGCGTTTATTCATATCGCAGCCAGCCATCAATTTCCAATACATCGTCCTTATCGTGAGCTAACCACTCAACAAAAAGACCTGCTGTGGAATGGTAATGCGGATCATAGCTGGACGGGTATCAATGGCTTTTTTGACTGGGTGAAGAGTAAGTCGTACGCTATTCAATATCGGGTGTTACTATCACGCTATCGCGGTCGGACTATATGTCCTCAATGTCATGGATCAAGGCTAAAGCCTCAAGCCAGCTATGTCAAAGTGGCAGGTCTCACTATTGCCGATATGGTCACCATGCCAGTGCAAGACCTCAGACAGTGGTTCGCTCATCTAGAACTCGACAAGCAAGATGCTCAAATTGCCAAACGCTTGCTACAAGAAATCAGCAATCGTTTGGGATACCTTTGTGAAGTAGGCCTTGGCTATCTGACGCTCGATCGCTTGTCCTCTACCCTATCTGGAGGAGAAAGTCAACGTATCAATTTGGCCACATCACTAGGTAGCACATTGGTTGGTTCGGCCTATATCTTAGATGAGCCATCAGTAGGCTTGCATCCACGTGATACCAACCGCCTAATACATGTATTGCGTATGCTACAGCAACTAGGCAACACAGTGATTGTAGTCGAGCATGATGAAGATATCATCCGTAGTGCAGATTACTTGATTGATGTGGGTCCTGAGGCTGGAAGTCAAGGAGGAGAAATTGTGTATCAAGGTCCCTTGACAGGCTTAACAGTTGCAGAACGAAGCTACACAGCAAAATATCTAACTGGGCAGCTAACTATCCCCGTGCCTAAGCACCGTCGTCCTTGGAATAATTATATAGAAATTCAAGGTGCCAGCCATCATAATCTCAAGAACTTGAATGTGCGGATTCCACTAGGTGTGCTCACCGTTGTCACTGGAGTCAGCGGGTCGGGCAAATCATCGTTGATAGGCGATACGCTATATCCAGCGTTGGCACGACAATTGGGCAAAGTAGCTGAAACACCAGGTAGTTTTGCTAGCCTAGCGGGAGATATAAGCCAACTGGCAGATGCCGAGCTCATTGACCAAGCCCCCATCGGCAAGAGCACACGAAGCAACCCAGCCACCTATTTGAAAGCATTTGATGAAATACGCCAACTGTTTGCTGCCCAACAATTGTCCAAACAAATGGGCTATCAGGCAGGTTTCTTCTCTTTTAATACGCCAGGCGGACGGTGTGAGCAATGCAAAGGCGAAGGCACAATAACGATAGAGATGCAATTTATGGCCGACATTACTATTCCATGCGAAGAATGTCATGGCAAGCGCTTTGGTCGCGATGCTTTGGAGGTTACCTATCGCGGTCATAGCATCAGCGATGTGCTCGATATGACGGTACAACAAGCCATCCAATTTTTTGCTACAAGTGACACCTACAACGAGCAATACATTGTGCGTCGCCTGCAGCCACTGCAAGATGTAGGGCTTGGTTACATCCAGCTGGGGCAATCATCAGCCACCCTATCGGGAGGCGAAAATCAGCGAGTCAAGTTGGCCTACTATTTGAGCCAAGAGCATCAGGGCCCCACCCTATTTATCTTTGATGAACCTACTACAGGTCTGCACGTTCACGATATCCGCACATTGCTACAATGCTTTGATCAATTGATAGCCCGAGGTCACACAGTGCTAGTCATAGAGCATAACCTAGATGTCATCAAGTGTGCCGACCACATCATTGACATTGGGCCCGAAGGAGGCGATGCTGGTGGCTATCTCGTAGCTACTGGAACACCAGAAGCTATCGTTGCCAAAGGCAAAGGATATACCGCAAAATTTTTAAGCGCCAAATTACAACAACATGACTAATCCATCCCCCACCCCATTGGTACAACAATACGTGCAACATATCCGTCAATGCATGTTTGCTCACCGCAATGGGCTTGTAGCCGAAAAGCTGCGACAAGCAGGAATCCCACATCAATTGATTCTAGGTTGCTTAGCTGCCGACTTGGCAGCCATTGCGAAAGCTATGAGCACACAGATGGCCAATGATTCTGCAACTGCTATGAACGTAGCACAAGTACTATGGAAAGATAAGCAATCACGTGAAGCGAGGCTCATAGCCACTATGCTAGTTCTACCAGAGCAGATAACGTACGATATGGCACAACAATGGTGTGATGAGGTGATGACTACCGAAGAGGCTGATTGGCTCTGCCTGCGTGTGCTGAGGCAGTGCGATTTTGCCATACTACTGGTCAAGCAACTTGTTGCACTTGAAAGTGCATATCTTCAGCATTACATAGGCTATCGACTATTGCTCCACTTGCTCAATTATCAAGAGCAGCATAGTCTCATCGCTGGCGATGTCCACTTGGTTGAGTATCTCAACAGCCAACAAGAGCGAGAGCCCGATGCCCTAAAGATGCTTGTACAACAAATTTTGCAAAACTTATCGGCCAGCTAAATTGGGGATGCCAACCACATAGGCCCCTTGTGTCTTCAAATTATGGTATGGTATTTTGAGTGAATCACACTCAGCAATCAAAGCTTTGAGATTATCTTCATACATCGCGCCCGAAATAATGATTCGCTTAAAATCAAATTGCTTACAAATCATTTGCACCGACTTGCGATAACGTTTGGTGACGATAACATCATCGACCGAAATGGGATTTGTATCTTGTTGGTGTTCTCCCTTTTTGCGTTTGCCTATTGCGATTATACTATGATTCATCAATCGTGCATTTGGTGGTATAATCCATTGACCGCTTGGCAACCTAAGCATATCGCTTTGAGAGACCATCACCAACGAATCGATGTGATAATGAGCTAAAAAGCCATTATAATATCTCTGGAAACGTTTGGCATCTATACTCTCATCGTCTAGTGACCATACATAGCCAATTTTGTGATCAAAATAAACCACCGGAGTCATAGAAAAAGAATTAAAAACCACAAGTCCCTCACGAGGCATATTTAAATAGGTATAAATATGATGTGATAGCACTAGAAGTACAATGGCACCCCCACAAATGAGGATAGGTCTATAGCGACTATAAAAGTAAATTGCCAAGCAACAGAGCACAGCATAATAACCTATTACACCCACCCAAGAAATCTCGATGCCCATAATATGTGACCAAGAAAATGAGTTGAGTGACTTAATAACCCACAAAATGTAATCGTATAAAATCTCCAAAAATCTATTTAGCCACAAAATTTCAAAACCAGCAATTGTGACCAACAAGAATAGAGACCCTATAATCATCAGGAGTGGAAAGATTGGTAGAACAAGCAAATTGGCTACAATTGATATCAAGGAAATTGTATGAAAATAGTAGGCCGTCAATACGATTGTAGAGATTGAAGCTACCAATGAGGTAAAAACTAATGAGACAAAATAGTTTATCACTCGATTGCGAGTGTATAGACGTTGATACCAACTACTGGATAGTAGTAATGCCGCAACCGTAATAAAGCTAAGCTGAAACCCGACATGATAAATAGAAAAAGGAGAAAACAATAAAATAAGTAATGCAGCCACACAAAGCGAATTTAGGGATGTAGCTCCTCTATAAAATAGCATGGAAACAAACACAAAGCTAATCATAATTGTTGCACGAACAACAGAAGGAGATAGGCCTGTGAATACAGCAAAAGCAGCTATTGCAATTATAGAGATGAGCAATCTTACTTTTCTGAGCATTAACTCATCGAGAGGAAAAAGTAGCCACCAAATAATCAGAGCAATAAATCCAACGTGCAAACCACTCAACGCCAAGACATGCGCTATACCAGCCATGCTAAATTCTTGACGCGTATCATAATCTATCAAATCATCGTTACCCAATAGCACAGCAATTAATAGTCGCTGAATGCCAGGCGAAATATCAGAGGATAAGACACGAGTTTGAATGTTTCTACGTGCTTGGGCGAACCGAGTTTTTAGAGTATGGTTGCTTCCACATTTGCTTAATTGGTTGACGGCAAGATGCTGAGTGTATCGTATGCCATTGTTGAGCAAAAAACCAGCATAATCCATCTCGTATGGATTACCCATATTAGAAGTAGGAGATAAGTTGGCATCAAACTGCACTAAATCACCAGGCTGCAAAGAGTAGTTGCAACCGCGAGTGCTCAGCGCCAACTTGATACCACTAGCATCGGTTTCTCGATCTGCATTATTTCTCAATATTCTGACTGTCAACCTCATTGAGAAGTCAGTAAAGCGAATTTCCTCAACCCTTGCTAATAAGGTTTTACCATTCAGCTGATTGATATCTATAGCTTTTGGTTCATTGATATGAGCACAAATCCAGCCTAACGAAAGCGTAGCGACACTCAAGGGTAATATAAACCAAGACCTAGATTTTAAACGTCTTTGCGGTGTACTTGACCATAGATGCAGAACTGAATAACCTACTATAGACAGAAAAAGTAGCAACCAAGCAAGCCACCACTGAGATATGGTGCGCTCGATAATAATCCCTAGCACAAAGGGCAAAAGCAAACGAAAGGCAGGCGCTTGTGCTAGGAATGAGTTTTTTTTATCCACCATAGAAGTCAAAAGCAGGTGCTATGGTTTCTCACCATATCATGATCATAGGATTGGGTATTTATTTTGTCCAGATATCGTAGGAGGCAAAAGCTTGCAAGAGTAGCATTTCTAAACCATTCTTGGTGCTAGCCCCTTGTTGCTTGGCTTTTTTCATAAATAGGGTTTCATCTGGATTGTAAATTAAGTCGTAACACAGGTGGTTCTTGGTTAAGAATCTATATGGGAAATCGGGGCAAAGATAATCATCAGGATATTTTCCAAGAGGAGTTGCATTAACAATCAGCCGATTTTGATTGACCATAGCACGAGTAATCTCTTCGTAAACAACTGTGTGCTCTGATTTGCGGCGCGATACTAATTGGCACTGCACACCCAACTTGCGTAGTGCTACCGCCACCGCCTTAGCTGCACCACCTGTGCCCAATATCATCGCATTGGTGATGTCGGGAGTTATCATTTGCTGAATCGACTGGCTAAACCCTATCACATCGCTATTGTAGCCATGTAGTTGTGTGAGTTCATTGGTCTTTGCATCGCGTATCAACTTGATGACATTAACTGCACCCACCTCAGAGGCATCTGGATCGAGCCAATCGAGCATCGGAATTACTGATTCCTTGTACGGCGAAGTCACATTTAAGCCATTGAGGTTAGGGTTCTCAGCTATAATTTCCATAAGTTGCCCAACCTCATCGATTTCAAAATTGATGTATTGGGCATCAATGCCTTCGGAGAGGAACTTATGATTAAAAAAATCCATTGAAAACGAATGGACAAGGGGAAAACCAATTAAACCATAAAGACACTTGCTATTGGCCATAATGAAGTATCAAAAAAAATAATAGGTATCACAAAAATAGACAAAAAAAGTCAAAGGCAAAAGAAAAAACATTCAAATATGCTCTAAAAGACCTATTTTTTGTCCTCACAACGATAAAGAAGTAGAAATTTGGCCTATTAGTTGATATATTTATCCATTTAAAAAGTTACCTTTGCAGCATGAAAAGTACTGCCAACACCATCACTAGATGATTTGATTGGCTCAAACTAGACAATAAATAAGAAGATGAAGAAAGTTTCCAATAAGTATGTTGCTATAGCTGTGACTGTGATAGTAGCACTCGGACTACTAATTTGGGGTATTGAATTCCTCAAAGGCATCAATCTGTTTACGCCAGCTAATGCTTATTATGCCAATTTTGAGCGAGTAGATGGCTTGCTCGAGGCTGCCCCTGTGTCGGTAAATGGATTTCAAGTAGGGCAAGTGCGAGAAATTAGCTATGACTATAACAACAATAGCATCAAAGTGATGCTGAGCATGAACAAGGGATTAAAAATTCCAGAAGGTAGCACCATTGAAATGAGTTCAGGACTATTGGGTGGTGCTTCGTTGATATTGCATTTGAGCGAGAATAGTGATATCATGCCAACGGGCTCAACTATACCAACAGCAATCCAAGCTGGGCTAATGGATAAGGTGTCCACCGAAGTGTTACCGCAAGTGAGTGGAATCTTGCCCAAAGTAGATTCTATTATGGGCAATGTAAATGGACTGATTAGCAATCCAGCTCTAAACGCCTCGCTATCACGCCTAGATGCTATCACAGCAGAGCTAGCTAGGAGTGCCCGTCAACTAAATACTCTATTGGCTAGTCTAGGGCACTCTGTGCCAAGTGTGATGACTGATGTGAACGGCATCACTGGTAATCTAACAGGTGCAACAACCAATTTAAACGACTTATCATTATCACTCAAGCAGATGCCAATCGACTCAACCATCAATACTCTCAATGCCACATTGGCCAACTTGAAAATGGTGTCGGAACAATTGGGAGACAAGAACTCAAGTTTGGGTAAGCTAATGAATGATGATCAGCTATACAACAATGCTAATCATGCCATTCAAAGCTTAGATTCCTTGCTTAACGATATCAAAGCAAATCCCAAGCGATATATCAATGTGAAAGTATTTTGATACCATACATTGATGAGCAAATGAATGCTCGAAATATATATAGAAAAAACGCTTGTTTAGACTTGTTCTAAATAGGCGTTTCTTTGATTAAAAGTTTTCAGTAAATGAAAGTCGAAAAACCTTGTGTAATCACGTTACCCCAAACCAAGAGCTATAGAGATAGAAAAACACACTCATTATTTTAATCATATCAACAACAATGATTTACAATTTTTGTTGTCTGATAATTGGAATAAAGTATTGGACAATAGTCGTAATGAATTGTTTTACAACTATGTTATGATTGGATTGAAAATTCCAAATTTTATCGGTACTTTTTTATATAAAAATATTAACCGAATTTTGTACTGTAAAACAACCATTATAACCTGAAAACTGTGATAGACGTCAAGCAACAATGGAATCGATGTCTCGACATCGTGAAGGATAATCTGCCCACCGAGCAATTCAATGCTTGGTTTGCACCTATTGTTGCGCTAAGCTACGAAAATGACCGCTTGACGCTAAAGGTGCCCTCCCAATTTTTCATTGAGCAGATAGAAGAACGCTACCTCAATTTATTGTCGTTAGCGATGCGTCGTGTGTTTGGAAAGAATGTTCAGTTGTTTTATCGTTATAATATGGTAAAGGGCGATGAGGCTACCGAAGTAACTCAAAGCGAAGATAACTCGAGTTTGAAACTCAAACATGAGTTAAAAACACGTCAGCCCCATTTGGCCAATCCCTTTAAACGCGATGACCAACTAGAAGATATCGATCCTCAGCTAAACCCACGATTCACGTTTGAGAACTATTGTGGTAGCATGAGTAACAAGTTAGCACTGAGCATAGCACAGACTATTGCTGCACATCCCGAAATAAAGACCTATAATCCGCTATTTGTGTATGGGTCGACAGGTGTAGGAAAAACGCACTTGATGCAGGCCATAGGCATTAAAATCAAGGAGAACAATCCACAAGCCCGTGTGTTATATGTAACAGCGCGGCTATTTGAAAGTCAGTTTACTACAGCAGTAAGGCAAAACAAGGTCAATGACTTCATCAACTTCTATATGAGCATTGACGTACTTTTGTTGGATGACATACAGGACTTGGCAGGCAAATCGGCAACGCAAAACACGTTTTTCCATATTTTTAACCACTTGTGTTTGCACCAACGCCAGCTAGTAATGTCAAGCGATTGCCCGCCAAGTGAGATGGATGGTTTTGATGATCGGGTGCTTTCTCGTTTTAACTCGGGTATCACGGTGCATCTTGAGAAGCCCGATTATGAATTGCGACGCAAAGTGCTAACA
>Ga0181612_105223_pt1 | contig 15662 bp, 10 predicted proteins | sample HoacroProtozoa21_FD_119630 | JGI IMG/M metagenome (GOLD analysis project Ga0181612, IMG submission 119630) | Hoatzin crop microbial communities from Cojedes, Venezuel. Combined Assembly of Gp0051906, Gp0051904, Gp0051908
AAGCTGGCAGCAAACGGTTAGGTTTCAGGAGGAGGGAGGGGAGAGGTGGCCTAGCAGAGAGATGTCCCTGGGTGACACTGCCGGCGTGGCCGTGGCCTGTGTGCTGCCCCTGGGACCCACGCTCACAGGCTGCAGCTCAGCAGCAGGCACCAGCTCTGACAAGGGGTGTCCTCGGGGCCCGCACGTTTTCATCTCCTTGGATTTGACGCTTGTGTGCAATCCCTGCTGATGTGGCATTTACCCCACTAGTTTTCTAACATATACCGAATAAAAGCTTACACCAAGTACCAGAAGCAGCAGTGCAGGTGTGACCCACAGAGGTCCCTTCCAACCCAGAACATTCTGTGATTCTGTGATTCTGTGATTAGGAGACAAAATGCAGATGGTAAGAGCCCCATTACTCAACTCAGAGCACCTTCCTCTACAAGAAGTGTTTGTAGTTTGCACTGTGTCTTTAGCTGCTGTGCAAAACCATAGGATTACCAGTGGTCCTGAGCCTGAAACAGAGGATAGCTGGGAAGCAGTACTCGCTTTGGCTTTCTATCATGAGAAGCTCCAAGTGAAGGCCCAGGAACCTCATCTAACTAGCATTTCGGCAGGGTAGGAGGGCTGGGAGTGGTTAGAGACAAAATCTGACTCTGCAGCTCGCTAGCTGTCACAGACCCCATCAGTGCTTGGTCCAGGCTTTTTGCTGATTCTTACTGGTTATGCCACAGCAAGAGACAGCAAAAGCATCTAAGAGTCAGGAGTATTCCTGGCATGACGTCTCCTGGGAACTGTCCTCAAAATGACAATCCAATCTGACTGAAGTTCACCCATAGCTTATTTGGGGCACTACTGGTCCACTGTAATAATTTTTGTTCATCAGCTAGTGAGGCAAAACTTCATACGTGACGGGATATCTTAAAGACCTGTTACATCTCTAGTTTACCTGCATTAAATTTTTTTACACCAAAGGAAGACTCATGGAAAACAGAAACGCTTCACGTGCATCATATGTTCAATCGTAAAGATCACACTGGCAAACTGGACTTTTACATTTACACTGGACATTTGCAGTCTTACAGCAGGCGTTCTGAATTTGCATGGCAAACTACTGTATAACAAGCTTTCTCCAATCGCAGTATTCTAGGAGCTTCTTTTTATATGGTGGAAAACATTCACTTCTTGTGTGTATAAAAATCAATAAAAGCAAAATAGGATGTCAAAATGTCTGAAGTGTGGGAAACATTGATTCCAAAGCAATCTGGGTTTCAAGAAGCGTTTGGTTTGCTAAACCAGAGTAAACCGATAGGCCTGTGTTGGAAGCTGCAGGAAAGCAGCAGCTCTCCTGGCATGCACGGGGCAATTCGTGGAAGGCTGGAATGTTCCTGCTTTGGTCTTGCCAGTGATGAGGGCGGTGAAACACACGGCGTAATTGAACTTGTCTGAGTAAGTTTAATGAAAAACGTTGTTGATATAAAATGATTTGATTCCTTGTAAAAACCCAGGACCTTATCAGATTTAGAAATCAAACTGAAACACTTCTGCTTCATACAATTTTTTTCTTATAGCTATATAAACACAGCTAATAGGACCCTACCACTTCAGTTCTGCAAGCCTCCACACACCTGTGTTACGCCCTGCGAAGTACCAAGCAACATCCACCATCAGTAACAAAAATGTCCATTCCCAAATGCCGAGATGCCTGCTGGGCACTTGCAGTCGGTATCGATGTCTAGCGCTGTTATTAGCCTTCCACCCCATTTCTGTGTTCCTTTAGCAGTAGAAAGAGTCGTGCTAATATCTAACAGAAAGAGCTGTTTGCCAAGTGGTGATCCACCACAGTGGAAAGCAAAATTACCTTGCAGAATAGCTGTGGTTGGATATTGCAGTTCCCCTGTGGGAGAACACAACTTTGAAATACCAAAAGGCTGCAAGAGGTAAGCTGCAGATTTTCTGTGTCCACACAAAAACAATTCAATATTATGGAGGAATAAAAATTTCTCACTTCCAGATGTAAAATCCATGCTTTTGTTATGTTTTCCAGATAGCAAATAAGAATGAATAAACTCTCTCTGTTGCACATGACATAGATATGGGCATTTTCCAAACTTTATCAATTCCAAGCCTTAATTAAGCATAACTGGAGTGCATATTCTGGCTTTGTCCAAAGTTTAGCCGTCTTTCTTGCTCCTGTGAATGGGTTAAAAGGGGAAAAGAATGGTGAAGTCCTTCAGGCAAAGTCCAAGACTTGGTAAGACCATAGCCTGTTTAATTTGTGACATCTGATGAAAGTGTGTCACAGTCATGGTGTGGCTCTGAGACTGTGGTAGAAAGGTTCTCATGCATGGAAGTATATATTCCTTGGTAAATTCACTCTAGAATGTCATTCAGTTAACAGCAGGTATGCATTGTGGGTTTAAAATCTGATGGACTGTTGGTGGAATCTATTTTAAAACACATACTTCGTTGTATTTTCCATTTAACATTTAAATATACCATATATCTTCGTTTTTTTGGCTTTGCATGCACAGGGCTTCCACAGATATGATACAAAAATTGATAGAGGAAAGCACGTAGCAGTGAGTCTACAGGCAAGGAAGATACCTGCTTCCCCACATGAAATCATCTGGATTTGCTGCTATGGTGGTTCAGGTAGGAACTCCCTTCTGTAACCAAGAACTGAGCACTAAATGAGAATAAATTCTGAAAAAATACTAATGAGCCATTGTGATGGAAAATTTAGTCCTTTGTGTTAATTTAAGACTATACCACAGTGGCTGGTAATCAAGAGGATGAAAGCATGTATGTCGCCTTCAGCTACACCTGAAAAGCCACACAAAGCAGTCTCAGAGGCCCACTGAAGTGAGGAAGGTGCAGAGGCCATACTGACCCCACATACAATGTGCAATTTGGACTAAATGACCACTGGAGGCTGCTATTTATGCACAGATATATGACCACAAATCAAGCTGTCTAACGGGTCTTGAGTTAGCAGAAGAGGAGAAAAATGAAATTCACTTTGTCAGTGACATTGAATTTTTATACCTTAATACACCAATACACTCTGAGTCATGATATATTTCCTCTTTTCCTTTTCTCACCACTATTTTCATGGCGGTAAATCTTTGCTAAGATCATGACATATCAGGATATGAAATTAAATAACATCTGCAAACAAAATTACACCCAAATACCCAGAGGCTTGAGGCTGTCGGGTTTACTTACTGGCCTGTTTCTGCAGCTGGGATGGGGGCATTGCTCAAAACAGTGGCAGCATTTGTTGTTCCCATCTACTCTCATTGTCCCACTTCAGGCAAGACCCTTGTCTGCCAACACAGAGGATGAAGAGCATAAGAACTTCTCCTGATTTTTCTCTGCAGCTGACGGAGCTCTGGGATGTCACACCACCAGGGGAAGGGCAGCCCCTCCTGCACCGGTGTGCAGGAGGGAAGGAAGCAAGCGTGATGATGGGGTGCATCCTTGACAGGACCACAGTGTACCAGGCAGAGCGCTGGCTCCTTGACATATTCCCCATTGGGTTGAAGGGCCTTGAGCCCTAGACTTTTTCCTCCTCAATGGCCTGATTTTACCTTTCCCCCAAATTACACCAGCTGGGGTACACTCATTTACTGTGAACACACCTGTGTTGTTTCCAAGATGCAGGAAAAAAACAGGAAAGAAACACAAGGTCTCATAAGCAGAAACTGTTGACCTCTCCAGGTTTGGAATGAAGACAGGTATTCTTTGCCCTTTTTCAGAGCAACTAATTACATCACAGTTTCTCCCTGGTGATCTGCTTTTGGAATCAAGATATTTTGCCTCTAATATTTTTCTATTGATTTAGAGGCCCCACACCCATGCTGTGGTTAGTACTGTCATGTTGCTACCAAAATGCCACGTCACATTACTCAGTGGCAGGTTGGCACAACAAAAGTGAGACCAAAGCATATTACACAGGCACAAGCTGATGGAATCAGCAGAGCGGCTTCCGCTCAGTTTTAGGTGACACGGTAGACACAGCCTCCCTCCTGTCCTTGGTGTTGGAGATGCAGAGCAGTTGCACAGCCAGCCTGCATCTCAGACTCGGGTACTTCTGCACCATCGCCCAGTCGTGAGCTCAGCCTCATGCAGACATATCCAGACTAGCTTCAGGTGACCGTGTCAGCAGTTGCAGTGTAACCACCACAGACCTGAGATCGGGACAGGCTGATTGCCTGGGGACTTATCCTTCTCCCGGGACAGGTTTGGCAGCCAGGAGGTTGTGCTATGGCTAGACAGGTAGCTCTAAATGACCTCACTAGGCTGGCTGTGACACGAGCGTGCTCCTCAAACGGAGGTGCCCCAAAAGTCCCCTTGAGTCCACACAGCTCGGATAAGATCTTACAAAGCACTGATTTAAAGAAGGAAAATACTGTTAGGACCAGCATATTAAATATAAGAGATCTGTCACTGATCTCAGTGTGGTAGACGCGCAGTTGACACCCTTCATGAGTTCCTGGTCATGTAGTCCTATTTGGTTCAGCGGGAAATTTGTCATTAAGCTGCAAATCAGCCTAAGTAAATGTATCTGAATACATCCCTGCATCAAGTCTTCATAGGGGGTTGGACTAGATGACCCACAGAGGTCCCTTCCAACCCCTACCATTCTGTGATTCTGTAAACAGCAAATCCCAGAATGAATCCAGGAGATAGAAGCTTGGCACTAAGGCAGATATCTAAGTGATACAGAGTGCAAGAACACTGCATTCAGTAAGTTTTTTATACTTTTAATAAATAATTGTCTAAAAGCAGAAGAAAAATATTGCAGTATATTTTTAACAAATACCAAACTGGATTGCCCTTGTAAAAATATGTTTTTAATAGCCTGTTAGTGCGTTAACTAATCAAAATTGCCTTTTCTCTTCAGAGTCTGTTTGGTGACCTTTATTTCCCAGTGACAAATTATTTGCAGCCCTTCTGCACCATCGTAACTAGCCGTAAGCAAAAGTGTTTGCTCTTTTTACGGAGCAGGCCTGCATTCCTTGCAGCCAGCGAAACTCCCACTGGCTCTTAATAATCATGCAAAGAGAAATTCTGATCCATCAGATAGATAATTTATGCCTAACTTCCTTACATGAATTATCCCATTGAAGTTGCGAGAGGTTGTGTACGTGAGGTTATTCACGTTAGGAAGGGAACGAAAGAGGATTTGGTTGTCAGTACACTACGAGGCTCATCAAGTCTTCAGATCTGCTCCCATAAGTTGGACATTATTATAAAATGCCTGCAGTCTGAGAAAGCCTTGAGGGTAAAAAATAGGGGAGAACCCCCCAGAAGCGGTAGAATATTAAAAATGTATTTCCTATGCAGATTTCCAAACATTCACAATGTTGTTGTATTCAGCATGTGGGCTTTCTGCAAACAAGAACATTGTGTTTTATAGTCTGAACTGTCAACACCGGCGCAAAACAACGTAACACCCAACAGGGCTATCCATGAATTTCTAAGGTTTCTTTCAGCTGCTTATTTCAAAATTTTAATTTTGACTGATGCAAGAGCCACGGTAAACCACACAGTAACTTTTCTAGTTCCCTGGCTTGTTGAGCTTATTCCAGGTGTTCAGAAGGATTAGCAAAAGCCATTTCTGAGTTGTTTCTCCAGAGGGAGTTTCTAAATTTGGTCAGCAGCCATAAAAATCGTGCATCTGTGTTATTATCCCAGTGGCTCGTGTTGGGTGTGTCCCTGGCTTTTTGCAAATTGCTATAAGCTTGTGAAAGCAGCTGGATGAAATACTTCTCCTTCTAAAATCTTCTCTCAAAAGATCACACACAGACTGACAATCATACACATGCAGGCATTTAACTGCATTTATGTTATGTTGTATATTGACCCCAATTTAGCTTCTCCTCGCATTCAAACTGAAGATGCTGTTGGCCATGGGCATCCTGCATGCCCTCTTCCTCCAGTTCTCTTTCTAAATCTAATAATTTGAAGAAGTCCCTTTATGGCCATGTAATCCAAAGAGTGAACATATTTAAAGAGGTAAGTGATGATAAACGTTTGGGATTCACAGCTGAGCGAGCAGAGGTGGTACTAAAACAGCTACAGAAGAATGAAGCATATGAAACCTATAGGGTATATAGGAGGATGGTGTGGCACAGGCAGCCAGCGAGCGAGCACTCAGAGCAGGTCGAGCATGGCTGAACAGCTACATCTGAGTCACACTCTAGTCTTCATCTTCTGCCAGCCTCACACTCTTAGATAAATCTTCCTTCATTGCTAACACTCACTCTGTTTTTTCCCCAATTCTGTCACTCTTTTGCCACTGATTTTTTTAATGTTTTTACCCGAGAGCCACAGAAATTGATACAGAAGTGTAATCATTCTGTCTGAATTACATTTAACCATTCTAGAGAAGAAAAACTTCAGCTAACAACAGCATCACAGACTATAATTCAGTTGTGAAGTTATCAAATTTTCCTAAAAACCTACAACTTCAATATCATTAAGCCCTATGGCACATACCCACTACTCAGAAGGTGAGGTTATTTTAAAAGCATAGTGATTACAGCCAAGGATAGTCGCGGGCCTGCTCTAAGGTGTGAAATCTGCAACCTGCATCCTCAGTTTCTCCCAGGGGGTACCCAGATGATGTGGCATGCCTTTGTACGGGGTGTTAACCAACCCTGGCAAAACAAACACGTGCCTCTCTTTAAGCATACCAGCAGAAACCATGCATCAAAGGATCTGTAAGCGCATGCCAAGGCACTCTGTTGGACTGCCATATGCCTGCACAGCAGCGTGCAGAGCGGGCTGCTGTATGCTTACATCGAAGGGCTCCCGTTAGGATATTACAAGACCACAAATGCTGGAGACTGAATGAGCTGCCATTCCCGGGAGAGAGTTTTGTGAGAAAGCAGTGTGGTAATCACTTCTGTCTGCGTGGTGATGGGAAGGCACGGTATTACCAACAGCAGGGAGTAAATAGGGCAGAAAGCGACCTTAAGGAGACAGTAGTCCCTCCACCTTCCTTGAGGCAGGATCAGACACACCTTTCTCACTCCTGACAAATACTTGGCACTATTTGTTAAAACACTCTAACTTCATTTTCCCAAAATTTCTACAAATTCAGCTCATTTCTTCTTCTCTGATGCCCAATGAAAACAGAGAATATTTTGTCCCCAGAGGCCTTGCACCATCTTTTACATTTTTGGCAAATCTTCTGCAGAGCAAAACAGTCCTCATTCAACTTCTCTTCTCAGGCATGAGACCTCCGATCATTTCTATCTCTCTCTTCAATGTTTCCTCCCACTGGTTCATGTTTTTCTGCACAAGAAGCTAAACTGAATGTCATGACTGTCACTGAAGGAAATACATCCCCTTCTCCTCCTCACAGGGGTACAATAAGATAACTAGTTTTGCTACCCCACACATTTAGTGCTATTCTGGATCCTCGGCTTAATTCTAGTTCAGACAATGCCCCAATGCAGTGGTGATCAGTGGTGCTCACGCTCTTACCCTTCCTTGCTCACCAACATTACGTCCCAAACCAAACCCCAACGTGCCCCTCGTTCCTCCAGATGATGGTCTGAAAAGGCATGCAGCAAACCCTCTCGGGTCTGGTCCATGCCCTGTACAAGGGGGATGACCGACTGCACTGACTTAGTAAGGGCCCAGAGACTTCGGGCCATTTGCAGGACTGAGGATCTCTGAGTGCCCGTGTTAGATCAACCACCACACTCTGGGGGAGCTGCTGGTGAGGGGGAAGGAGCTGATTTGAGGAGTTGTTGGTATCGTATTGAGAGTGAAACTTAATACATCGAGTGTATCAAAGCCAATACTGGCTTAACACTGATGTTTTCCTTTGTATCCTCCATAGCAGTGTAGGAGGAAAATGAAGCAAAACACTGCCAAACCTGAAAACTGGTATATGAGGAGGGAGGAGAGAAACAGGGTTGAGACTTGAAGTGAAGTGACTGTTTGGTCCACATTTTATAGTGAGTTTCCACTGCTTCTGACTTCTTCAGTTCTTGCATGGACCCACCATCAAGGCCATCCTGCAGCTGTGTCAAACGGGCCCTGCAAACGTATTTTGGCTCCTTGAACTTGTGTCTCACCCCCTCGTTAGTGGAACAGTAGCAATTGTGCAATTAGCATCCAGTTATGAGCACTCTTGATTTGCAAATAAGGGCAGCTGCAGCATCTGACTTTGAAAACATGGGGCAGATGGAGGGGAAGTATGGTAAAAAGTAGTAACACAATTTGCATAGATAGTGCTTGATATTTACATTAAAGCTTTTAGAGTCTGAGACAGAGTAAACTCTGGCAAGTAAAAGTATCCTCACTAAATACTTCAATACAAAAAGGTCATGTTTTAAAAAAGTCTATTTTAAGAGTCTTAGAAATATTGAATGTTTTGGCTCCCACCGATACACAGTCTGAATAAATCCAAACCAACTTTTTGTGCAGTATTGAGTGCAATTACAGCAGAGGAAACGAGTTTCCCAGTAAGCCATAGGCAAAGTAGGCTTGACCTGCTTTGGTTTCACTGCACTTCTGAGAATCAAAACAACTGGGCGGGAGAATTGGTCTAGTCGGACATCTGTGAACTAGCTAAGAGAAATGAGATGGCATCACTTCCAGCCTTTCTGGGTCATTCTCTCACGTCTCAAATCAAAGTCAAAGAAGTTTTTGTTGTAAGGAATGACATGTGTTGGTGAAAAAGTGTCTTTCAGTTGTAGCCTGAAATGCAGTCTCCATGTGATTTCTAGGCCAGTCTGTATGCTCAAAGGGCCCTAGGAGTTAAGATTAAGACTCTAAACGATTAGATGCTTCTGAATTTGCTGTAATTCATGGAATTTCTGTAGAATGTAGTATAAAGCTTTCCATCCATTACCATTTATAATAAACAGCTCTAGAATTACACCTACATTTACGGGGTTTTTTTCAACTTCTGAGCACTTCATCCTAGTAAAAATCAAAGTACCTGATTTTATCGGATTACCATTGTGTTATTCCACCAAAGTGAATCCTTAAACTCTAATTTCTCTATCTTACACAGAAAAGACTTGTTCCATATCCTCAAGCTTTCCTAGCTTAGCCTATAGGATCCAAGATGAAAGTTTACCGTCACGGCAAAAACAAATATGTAGCATGGGAAAGACATCACTGTAATACAAAATTATGTGGAAGCTGAAAGCCCAAAGTAACTTTGAGAGCTGGGTTTTGGCTTCTTTGGATCTTTAATCCCCAGAATGGCTCAATTTTTTTGTCCAAATTGTTCACCCAGGTCTAATGACCATTGAACAGTGTAGCAGGCACTACACATGAGATAGGATTAGGAGGTCATGGGTTCAGTCCGTAAGTAGGACCACTCACCCCTGTCACAAATCTACTCAGTTGACAGACAATTCTTTGTGATGAGTTGGCCACCCATTTGGAGGGTCAACAGAAATCTCACTTATTTTGAAAATTGAACCATGAGACACAAACTGCCTTTCTGTGTGAGGAAGCCCACCCCACAGATGCCCAGAAAAAAAAAATCACGGTTCTTGCTGTTCAAAATCCATCCTTCCAAGGGTCTTCCTGTGGTGGCTAGCGTTTTCCAAGCTGAGTGCTTTTATTCTGACTTCTGGTGTGTTCTAAAAAACACCTACAGAATGCTGTAATAATCTTTATTTTAAAGGAAAATCTAGTTGCACCTGGTGAATACCATACATATTTGTTCAGTAACTTTAATTCAGAGACATGATAAAGGTATTCTAAAATGATACCTTAATGCCATGTCTTCAAGTATACTTTAGACCTCTCTTACGTGTCTTGTTTGTTATGCTTCAAAACTTCCTGTCACCCAGAAAAAAAAAAAAAATCCACAGCATTCTTTCTGTCTTACAGAAGTACAAGAGTAAGAAAATCTTCCCTTTGGGGGTTTCTGTTTAGTGTTTGGAAAGCTATAGCTTCGTGAAGGATCTGATAACTAACCCATATGATGCATGATCCTGATAATGCAATCCAAACATCACAAATCAACTCCCAAAAGCTAACAAGAATCAGCGTCTTCGTTGTAGAACAAAACAATGCGATCTCATGCTAACCCAAAATCCAGTTCCTCTGGAGATACCAAATGCCTAACTCACAGTGAAAATAGATGGTGACAGATGATGACGCATGTCCTGCAGTTTGATGTTGCCTCCCAGAGATGAAACAGAGGGCTTGATCTCTTGTGGTGTGAAAAATCCTCTGGCATTTTTTGGAATCGGAGAACTGACGGAAAATCAGATAATTATACTTGCCTGCATAAAATTCCTGGAAGTATTAACCATATATTGTATTCTCCTCTTTCTGCTTAAATCATTCTTCTGCATTTGGTCTGAACAACGACCATCCTACCTTTTTTCTGATAGAGCTAGGGGCAAGAAACCTGCTGATCACTTGAATAGGTTTGCTACTTTCCTGCTAAATGGCTGATATTTTCCAGTTCAGAATTGAATGATTCTACCTAGGAATTTAGATATGGTTTGGTATTTAACTGTATAGCCCAGTGGGACAACCCTGTAAATGTAAAATTGAGTACATGTGTCAGTGGCCTGCAACTGTTTTGGGACAGTCCCTTCAGAAGGGACAGAAAGATCACATATTCTTGACTTAGTGATATATAACACATACAAAGTGTAGGTGGCTGTGTCTCTAACTCAGAAAAAAAAGGATGTATGATTTGGAGTGTTTGTTAGGATGCTCTCTAACTGGAGAAGTGAAGAGATGCCAGGATGGATTTTGGCCATAACCTACCACAGAGGAATTGTGAGTGGCAAAAGAGCTGGCTTACAGTATGGCCAGACTTATGAAACAGGATTACTACTTTAGAACTTAAATAATGTACTTCGAGGATGTCAGGGCTTTCCAGAAATGGCAATGAATGAATCCACACTGCACAGAGGAGGATGATCACCCTTCTTGGTTTGCTAACAGAGGAAAATGTGTTGCACAGAACTGGAGACTTTGAACAGGAATCTCAACATTATAATGATTTTTATACCATAGACCCTTTTTGAACCACAATGTCATGATCAGTTCTCCAGCCAGTTCAGTTATTTAGCTCAAAGCCACCCTGGTGCTATTTCAGTGGAAGACATAAACATCGACAGTCAGTTTCTTGGTGAAGGGAATATTCTCTGGTCCACCAAATGTTCAGCACAGCATATGCTCCATTTCTACACAATATCACTGCCTAAATCCGTAACACAGAGAAAAGTTCATCAAGAGTAAGAAATTTTTCCCATGACAAAAAAATCGATCACTCAGAAGGAAAAAGTAAACCCAAAAGAGAAATAAAATAGTCTGTGCTATAAGGTCCTAACACATTGCAGGCCACTAAATTCACATTTATTGACGGAAAACTACACAGGCCCTCACCGAAATGCTAATAACTTACAGGAATAAGATAGGAAAGACCAGAGAAAACTGGAAATTTAAGCGGGAAGAGACCTCATAAGCCAAACTCCCTGTGTTACAGTGTCACCTACGCCTGTAAAGTGGTCACAGCCATGACAGCAGCATGGGAAAATCTATGGAAGAGACCAAGCAATGCAAAGAAGGCAGAAGGGACCTCAGTCTGGTCTGCAGAAGCTGTGCTTGGTAGGGCTGCTAGTCCACGCCAAGCACCACACGGTGCTGCTAGTGGTACCCAAGCTACTCAGGGTCTGGTGGTACCAACAGCTGCAGTGTGCAAACGTGGTAACAGTGATCCCAGAAAAGATGTGCGCTCTGAGATGGCAGAGATAACTGAGCTGCTTGACCATAGATGATTCAGTGTGACAAATATGGGGATTGCAAAGGAAAATAAACCTCCACATAACCAAGATTAAAAAAAAAAATGTGATAATTCAATAGCAGGTTTTTGCCTGATGGCCTTTTTTCCAGTTGTATAAAAGATTCTTCTCCAGCTCTTCCAATATATAGTTTGTGTATTTTTTTACGTGAGAATGAGAGAAGAAAAAGAATTCTGGCATGTATCTTTTGGTAACGTTCTCCCTCCCTGTTTTCTCTATCCACAACCAAGGACTGCAATATTCAGCACCGAACTGGAAAAACCTTCTCTGAGAGTGAAAAGGTAGTTTCTTTTCTGTAACGGTTCAGTCCTTGAATTCTGTGTAGAAACTGTTAATGAGGGAATGTCAGATAATGGCAGCCACGGTGTTCTGGGCTGCTGGAAATTATCCCAAAGCTGGTCAAACTCACATCATTCAAAACTACTAGTTTCATCATGATGTGAATCAATGGTGTGCAGATAAAAAGCTGTGTTGTGTTTGCCTACAGCAAGCTGTCTCCTTGGTCACTGATGCTTTGCAATGCTATTCTGTCTTCATGGGTTTAAAATTCTGCGTAAAATACCACAGATTCCACCAATGTCACCCATGCTTCACTTAACTCTGTGAACTCACACAGAAGTAAGCTAGTATTTTCAAACTGCTGTTACTTCAAGCTAGAGGAGACGGAATTAAATATCCCTTGCTCCAAACATGGCAGACCGTTGGGTAGCCTTTATTTTCGCCTTATTGACAGACTGTGTTCCTGGTGGCTGAGATCCTTGGGTTTGATTGCAAGCTGTTGACTTGCGAGCTTACAGCTGTCCTGGCCTGTGTGAAGCCATAAGGAAACCTGTGTAGAACACATCCAAATCGTAACCTGACACTGGTATAGATGACTGAAAAAAAAACATGGAGAAGTTAGGCCCTGTAAAGACCTTGTGAGTTACTGCAGCCAGGAGTCAAAGCCGGACTCCTGCGATTTCTGTACAGCAAATTTATAAAGGAATTAAACGTGGCTGCAGCAACTCTACACTTATCCTTGCTGCAAGGAGTTAGTTTCCATTGCTTTTTTCTTAATTGGCATCAGCTGTTGATGGGATCCAACACATTCCGAACCTTCCTCTGAGCATGCTGAGACACTGTATAAGCAAACCAAATCATTTTCAAACCTGTCCTATGTGAAATAAAGAAAAGCCTAGGGTCTTAAAAAATCAGGGATTGAAAATTCCTGGCAATACCAACAGATGAGAAGTGGTACTGTTAGAAATGCGAATACTCAGGCACAGAACTACACAAAAAACTGTATGTTTTGAATATGAATGCAGCAATTAATCCAAAACATCTTTTTCTTCACAAAGCTTTTAATGTACTATAATTGAAAAGCTTTTTCCTGTCACTGGAGAAGAACATCTTGAATGGCTCCCTACCATCTTAACTTTGTGAAATTTTTCACATGCAGCTTCTTTGCCAAGCAAACTTTTACTCAGCTCCTCAGTGCTTATTAAAACTTGCAGAATTACCCATTCGCTTTTGGAGATGAGTGATTCCAACCATTACAGTACAACATAAAAGCAAAGGATCAAAACCCCACGCAGAATTTTGTAGAAAATTGTTAAATATAGTTTCCAATAAACGTACATCTTTAGATAGGATCAAAACCAAGCCACTGGACACTAGATTAAGTTCTGCTGGTTTTAATTGTTTGCCTCAATATCCTCCACATTTTAGAGGCTTAGAGCTTCTAAATGGCATGGGAAGTCTCGCTGGCATATACTTAGTGTGGTATTTTATCACATTTACCTTCGTACTGTCTTTCTGAATAAAGAACCTTAGCACTATAATGTCAAATCAGGGACATGACAGGCCAGATCATCCCACATCTTCGTGTTTTGAAATTGAAATCTGGGAGATTTTCCTATGGAGTCTCAGGCCCATAGAAAATCAGGCAACCTGACTCAGGTCTCAAGCTCCAGGGTATCAGCTCACTTCCCATGTTCCCAGCCTGACTCAGGTTGTGTGAGGGGTGCATCACATAGGTGCAGGATAATTGAGAGTCTCCTGGTCCTGAAGAGCAGCCTACACTTGCTCTCCTTGCTTACCTATTCTCACAGGAGGTCCACAGACGAGAGGTGGAGAGCCACTTCTCCAGTGGACCAAACTGACAAGATCTGCCTCTAGTCCTGCCTCTGATTTGCTGTGTAACTTTGGGCGAGCCACTTCATTGCCTCGTGCTTCTTTCCCGCTTCCTTGAATTCGTCTGCTTTACCTTCCTAGACAGTATGTGGGCCAGGACAGCAACTTGCCCCTTCTTGTAATCTCTGTCACAGTAAGGACACAGTGCTAGGCATCACTTTAGTTGTAAAATTAATTAGAAGGCACACACCAGCTGACTCCCACGTAGGTACCACCCCTAACAAACAAACTGACAGCAAAGAAGAGAGGTACTAAAAAATTAAAGAGTACCATCATTTTTAGTCCTTCCCTCTGCCATCCAAATTATCCTTTTCAAACTCTTTTACGTGACCCTGATCATTTTTTTCTGTAGTTGCTGTTATTCATTTGCATGGAAGAAAGATGTTGGGTTAGGATTTTGTCATGTCTTTCTAGCTGCCCGTAAGGTTTTTTTTCTAGCTGAGCGGATGTTGTTTCCAAAGTAGTAATTCTAAAATAAACCTTTCTCTTCACTTTTGCCTAACATATGTCAGTGTTTTCCAGCTCCAGAGAAGGTACATGAGTGTAGGCATAGCAAACCTTAAATGTCTCCTTTAGCAGTACCACCTTAAGGACCATTTCAAATTCAGCTATGTTAAACAGCCTAACATTAACTAACAAGTTAGTTACATGCTCAAGATGTTAATGTTATGTTGTGTATCAATTATCTCCTACTAAAGGCAAGAAGGACCTGCCGAGTATATTATATCTCAAATTCTTATCATAGATGCAGCCCAAGTACAAATACTTTGGAAGTTTTGTGAATTTATAAATGCTGACTATGTTGACTCCCCACTTGGCAACAGCACAGCTCTGCTTCGGTCCTTTTCTCCCTTGCTTGATGAACATCCCCCTTGGTCTGGAGGAACTGAGCTCCTCCCAACAAGCCGAAGCTACCACACTGTGCCTTGGCTAGTGCAACCATGGGACACCCATACCTGCGCTGCCTCTCAATCCTCCCACCTTGGAGGAACCAAGTGGATGCATGCTGCCATCCAAAACTTTGTAATATCACCCAAATCCTCTTTTGGCCACTAAAGAGGTCACAAATTACTCATCTGAGAAGCCCATCACTTAAGCACATGCCGGAAAGGATCCAGACTTCACATGAGCACTTCCCAAGGTGAACAGCCTGTCACTCCTCTTAGTGGTGTGCTTTAGTGACTCCTGCTGTAACGTCTGCTGGCATAAAAATAAGGATGGTTCTGCTTTCAGCTTCCAGTCGTTGATTCAGACACTAACGCTTGTCACACGAGAGCAAATGACAGACAAAAATGAAACAGAAACCTCTGCCGTACGAAATTTAGTTCTGTCCTACGACACTGACAGTAGCATCCTAAGATATAATTGCTTTCTCTTTCTTCTCTAATAAATTTCACTGCTTTTCCTTGAGGTAGTTAAATGGTGAGATAGTGAATTTAACCCATGGCTTAGGTTCTTCCCAGCTGCCTACTAGCCTTGGTTGTCCAAAGGCCAAAGAGTACTACAGTACTCGCTCTACGAGTTTAGCCACAACCTTGGGGCCTCTCAGAAGGAGAACTGCCGCCTTTCCACCCCTGCCTCTTGACCTTGGAGCTGACACTGGAAATAGGTGTGTTAATTACCACTGGTTACAGAAGTGGCTTTTTGGGACCTATTTGGGGGGCAGTGGCATGACGCAACATTCCTTTTTTCATCTCC
>Ga0181612_123375_pt1 | contig 15662 bp, 9 predicted proteins | sample HoacroProtozoa21_FD_119630 | JGI IMG/M metagenome (GOLD analysis project Ga0181612, IMG submission 119630) | Hoatzin crop microbial communities from Cojedes, Venezuel. Combined Assembly of Gp0051906, Gp0051904, Gp0051908
AAGGATGTCTGCCTTCTTGGCTTTCCCCTTCATCTTTACCCATAAGCACTTGACCTTATCATCACAATCATTGAGCTCTATACAATCTAAGCCATCCCTAACATATACGGCTACCCCACTGCCTCTCTTTCCTCACCTATCCCCGCTGAAAAGCTTACAGCCATCCATCACAGCACTCCAGTCATGAGAGTCATCTCACCATGTTTCTGTGATGGCGATCAAGTCATAACTGACCTACTACACAATGGCTTCCAGCTCCTTCTGTTTGTTGGCCATGATACGTGCATTGGTGTAGATGCACTTGAGTTGGTTTGTTGATTTCATGCCCAACATTGGCATGCCACACCTGGGCTCATCTCTAGAGAGCCTGGTTATGTTCCCCTCATCCTTTGAATCTCCTTCAAGATTTTTATTATGGCAAATATTTCTACAGCTCTTGGAAATTATAGCTCCTTTATTTTAAGACAGGCCTAAAAATTTTTCTTCAAATCATAGAATTAATTTTCTGAAAACAGCACACGGAAAAACTCAAGAAAAGAAATTCAATGGGTAAGATTATGTCTGAAATGAGACCTAACAGCCAGTTCTATTTGGGAAGGATACTCTGACTACTTTTACAGTGAAAGTCAGGATTAAGTGTAGAATTTCCAGACAAATTACTATAATGTGGTTTACACCAACTACTATTCTTGTGGTTTAGACAATTACCTAAGTAATTGTAATTAAATATCTCACTAGCATCCTTTTTTTATCCACCAGAAATTTTTTAAAGGAGATGCAACATCAAAAATCCAGTATGAATTTTCTTCTAAGTGCAACTAAGACTTTTTGTGGTGGGAAAACTCCTATTTGTTCATTTTTTAGCATCCAAAGTGCTGTTTTTAATTAGATCTTGGAGATTATATAGCTGAAATTGTCATATACTACATGTGTCTGAAAGCAGCTGCTTGAGAGTAAAAACTATACATCAGGCGTATGGTCTGTAACCAACAACTGCCCTCATGTTATCCTGCTTTCTAGTCAGCCAGTTTAGCTCTTCTGCCTATCTTCAAATAGGTAAACAGTGTACGGTGGGGTTTTGTTTGTTTGTTTGTATGTACGTGTGGTGAATTTTGAAATAGCTGAACTGAGTACAGCAGTACTTTGAAACTCGAAAGCAATGTATTGGGGTTATAATGAGATTAATTAAAATGTTCCCACTTTAAAAATTCCATTGTAGAAATCTCTAGATCATGAGATCATTTAATTATGATTTTTTTTTTAATTGCTATAACCATGTATATTTTTTGGCACCTTTACTGCTAGATATTAATTATTTGAATCTAAATACTTTACAATGGCAGGAAAGCAGAGGCCATATTGTTGTGCATTTCTCAGTAGAGCCTCCTACCTGTCCCAGCTCACATTTCTCTGTGGTGCCCCAGTCTTATATAGTCTCTGTAGACTGGGAGTCCTTAAGTACTGAAGTTCTGCCATTCACGTGGAGAAACATATGGCATATGTAAAGAGGGTCATTATAAATTTTGGAGGGGTTGAAGAGGATGCCTAGCTCCTTTTGTCATTTTATGGCAAAGTGGTTAACAACATTTCTCATATACAGATAGAATTTCTGAAAAATATTCCGTCACTGCAAATCATGGACCCCAGTTTGAGTCAAAGATGAATATATTTTGTAAATGTAACTGGCTTTCTGGAATATTTCAGCAAAAGTTTCTGGCGGTAAGTAGAGAATTATGAGTTTTCTGTAGGACACTTGAACTAATCTGAATAATTGTGTATATGAGGTATATAATGCTAAAATTTTCTAAGACTCTGAGTTAGGCACTGACACAAGATTGCTTCTGGGGATCAAAAATGTGACTCAGGGCATTTGCATGGTGGTAATAAAGGGCTCTTATCAGACTGAAGAAGAGAAGATATATACCTGAGCAAAGAAAAGAGAGGTATTTTAGACAAATATAGGTCTACATAAGGGGAAAAAAACTAAACCAAAAAAAAACCTCAGCGAAAAATACTGTCCCCTCCAGAAAATGGGAAATTTTCAACATCATGAGATTTTTGTCCTCTGCTTAGCCTGAAAAAGGCAAGAGACTAGATGTCTGAGTATTTTGTCAATTATTTGATTTAGTTGGTTGTAATTTACAACAGAAAAGACTGAGAAGCTTGAAGGAGCAGTTGGATCTCTGACAGTGCAGTTAGACATAAGAATGTCAGAGATTTTGGCTTGGAAATACGATGATGCTTGACCAGAAATTGACATTTTCATGTTTTCTGAGTCGAGATTGGCTGCAGTGACTCTTCATTGATTTCTGTGGTTTTTTCCTTATAATACTTGCTCCTGTTCTTGGGATTTGGCTTTGTTCTGGGGTTTTTTTTTGACCTGACTCAATTTCTTTTAGACACTTGTTCAGGAAATGCAAAGAAATCACTCTTGTTTTCAAACTCTATTCATCTTTTCACACCTTTTAGACTTCGAGGGATGCTTGCTGGTGCATACTTTTCAAATGTGATTAACCTGTAAAACAGTATTGGGAACAAAGTTTTGTGAATCAAATAACTTTTTTAAAAAAATTCTGCTCACATTTAATCATTTGATGAAAGTTCCAAATCAGCAACATTTTAACGTTTCAGTTTTCACATTTCATCCAATGATCTTTATAAATATTAATTTCTCAAACAGCTCAAAATTCATATGAAATATGCATTATGCTACCCAGATGCTGCTGGTTTTTTGCACTTATGTCATAAAAATCTAGTAAAGAGCATCCTCATGGAAACAGATGTGAGACAGATTAACAAGGCATTATGCAGTTTTTAGGAAGGAAAGAGATATCTAGAAAAGGAAAAGGTTTTGGTTCAAGTATCGATTGTAGTTTATACCTGTGGGAATACAAGATGGGAAGTAATTTCTAACACGTTTGTAGACATTACAGCAAAGGAACGGTCACTTCCTCACTGTAAACCTGGTATTGGCCACATCACCCATGAGAAATAGATGTACAAAGGTAAGTCCATATTAAAAAATCATTAATGTCAAGACAAAGATAAATTAAAACACAGTAGGTACAACGCTCTTCCTCGAGTCTTGCAGCACATCAATGATGAGAACAGGGCATTAGACAGCACAGGGCTTCTACAAAGGCATGCTTTTGATGTCCAGAATCTCAGAAAATGCAAAAAATAACCAGAGGTTTCCTCATTTTTTTGTCTTTGTCTCTGAATCTTCCCATGACAAGTGTGTCTACCAGGCTTTCAAAGCCAAGTTAATGTAAATCAGTATTTTGAAGAAAATCTAATAGCCAGAGGTGCCAATTATTTTATTAAAACTCTAAAATACTAGTTGCAGTAAGTACATGTTGTTAAAAGAGTGTAGAGCCTGGGAGGTATTTTTGTTTCCTTTCTGGTTGTTTTATAAACCTAGAAGTTGCGCAGCTGTCTAATTGTTCTGTTAATAACCATTTGACAACAGAAACAGGAAATGCCACCAGTACAATTGCATTTGTAAAATAACGTGGGTCATGTCATTTACATAATAAAGACCTTCAGGTGGGTTAGTAAAAGGTATACTGATGATTCTTAGATTCGTCTCCTGGAAAATCTGGACTCTAGTGCTTGATCTAACTATATGTGTGCACAAATAATTGATAAAGAAATACTAAATCTCATGTTTAAGTAACGTCAGACTGGGGAGTCTCAAAAGTAATTCACATTTGGAGCTACTACTACATCCTTAATTCAAACCAACAAGATGTGTGGGGCCTTTGCTGTAACTACAAAGTAGGCCTGAAAGGACACTATTACATTTATGTTGTCAAAATAAATCATTAACAGGAGATTTCTGATTAATAACCTTATTAGTTATAGAAATCTGAAGAAATATACAGATTCTAGACAATGAGTTCTAAAGATACAACCAAACACTGGACTTGTAACTATGAGCAGTACTATAAGGCAAAGGAATTATTTGCAGTGATAAATGTACTAATCTAGCCCAAAGTCATTTTGATTCCACCTAAGATAAGGATGGGATCTAGTTGACAGAATCCCACTGTAGGAAAAGAGTTCAGTCTCAGCAGCAACAAGAAAACTGGGTTTAGATTGTTTTTTCCCTTTTCCCAGCCAGCACTCTTCTAGGACACAGTGTTTTCTTTGATATTCTACCTATATGCTATCTGGCATTATTAAGAGGGACGAACTCTTATGAAACAGGAGTGAAAATTAACTCAGTTCCCGTGACTTCAAATGACCATCTGTTTCTTCAGTAAGCGAAGAAAAAATTGTGTAAGAATCCTCTGTTAGGCAGTGGTGGAGGGAGACTAACAAATATTTTTGCACGCAAATTCTTCACATTTTTTATAATTAAAAGAAATAAATAAAATAATAATTAAAGTGGATTAAACTGAAACTATTCTATTCCTATATCTGTACCTATTTTCAGCCTTCTCTTTTACATGAGCATACAGACAGGCACATCCTGTTGTTTCCATCAATAAAATTCTGCTTCCTCAAAGAGATGAGAGTTGTGTTTATTGGCTTGCTTCTTAATTATACTTTACTACCAAAATACTTCACTTTTAATAACTTACTCTTCTTTGTAATTAGATTATGTCTTGGGTTACACTAGAGTTTTCCTTTGAGATTTTATTTTTATTTAATTTCCCTGTATAATTAAAGACGTCTATGTTGTATGACATAATTTCAGTCTTTACTGAAGGTAGCTGGTACCTGGGATGCGGAAATGGTAAGAGATGGGAAAGTTTTGGCCACATTTTTGTGGTTTTAATATGCAATTGCAACACATTCATCTTATTAAATATTTATTCTCATATCAGAAATATATCCTTGTGTATTTATTTTATAAAATAATATTCTTATTGATGCTTTCTTACAAACAGAAAGACAGTAAATAAGAATTCATTTTTTGAGCAGCAAAGAAATAAAATCAGTAATTTGTCCTTGTAAATCCAACAGAGAACTGTATTTTCCACAAACATAGGACATTCAGAGCTTATACCTGGAAAATGAAAAAATATTTAAATAAATGTGCCAGATAAAACCAATACCAATTTGTTGTGCTCTTCTGTGTAAATGTAAGATAAATTAGTTCTGTATTGGTTAATTCAAAGAAATTTTCAGGCCACTTTCAACCAAATGAAAGGAACAGAATGTAGTGTTTGATTTTCTTAGGGGTCATTAGCAGCCTTCATCTAAAATTGTGATTTTAAATCTAAAGGTTTGATAAAGGTTGTAGTGTTGCTATTATTGTGATAATATTTTAAGATCCTTCATTTTAAATAGACAAGGCATTACTTGAATCCAGTATTTGCTTAATTGAATACTTTTGAATGAACAAATAAGGAAAAGGGGAAATACTTTTGAAAGGAAATTATTAGCTGAACTAGTCAGTATCAAAATGAGATGGCCTTAAATTTCTGGGGCTTTTGGTGTGTATCTGTTCTAGCATATTTATTTATTTATGTAAAAATGGCATCTGTTACCAGAAGTATTATGCTGATACAGTAATATGGCACATTATTTTTAGAGATTTGTGCAAAGTGAGATGGCTGGATTTTTTTTATGCCTCAGATAGGAAACTTTAACATCCCTGTTGCTGATTTTATATGTGTTCTCAATACAGACTAGAGATTTACATGTCACTAGAGTTGTTTCCTCGGTATTAAGGTTTGCTGCTGAGACACTACCAAAAAACATCAGCACAACCCAAATCAAAAACTTAAAAGAAAAAGGAGTTTTGTTGCCTCAAAGATTGCTATTTAAAACCCCAGAAAGCCAGGAGTATGTATTTTTCAACAGATTCAATTGGAAGTATTTTAGAGATATTACTGAGAATTGCTGCCATGAAATCTAGATATTAATTGCCAGGATTGAGAATCTTGTTTCGTATATTCATGGATTTCACAGTCATGCAAGACATGTCTAGGCCAAAATGAATGTTGGTTTTATTTGCATCACATGGTCAAATGTCTTCTGAGAGTATGAAACAAAATAAGATCAGGCATTTTCTTGTTGGACTAATAACATATTTAGTAAATCTACAAAACTTGCAAGTTTGCATTTGATTTCTGATACATCCAGAGATGTACACATACCATCATCACTAATCTTGAAAACCATAGGTCATTTCACCATTTTTTTACTCCCAGATACACAGCATTAATGCTGATAAGAGATGAGATGAAATGAAATTGATGCCAAGAAAGACCTATTTCTAGAAAGTCTCACTGAGGGGACTTATCTGTGCTGAGTAATAGTTTAACCATGACTGTTTACATGGAAAAAAAGAAAAAAAAAGAAATTCTAGTTTCATCTTTGAATATAGCTGAGTTCACTGTAGGGTTTGTTGTTGTTGTGTTTGGTTTTTTTTAATAGGATAGAAGACCACAGCTTTTCTTTATTCAAACATTATGTGTTGCATCATTTATGGCTCCTCTTCCACAATTACACAGAAGTATACGCAAAGAATAAATATGAAGGAAATGAGTAAAAGTGAAGGCGCTTTATTTATAGGTTTTGGACCATTTAGACACTAATAATTCTCATATCTGCAGACTGTTTTGCTAACGGCATATTTGATTTTTAGAACACATTCTTATTTTCTCTGCCTACCTTTTATCTGTAACTCCTTCTGTATAGCTTGAGATGTCTGTGACTAGTCATCTTAATCACTGCTATCCCAAATAAAATGTTGGGATTTTTAACGTTGTGAAGAAAAAGATGATTTAACTATGATAAAATAGCTAGGAGATACTGTTGCTTAATTAATTTTTTAAATGTTACATAGAAAGAAAAATTATGAAATAGAAAAATCCATAATATTTTAATTTCTGTGGTGTTATTGTCTCTATTTTAGACACATTAGATACCAATTTAATTTTATTCCCATATCCAAATTTGCATCAACAGTAACATCAACTATTTTTCCTGTAGGGAAATGTGTGGAAAACTTTAACCTCTTTCCAGTTTATTTTGCTAAATACAAAGTAGGCTCATGTGCTTGACTTGCAGCAGAGATGAGGGCTCAGGGTGACAAGGACAATCCTAGAGCCTCCATCTCAGGAAATGTGAGACTTGTAAGAAGTTGCTCACTGGAGGAAAAATGTCACCATTTGCTTGCTGTTGGCTTTTGCTCTTCCCTTGTTGCCTTCCATAGGCCTCTCCCAGAATTGGGATGCATCGTTGTCTGAGTCAGTAGGAATATCCATACTCGTGTACACAATATAAGCAACATTTGAATCCTTAATAGCAGTGTCTTAGGAAAATTTGTCTATAATGATAAGAAAGTGTTTAAATCAATGCACTGAAAATTTAAACTTAGCATGACAGGGGTGTAAAAATTTAGTATCTGATCTTTCTACTTTAATCACTGAGTCAAGGTAATCTCATTTCATTCTGTATGGTGAAGGTGTGTGTCTGGAACATTTACGGAGGTGGATCCTCAGGTTTTTGGTGAAGGGAAGAAGTGGGAGAAACTCCCACCTCAGCAGCAGCCTTGAACTACCTTATTATTCAGTTAGAAGTGATGTTACAATATGGAAGCCTGTAAAATACAGGTTGAGGGTCTCACTGGTAGGGCAGAAAAGTTATGTAATCTTTTAAATCAGCATCTTGTTAAAATTGATTTGTTTATCCATTACTGTTTGCATCAAATACAGCATCTGCTCCAAAATCTGTGCCACTGCTTTTCTTTTATCCATGTTTCACTGGCTGAGGAAGTCTGTGCCCCATGTATGAAAGTCATCTGGTTCCAATTTCTGTTTCTTCTCTGCAAAACATAGCTGATTTCTATTGATTAGATCTTGCAGAAGTCTTTTGGCTTCACACTTTTACAAAAAGCTTCTGTGAACCCCTCCCCAGAGCAGCGGGGTTGGACCAGAAGTCCTCCAGAGGTCCCATGTGACCTCAGCCATTCTGCGAGTCTGTAAAAGAACGAGAAAGAAAGTGTGCATGCAAGGATTTTTCTATTGTGCTAATGAATACTCAGTCACACATATGACCTCAATCTGCACTAAATGAGTAGTCTGTGTAATCCCAAAGACAAGTTCAAGTCTTTTGATCCGCAACGATATTGTTTGTTCCAGCCTAAAGCACTGAGGCTTAGGTGCAGCTTCCTAGAAAAAGTGTTTTTGTGCAACCCAGGATGGGTTACAGCACTTCTCTATTTTTATTAATAATCTAAACATATTAAACCCAGTGGGACTGATGAAAGAATGTTAATTAAAGTTTGCACCTTCTGCTACATAACACACATTTCCTGTACACAGTGATGACAGGGACATGAAGATCTGAAACTATGGACAAAGATTAATAATATTAATTTCTGAAGGAAGTAAGCACGTATTTCTGAGGATTAATGACCAGAAGGACTGTTTGTTAACAGAGAAAAGGTATTAATGATGATAGAAAATGATATAGGCACTAGAAATATAATACCAACCTTTTCTGATTAAAACCCCTAATATGATAGTCTACATACAGTGCTGGATGAGACTTTACACAATACTGAATACAGATGAAAATCTTAGTAAGAGCAGAAAGAATTATAATAATTCTTAATTCTATTTCTCTTCTTGAACATGTCCTTTCTTCTGCTTTTGTTCTGGATTTTTCTAAGCTCATATCCCTTCTCATCTTTCAGATGTATCCTTAAAGTTGCCTCATTGCTTCCAGAAAACTAGAAAAATATTTTCTCACCTCTTGTATTAGCTGTTTTTCTTTTTCTTTGTGTTTGTGGTAGACAGCTTCCCACTCAATTGTGCCTTTCTTTTCCTGCATTGATGTGCCCCCACTTTTTCTCATTATTTCTTCTATATTTCTGAAATATCTTCTTACAAGATATATGACCATTCTATTTCTCAACAGCTACTGTAACATTTTCCTTTTTTTTCAATCTGATTTCCAGTAGCTAAAAGCATTTTCTTTGTTTCTATATATAGCTCAAATAAGGTGTGGGGAAATAGCAAGTGCATAAAATAATGTTAATGCAAGTGTGATGCAGGCAACAGCAACAATAATAGGTGCCCGTTGCTCAGGTGTGTTGAACAGAATAAGATGCAAGGGCTGCTTTTCTAGCTATCAAGTTCATAATATAGCCTGGGGCTGCCATGGTTCTCACGGCAACTTCAGAGAGTGGTATGTTTTAAGAGATGCACTTTAATAATCTATCTATCTCAACTTCTAGTTTTAAATAAACTGTCCAGTTGTATTGCATCTACTCCTGAGAACTTCTGTCTGACTAATCGTATCTTTGAGTAAGAAGTTAGTCTGCATTTGAAAAGCTCAGGAAATCCAATGTTCACCATGTTTTCTTGGTAATTTTTTCAAGTAGATTTTATAGAACGTATTTTACTTACATCTGCCTATCAAAAGGAAGACTGAGACATGCTTGTATCCTAGTGAAATAGCTGATCCCCAGAAAAGTAATACTAGAGTTCTTTTCTCTTCAGCAGATATGCTGTATTTTCCACACTGCGATTTTCAGTTCAAACTGTTACCTGTTTGTGTTCTCTGCACTAGTGTACTTCCACGGAATGCAGAGATATGCAAATGTACACCAATGCCACATACCCGTGGCTATGAGGTAACCTGCTCAAGCCAGTCTATCCTCTCCACAGACCTGACTAATCTGGGCATGTGCCCAGTAATGCATCGCACTGTTGCCCACTATATTGTGATGCAATGCATCCTTATCTACTAAAAATATTTTAAATTCTGGCTGCAAAGGCATTTATACACTCATCAGCAAATTATTTGTAAATATTTGTTGTTGTTGTTAAATGAAAATATAGGAGTGAGAGGATTGAAAGATCGAAATTTTGAAGTCTCTGACTGTAAGCAGTGTTTCCGCTCCTCAGAAAATTTTGTGATAATACACCATACAGTCCCTCATTGTCATTGTTATTTTATGTATGTGGAGACCCCATCAGAATATAGCTTTACCAGACTGATCCCAGTGAAGACGCAGAGGGAGGTAACATGATTTCACTTCTCACACAAAATCATGTAATATCCCTGTCCATTGCAGGGGGATTGAATCAGATGACATTTAAAGGTCCCTTCCAACTCAAACTATTCTACATATCTATGATTCTGTGATCTGTAACATACACAAATCTTGCATGGTTTACCTAGCCAATCCAGCTGCAGCCAGCTGCACAAGTTAACACAGGCAGCACATGTTCTCCCATGACCTGTTCGGGTGCTGTCTCGCTCTACAATCCTAGAGCCTGTTCTGACAAGCAATGGGGTGATGTTGCCTACTGAGGTTTGTTCCATCTGGAGATGCCTCTACACTATTACTCATTTATAATCTTTTCCCTGACATATCACATGCTCTGTTTACTTACATTATGCAAATTAACATTTTCTCATCTTTTGCAGTAACTATACCTTAAAACTATTGAAGCGATGCCTTAATGCTCAGGAGTACTTGAAACATTAATTCAGCATTAGATGTTGCTAGTTTTTTTCATACTAATATTTGAGTGAAGTGAAAAATCTGATTAATGAAAAGAAGAAAGACTCTAGGCTAATATGTCCTATCTGAGGTCATGCAGAGAGACAGTAGTAGTTTCCTTCCTCTACTCACCCCCATGTACTGTTTTTCAGAGAAAAAGGGAACTGGTTTGTGTTTCAGTCAACCAGTTTGTAAGTCTAGAATTCTGCCAAAAGGACAACCATCACCTTAGAACAGATTAAATTGCCTGCCTTGGCAATAATTCAGTTTTGGATATTTCTCTTTACTTATAGAAGCACTTCTATAATTTTGTCCTACAATTGTACACCTAACTTTTATCCATCTGACCCCTTGAATCTTTTCCAAAACTCTCACTGGGGAGTTGCAGAAAACCAGTATACTCAACTGAGTATATATCTATAGGTAGTTTGACCACAGACATACAGAGACAAAGGTACTGTTTTAAAACCTGTCTCTTCAGAGCGCAGATGTCCTCATTAGGCAGTCTAATGCTATTATCCCCCCATGGGGTCCACACCTAGAATCTTCTGTTGTGAAATATATTTCAAACCAGAAAGAGGGAATTCCTTTTTTTTGTTGAATAGCTGTCCTGCTACTCTATTCCTTTCCCAAGAAAGTGCATCAGACAACCGTCTTTGCATAGTCTCCTGTTGAAAATGATTCTTTTTAATAGAGGAAAGGAATCAAGATCAGGGCCAAAGTGAACGAACATCATCAGACGCCTACAGAGATAAAAGGCAAAAGTGAAACAGTTTTGAAGATCTAAATTTTAGCTCAGATGCCTATATTTCATCTGTGTCACATATATTACTTTTTTATCTCTAAATCAGGGATAATAGTACTGCTAACCTTGCAGAGGAACTATGTGATAACAACAGTAAGTAATATGAAATACTGAAATGTAATGAAAAGCCATAAATGTATCTAAGGTATTTAGGTGAAAGGCTGGAGTTCCGATTTTTCATTCTATTACTAGGAATATTTCATATTTCTATGGAATTTTAGGCTTATCAAATTATTCAGGCCTTCAGTATTTCTGTTTTAAAAATGAAATAATTGTCATCTACTCAGAGCAGTAGTGATTTTTTTATGTTTTGAAAATTGCATTAATATCCTTAAATGGAAAATAACACTAGTAAACACAGGACTTGTTTAACTATCTCTTCAAAGTAAATATGCATATGCTCAGTGTTCCAAAATAATCAGACTACTGGATGAATGTGCGTTGAACACCCAGTGCTACAGATGACAGGATGGACCAAAGTACCTTTCATGGAAATACAGTTTCCTGCAGTTCCAGAGACATTTAAACCTAAAAATGCAAGTCTGGAGTATTGTTAGGGTGACATTTTGATCCAAATAAGGATTTGATTTAAGTCCTCTCATTTCACTTCCTAGATTGCAACCCTAGTCAATTCCCTGGCCTTACTGCCAGTTTTTATAGGTTTATCATTTTGAAAAAAAAATTGCAGAACACCAGGGAAAATGACAAGAAAAATATAAGTCCTCATATTCCACAACATTTACAAAAAAGAAGAAAAATCTAGTCATAAAGAAGTCCACAAAACACTGTGGGTGGGAGTTAAATATAAAAAGAATAATCCCACAGCATTTTAAATATTTTATAAAGAAATATAATTTGTATTCTGGTACATAAAGCTATGTCATCAAAGCAAAACTACATACCACATGAATGTTTATTAAAAAAATCATATCAGAAAACAGTGTGATTATTCATAACAGTATGCAATATAACTAGTTATCTCATCATCTAGGAAAAGCTTCCACATTTTTACCAACAGATAAATCTTCTTTCTTAGAATGAGAGAATAAAAAGCTCTCATATTATCTTCATCATCATAATAAAGTCCTTAAATAACCTTAATTTTGCCGGGAAAAAAAAAAAAAGTTTGAATGCATGATAAGCACAGCTCAGGATGACATAATCTTTCTGCAAAATATTCCACTCTTATCAGGACCTGGATCATAATAAACTGATGTGGACAAGTAATTTCCTGACACTTCTGTGGATTACGAGTGTGCTGGGGACAGGTAGTTAAACGGTACCCCTCCGTCAAAGAGTTTGAAGGGCTTGTCTGTTTGCTTGGTTTTGTCATTACTACTTGGGATCAGGTTGTGGATCTGGATGAAGTTGGCTTCTAGCTCTCAGGAGAAGGGGCAACAAATGAACCTTTTGGTTAGTGCAAGCTGTTATTAAGTGCCGCTAATGAAAACTCTGTGCCTCACTTTACCAAGGCTGCTTTGACATCTGTGGTGATGAAGATCTGGGTCTTGGCATTTAAATCCTTCTGACTATCATTGTCTCAGGGTTTATGACTCAAGTTTTTGTAAATAAATTTATATTTGAATTGTAAATAGTCTTTTACTGTAATTACTTCCATGTCTGCATAACATCCAGCATGACTAGTGCCCAATTTTCAGCAAGATGTGGGAGTTAACAAAATGTAAATAATAAATGCATATCAGAAAGATCATAGTGCTAAGTTCAAACCAAAAAAAGGGCTCCTCTTTCCTATGAATATTTTTCCATTTCCTGTTTGTTCAGAGAAGATACTAAGCTTATATTTTAGTCTGTTTGAAGGATTCAAACTGATTTAGAAGAGATTTGCTTTAAAGCAAGCAGACAGTGTCTATATTACGAGTTCTGTATTTTTTTCCAGCTCCTTTTCTGCACGGCACATACTCATCAATCATATTGGGAAGCTGACTTATATTCTCCACACTTTACCACTAACTGGATTACAGAGCTGAAAATCTTACTCAAAGTTTAAAATGTGATAAAAGTAATCAAATTGTTCTAGTCAGATTCTAACTGTGGTGAATAGATGACACTAATTACCTTTTCTTATTATGCTACAAATGTAGTTTAGTCCATCTTTATTCATGAAGTAGTATCATATAGCCCACCGAGGGAACTGCAGCAGTATGTAATATTGTCATATTTGTTTTCTCCTCCTTATTTTTCCTCTTCATCAGTATTCTCGAGGTGTGGTTTTAGATTGAAATGTATTGCTATGTGGGACTTTCTCATGTCTTAGTGTAATTACTGCACCCTGCAGATTTCTGAATTTGAACTTATAGAAAAGAACTCAAAGAACTCCAACACTAAAAACGAGTGGCAGACTTACTGGGGGCAATTAATTGTCTTTTTTTTCCTTTAAGTACCATTTTTAGAAAAGTGGAAGTGTACACAAGTAACATACATAATGTGGAGGCAATCATTCTGAATTTTGGCTTAGAATGTTGCAGTCATAGTGAAATGATACTAACCTTAAAAAAGGCTAAGTTTGCTTTATGTAGGAGTTATCAAGCTAGTAACAACAAAATCTACTGGTTCACAGATGAAAGTATACCTTTGGCTCAGATGCCATTCCGTGAAGAAATTCTGTCAACAGACTGTTTTTTGTGCAGCCTACAGCTGAAATGTTTGGTTTGGGGGCTGTTTTTGGATTACTAAACAGACAAGGATAAAGCATTCTAGCTGTTGCCTTCCTTTTTTGGTTTGGAGAACCTTGCTTTCCTAGGAAAAATCTTTCAGATGAAAACGTCTCAGAAAATTCTGCAGCTTAAATATTTGTTAAAGAAAGCTGACAAATGATGAGGCTTCTGTGCAATTCCAGTACCACCTTTGTTTCCAGGCATGCATTTTATCTCATCTTTATGCAGTATCCAAAGACATCAAGAGCTTATATTTTGAATGTACTACTGCAACAGGGTTTCTACATTTAGGGACAAAATGGGTGAGGATGACAGAAAGGATTATACCACGTATCCTCTCTGCAGAAAAGTGGACAGAATTCCTGCTTATGGCCCCTGAGAGTATTGCCCTTACTGTTAGGATTACCTCTCAGGTAAAAAGGTTAGGAAACAAAACCTAAGCATGTTACCCTATAATTTCACTGGCACTGGGGCACAATGGATAGTGACTCCAAGAATATGCACTATGCCATTTCTCCCATGCTCATATGGAAAGCAGACAGCTGTAGTTGGGAAAGTCATAAAACTTTCAAGATCGGACAGTTGGATTTATTCAGAGATGGATTTTCTGATAATGCACGACTACTGGAAAGAGGATAATAAAGCCCAGTGCTCTTCCTTTCTATCTTGAAAAATAAAAACTATTAATTTCCAGTATTTTAGGCACAAATCCAGAAATTGCTACATTAGAGGCTTCCAGCTAGCTATCATTAGCCATTTCAAGGTGACTGCTCATCTTTTTTTACCTGACTGTCATTTATCCTTTCTCTGCCTAATGAACAAGGGAAAAAAGAAAAAAATTCAGCTTTTAGAAGAAATCTGTCCTTTATATCCAAGCAATTGATCGAGAAAACAAATTAGCATTTTAAAAGAATCAACTTTAACATTCAAAAAGAAAAGCAAATCTTTGACCAATGCTATATGATTTATGCCAACTTTTGAGTGATCTTCTTGAAGATGCTTTTTTTGTGTTTGTAAATTTTGTAAGGAAATGGCACTCAAGGAAGAAAATATACGTGAGTCAGTTCCTATCTGAATAGCAACTACCTGCTTGTTATATTTGGGCCTTGGGTCCAGTTAGTACTACAGCAGGGACAAGGCACAGATGTTACAAATTTCTCTGGAAATACCTCTTAAGACTTGGTTGCTTACATATGAAAATGTCCAACCATTAGCAGACTTTGCTGTAGTACTGGCATATTTTTAAAATCTTGGAGCCTGGTGATAATGTCAAAAAGAGAAATAAAGTTTGCTAGCAGGTTGGAGAAGATGTGGATGTGAATTATTGGGCAAAACTGTGATGGAAAACACTTTCATTAAATCTGAGGTTTCAGTTTCCTCAGGCTGACGTAGCTGGACTGGAAAGTACTTTCTCATTCACCCAAAGGATTCTGAGTGTTGGATCTTGAGCCATCTTTGCTAATAATTTCTTCTTGAAAATAAAGAATATTTTACACAAAAACATCTTAAATTTCTTTGCACACTCAATGATATTTGAAAAGTCATGGCAGTCAGGGGAAGTTCCCATTGACTGGAAAAAGGGAAACATTGTGCCCCTTTTCAAAAAGGGTAGAAAGGAAGACCCTGGGAACTACCGACCTGTCAGCCTCACCTCTGTGCCTGGGAAGATCATGGAACAGATCCTCCTAGAAGATATGCTAAGGCACAT
>Ga0181612_127234_pt1 | contig 15662 bp, 8 predicted proteins | sample HoacroProtozoa21_FD_119630 | JGI IMG/M metagenome (GOLD analysis project Ga0181612, IMG submission 119630) | Hoatzin crop microbial communities from Cojedes, Venezuel. Combined Assembly of Gp0051906, Gp0051904, Gp0051908
CTAGGGGGGATAAAAGCCCTTATGTAAGAAAAAGGTTCAGAATGTTCTTAGTGAGATCGAAACATCTCATCTGTTTACACGATTCTAAATAGGAGATGTTGGGTAAAATACTTTAGGGAAAGGATATTGAATGATAGGACTTCTTTTTCATAATTAGTTCATATTTAATTACTATGTCGTAAGGCCTATATTTAAGCTTGCTTTAGGAATTTGTTTTTCTATGGATTATTAAAGACCAAAATTATTTAATGCACTTAACATTAGCAAAAAGGATTTTCCAGTAAATAAGGTGATGCAAAATATATTTTTATTTTCTCCTTTTACGTTCAGTGGTTGACAGTTCTTAGGGGTTTTATTCTGTATCTTCTATTTTCTGTCATTTTTCTCATGTCTCTAAATGAGTTGTAACTTTCAACCATTTTGTTGTCCATCAAAGTCAGAAAACAGAGAAATCTCACCAATTGAAAACTTTTGATTCTCAGTGCTGCCGTTCTGTCATTCTTAGTTCAGCCTCAAATTTAGGATCTCTCAGTGGGAGAAAATGGATCTTTGGTGGAAACTGACTTTGTCACAGCTTGACAGCACTTTACTATATGCCTTAGTTTTATAGGCTTTGATGTTTCATGTTTATTTAACTGAAAATTGAAAATAAGTTGAAAATTCAAAGCAAGTTGCAATCAGAGCTGTAGGGCAGCTTTGTTGTAGGCTGCTACACATTTTACAACCTTTTTGCTAAATAAACCTTATTTTAAAAAAAAGAAAAAAAGAACTTTGAACATTTGACCTAACTGATATTTATGGTGATGGACTTGAGGCTGTAACTGCTTTACTGAAAACACTGGAATAATGCACATGGACAGTCAAACTGAATGGCAAAATGAGTCTGCAGTCACTCTGTCTGTGGGATTTTGCTGAATCTCTGTGCAATCTGAATCTTCGCCTGTGCTCAAAGATATCTTCACAGTCACGTTCTTTGCGAAGAAGTTGCCTCTCTGAGAAGTTAGGCAATGAAGCGAGCGGTGCCTCTGAGCCAGGGGCTGGCAGCAGAAGCTACCAAGAATCAGCAGTGCAGGCACAAGGATTTTCCTTATTGCTTTGTATATAATCCATTCCCTTTGAAAAACTGTTGGGTTCAAGAGATACGATTCATAGCAAATGAGTATTGGAGGAAAGAATTATACCTAGAAAGGCTGTGCACCAGCAGCAGAGTGAAGGAGAAGGGATGTGTGCTGGTTTATGTCTTATGGCTGGAAAAGCTTATCTGTATAGATGTGAAAATTCCTGCTGTGTCTTTGGGTGATGCTGATACATGCATCGCTTCTGCATTTCGGTGGGATGGCATGACTCTTTACTTACTCTCAGTCTAGAAAGCTGTTCCCGAAGAGCTAGGAGAAGCTTAGGTTAAACTGCGTTTTCAGGCTGCTGTAGCCAGTGAGCTAGCTTTTTAATGAAAGTGGGGGTCAGTCGGTTAATGAGGGTGAATTCAATCAAACAGAGAAAGGTTGAAGAGAAACAGCCATGTAGAGCTCTGAAATCATAGAAAAGCATAAAATTTTTAAAGCAATCTTATGCAGTATCCTTTTTTTCTGTTTGAAAGTGGTGAGCTTACAGTTGTTTGGATCAGTGATATCTCAGCATGAAAAGAAAGGTCTAACATTTTTCTTCCTCTTTCTCTTACCTATCCCACTACTCATGTTCAAGTTGTACGGGCTTTTCCATGTTGAAGGTGCTTTCATTTCTTCAGCATGTTTCGGTTAAAGCATCATAATGTAGGATTATGTTTAGCTGATAACCTTGGACAACCTAATTTGTTGTTTAGGATTTTACCTAGACATAAATGGGACAATGATATGGCGGGTACATGCCAGGTACATTTTGAAGATTTGTTGTTAATTATCTGCAAGAAGAAGAACCTCATAGGAAGTTTATGTTTAATGTTTACTGTGTTGTAGATTGCTGAAGGAAATAGAGAGGACAAGACAGAACGGTAAGAAAGTGGGAATTTCTGTGATGGATACTGCTGCTGCATCTGTCTCTGCCTACTTTGTGTCTTGCCTAATTAGCTTGTATTTAATCTCTTGGAGCAAAGGGTTCCCTACTACATGTTTGACCACGACCAGCACAATGCGATCTTGCTAGAGGATGGAGGACTATTTCAAAAGTTATAACTGGTTTCAGTGTCACAAGCCTTTTTTTTTTGGGTGAAAATGAGCAAATTAAAGACCATAACTGAGATGTTTATAGTTTCAACATGGTGAACAAACAGATAAGGTAATTTTACCCCTTCTGCTAGTTACCAAAGCAACACTATAAAGATCCTTCTAATTTAGTTTAGTGCTGTAAAGATTAAAGCTTAATTAAAATGCTGATATTAAAAAAAATTAAAACCTGAAACAGCATAGGAAAAATAGAAAGACATAATTATGGTCCAGTGAATACTTATCACTTGTTATGAAGCTTTGGAGAAGAGGTATTTTTTTCTCTCAATTGAGAGTAATTCTGATCATAAATTTGAATGACCAGAACAACCTAAGATCATAGCTGTTTATAAATTAATAAGAACAGTTGGAAGGAAAGTGTTATTCTGCTCATAAAATACAGGATAGTAAGATTTTCTTTGCTGGTCCATTTCCTCAAAAAGTTCTCTTGCATACCCATCAAGGAGAAAGACTTTATAAAGACAAAAAAAAAATTACTGTATTCCAGTATTTCATATGGCTTGTGTAGAAATTCAGCTATTTAATATTAAAAGATCTCTTACTTTCAAAATAATAAATATACCCTATTGTGAATTTGGAAGGGGTCAGATTTTCAAGTGGTACTAACTGGCATAGCTTCCTTTTGTCAACAGAGCTACACTAATTTTTACTGGGTGAAAAGAAATATGGAGGACTCTGTGTGATATAATTATTAGAAATTCCTCCAGGAATGAGACTTTCATCAGTTTTGGTGGCTACTTAAACATTTGTTCCTTTGCCAGATTCATGCTAATGAGTTTAAAATCATAGTGGAGAAAGCATATGTTTTCCCAGTAGAAAGCAAAGACAGACATGAGGGAATATGATTTTACAGCAAAAATCAAAGTCATAATCTCTGTCCATGACAAAGCAAGAGCACTAGAGAGAGTTCCTTTAGCTTGTTAGCTTTTTTGATAGCTGCCTTGCTAGTTTCTTCAAGAACTTAGCTGGCAAGATGCGATAGCTTTTACCCTATAGAAGTAACTCCAAAGAGCATTGGACTAAAAATGCCCTTTTGCTGACTTCCTTTGTCCATCTTGCTCCAGCACTTTAAAACTTTCTTTAACCATATATCACACGTTTATTCTGTGCACAGAATCATTATTGAATTAGGTATTTAGCCTTTCATCAAGGTAACATTACATTTATTACAATATTGTGATGACCACTGTTGATATAATTCAACCTGGCAACTTAACTGTGACTTCTTGCCCCAGGATGCTGTGGAAACTGAACGGTTGCTGGACTTCAAGAACAAACTCATGGAAATAAATATGCTGAGGTTGCTGAAACTGTGTCTGGCCCAGAATGTCTGCTAACTGCAAATGACTGGAGGATGGGAGAGCATATAGGTGAAGTATTTCATCAGTCTGCCCCGTTCTTAGACTCTTTCCTGACATCTTGTTTTACTCTTTGCTGGGGGCAGGATATTAAATTACCGGAGCTTTAGTCATGTCCCATACAACACTCTTCTGTTATCAAACAATTCTGGCAAGCAAAAATCTCAGCTTTAAAAATATTGCCTTTGTCTAATCAAGATAAGAATTACGTTCCTGGCTTCCAGGCTAGCACATATGTATGAGATCTCTACAGGCCTACAGCTCAGTTATTTCAGGATACAGTTCTGATTTTGTTGGCTAAGCAGTTAAGAAACCTCATGGTATAAATCTCTCTGGTGGTGCTCCTGCAAAACTTAAAAACAACCTTTTAACCAGGCTGTATTTTAGGAAACTCTCCCACACCCACTAGCTTGGATCACTGGCTTTGAGGAACCGTAGATTATGGGCACATGAAGGGCTATGTAATTTAGTATCATCCAGGAGCAAGTGCAGTTAAAAGTTATAATTGCCATGTGAAGAAGAGTGAAGTATTTTTGTTCACAAGGAATTATTAGTGTCTAATCTCTGCTTAGAGAAAAAAAGCCATGTAAATTTATTCTAGAATGCCATCATACAATTTGCCCTGCCAGAGGCTCAGGCTATTTATGTTTTTGACTGCATTGTCTCCTCTAAACTTAAAAAAAATATAAATTTCCATGGTAACCACTGCATCACACAACAAAGACATGTATACAGCACTTAGATCTTTAAAGAGGCAGAGTCTGAAATGAAATTGTAGCCTGCCTTTTTTTTACAAAATCATATCTTAGTAAATGCTTGTTCTGTTATTTTTTTCAATAAATTTTAATTTTACATTAAAAAGCAGCATATAAAATAGTGCATCTTAAAATAGCATAATTCCATCATAAAACCATTAAATTTGTGAGAGCCATTCATGCGGATGAGACCTCTGGGCTGTAAGAGAAGAGAGGGAATGCATATGAGATATAGTAGTATTCTTTAGTTCTGTCTCTCTGTTATTTCTCCTAGACATTATTTTTATATTTTTCAATTTATATTGCAGCACGATGATAAGGTCACAGGAAGGTCACAGTGGTCACATATATATCTATGGTTACTGTATATATGTGGTTACCTTTTCAAACTGATTTTTACAGGTGCTCTCCTCTGAAAAACAGTGGATGCCATTCCATTTGTCTCTAACTTTTGAAAGAAGCTCCATCTATTCACAAAAGAGCATATAGCCCTTTAACAGTGCTTCTCATGTTTCATCTTTCCGTTCCCATGCAGCATCCCAGATCGCAGATCTGCACTGTGATCCGTGCAGGTAGGCTGCTTGGAGGCAGAGCCCTTGCTGGCTTGCCCGGTTGCCACTTTGGGCTCCCTTTCCTGCCAGGGCTGTCAAACAGTGCCAGAATGTCAGAGCTGGATATTCGTATCCACTTATACAGCAGTGTCCATCAGCTGGAGGTCTATGCTGGGTAGCATCAGTGGGTTATAAAATTATTTTTGTTGTTCAAAATAGATCTAAAGCAAAATGCAAGTATCTTGTCTGAAGTCTGGGGAGAAGTCTGGCATTTTGATTTTGTCTCATGGATTCCAACGAAGTGGCTCAGGATGGAGGAGCTGTGGACTGTGCCCGTGACTTTAGCGTGTGGCTACAGGCCTTCTGGCATATTATGCAAAGATTCTGGCAGAGGCTGCTTGTTGGTATAGCCCTGTTCATGTTGGAATCACTTTCCCACTGGAATAAGCAGAGTCTGAGACTCCCTTCCTCTCTCTGCACTCTGGAAATCCTTCATTTTTTTGGCACGCAGAGCTGCTTGATAATTTAGCCCTCAGCAATTTTTTATGATTGAGTTATAAAACCTGGAAATATGAGCTTATAATGAAAATGTCAGCACCACATTAAAACTAGCAGGAGCAGTGGGCACTGCTGTAATGATGTTCTTGCTTTGGTTTTAATCCCTTCTCCAAGCAAGCGCTGCTTCCTGCAGCACTGGAGGTAGGAGATGTTCTCAGCACCTGATGCACTGAACGCACCATGGGTGGGCGTGCGGCAAGCAGCCTGCCAGATGGGCTGCCTCAGCACACAGCCGAATTATGAGCTGTTCTACACCATTCCAAGAGGGAGAGGAGAGTCAATAAACAACGGGATGGGATACTCTTACCGTGGGATTAAGTGCTTGTTTTCTGTAATAGATCTTGTACCTAGGAAATTCCAATATTTTGACTTGAGTTCTTGCTTACATCCATATACCCAATCAAGTAAGGGAAGACTGGACTTCCATTTTCTAGGGAAAGGGAAAGAGCTTTCCCTTTGCTCCTGGTGCCAGCAGCCTTGGGATTATTCTGCATTTCTCTGCACTGCTGTTTGCCTCTTAGTGTCATCTAAGTATATCCCAGTTTCCATCTGTTGATGGAACCCTTTCAAACCTGATGGATATAGTATATTCTCCCACAACTTGAAATACTTCCAACTAACTAAAATTTTTGGACTTATGATAGTGGCATCTGGTTGAAGCTGAACAGCCTGAGACAGGGTGGAGGGTAGGTCAGCTACTAGTAATGGTGTCTCTGAGGGAGGGCACTTTGGAAATGCTGAGAGCTTTACTTCGTAGTTTGTTCTGCTTCTCCCTTTACACCTCCCATATCTCTCCTCCTTTCATCTGTGTGTGCCTTCCTTCTGTCAGGAGCTTATCTGACTGACTGCTGGAATGGAAGATTAGGAAATCAGTAAATTAATGCCATTTGAATATCTGTTATAATAGGGTGTCACATATACAAACACAGGGTTAAGATTTCATCACACTAGCCATTGATTCTGAACGTGCAGCAGCTCATCATATCCATCAAGGCAACCCTCTCTAATTAGTCATTCTTGTCCAAAAGTTATTATTAAGATGGCTGCTAATGAATTGCTTTTTGAAAGTCACTGTGGTGTCAAAGTTACGGGGAGTGCGAAAATAAAAGTGAAGTTTCCTGTAATGAAACTGGAAGAGAACAGTGGAGTCAGGGGAAATAAAATACCCATGGATTAAGCTGGATGATGAGTGGTAGTAAAAGTGAAATGAAGGAAGACTACAAACTGAAAAGAGTGTTGAAAAGTTGAGACATAAACAAAGAGAAGCTGTACGCTGAGGAAAAAGAGGTAGTTACATTTCTTCAGCAAAACTTCCTAAAACTTTCAAAGTGCGGTGGGAATGGAAGGACTTGTTTGCACAATACGCTGATGCTTAGAGCCTTGGCTATGCAATTTCTCCCAGCATTAGAAATGTAGTTTAAATAACTGTTTACATTACCATGACAACTGTGTAGACTGGCCATTTCTTTGCTGTACACACAAAATAAAAGAGCATAGAAACCCAGAACATTTTACTGCATCTTGGGTAGCCCTGTAACCACTCTGTGAATTAGTTCATGATGGGTACAATTAAGAGTTTGTCTCACTGGCCCTTGCCACTTGTCTATTCTACTTCTGTTTCTTTGCACCTGAAATATGTCCTTCAGAGGCAGGATCTCATTAATCACTGTCTTTCCCAGTAGTATAACTCTACTGATTTTCAGAGATTACCTGTAACATGTAAGCAGCACATTGATGAATGAGCCCTTGAAATTCCATGTTTAATCTCTGTGGTAAAATACTTTCTGTTAATATTGCGGTTTCTTCACTTTAGATAATTGCATCTTTCTTGATTGTCAGATACTCAGTGAAATAAGTGGGAAGAGAAGAATGACTGTTACTGAATCATTTTTGAAATGACATCCCCTCTCTCCTCCTCCTCCTCCTCAATTACACCTTCTTTATGACACAACACAGAGAAAGGAATGCTCTCCTATCCAGGAGAGATGAGCAAATGGATTGGCATGGGGCTGGCATTTACAGCTTCAGTATCTGAATGCTGAACATGTTAGGTAGAGCAAGCCCCAATCCCTGCATGGGATTGTCTTGCACGTATTTTCAAAATAAACATGAAAATAATCCCAAGCAGTGGCTTTGGAACCAGCCAGGACATTTTCTTTTGCTCTGGACCATGTTTCCTCCGATCAGCCCATGCCCACAATAGTAACCGGTGAAGTTGAAATGATTTTTTTTATTATTGATATTATAACTTAAGAACAGTGTTACATGCCCATGGATCATTTTCTATAAATTACATGCTTATATTTACACAGCTGCTGAATCTTTTATGCACAATTTCTGTGAAAATAATGTCTCCATGACTGGTGGCCTGTCAGCTCCTATTGTGTGCAATTAAAAAAAGGCAGTGCAAGCAAGTAAAAGCACTCTGTTTTTTTTGAAATCTAGTCTTTGTAAGAAAAGGAATTTGAGATGTAAACAGTAATGCATTGTGGTACAGCAGTGCATAAGCAGTATTTTTGTTGTTGTTGTTCTTGTCTTGACTAATTACTTCCGTGGTGAGGTAACAGTTTAAAGAACTAACTCATTATATGGAACGACTGTCTGCTGTGATACTTAAAATCATCTTGTGACACTCTGGAGCTCAATGCATAAAATATTATCTTGCTAAGTAACTGTCCCACTGGATAGAGCCTTTTTCTTTCAGAAGTTAACCTAAGGATATGACAAATCCGTCCTTGCACATAGTGTCTGATCCAGTGCCAGTGCCCAAGGATGTCCTTGGAAAGATTCCCATCTTAAACACTGAATCAGGGTCCATGGCGCAGTGGCTGAAGTGCTGAGGTTTTGATTTGCAGCAATAAAATATGGCATTACTGTTTTAAAGTAGGAAAATGGCTATAAGAACATAGGTTGACAGTGAAATGCTGACAAGAAAAAGCAAGAGCTGTGTGAAGGCAGAAAAGGAAATTTATAAAGAAGAAAACTTGGGAATCATGAAGATGAAGATAGTAGGTGTTTGTTCTGGTTTGTTCACATCTGTTACAACATCCATGCAAGGGAACAACAAAACATTTTTCTTCACTCAGATGGGTAAATATTATACCTATTTCAAAGACGTGAAGGATGGGACACAGAAGTACATCATGCGGTGAAGTCAAGGGTGATTCTTGTGGAATAGCCAAGGTACAAATGTTGAGATGTCCTACACTAGCTCCCCAGGCTGGCATAATTAGGTGGCTGCAAGATCAGGTATCTTTTGCCCAGACTTAAGGAATATGGGGTGAACTAGCAAGTCTGCACATGATCTTGAACACACACTGAGCAGTGAAGGAGACGATCCCTACAGGGAGATGTAGTAGGTTTTTAAGGCTTTTGTCCTCGTATTTACAAGCCTGAAGACAACAGACTCATATCTAACTTACACTAATAGAAGAGTAAGCGAACTTGGAGCAGAGATTTAGGTGAAAAGCCCATGATCATGTGTACTATTTTGTTAACCCATCTGGTAAAAAGGCTTTTTGCTCTTGTATTTGCACAATGTTTTGCACCATTAGCTTTTGATCCAGGTTTCGTTGTATTTCTGTAACTGTATTGCAACTGAACAACAGCATATTATTAAAGTTGACATCAGAATTTATGAAGCCCTAGTGCCCAGTCATTTGCTTTAAAGGATAAAGCATACATAAGCAAATTAACCTCTCTGGACATGCAGGAACCATGGTATTTTGCATTGTGTTGTAGCAATGCTAGAAGCCAGCAAAGGGACTGGTTTCTCTCCCAGAGCTACAGTGAATTTGATGGCATTGCGCAGACTTGGACATGTATTAAACAGGGCCATGTTTACTTGTGCTGCATAAGAATCACAGGGGGAAGCAAAATCAATGTTTTCCAAATGGAATAGAATGAAGCCGGGAGGAAAAGAAATGGTATTTTCAAGGTCCTTTGAAAGGTAACACAAACAATGCACAGACTAAAAAAATGCTTCAAAGAAAAAGCACTTGCCGATGTCTTCTTCACTCTATATTTACCTTGCTTTGGAGGATTAAGGCATGGTAGGTCCTTAGTATTATCTTAAGAGGGGGGTGCATGTGTGAATAAATAGGCTTTGAAATTGATGTTTTGAATGGGAAGCTGCACAATGCATCTGCACATCTTGACAGCAACAGAAGACACTCAGATTTTAGAGGGGCACTGAGATGACACTGAGAGTGCATGATGCAGTGGCGTAATGAAACAGAGATCAATGTTAAAACGAATGTAACACCGCTGAGGAGTACACACAGATCAATACTCTTGTAAGCCATAGAGTATAATCCTGCTATATAGGTCTTGTTAGGTAGTACACTCAATTCTATGAAGACACATTTTTCTGCATTTCTTGAATGTCCCTCTGACTTATCTGTCCTAAAGACTATATTAAAATGTTCTTATTTTGAAAAGTAAAAGCTTGAATCTTTGTCTTCCCACACATGTACGTTAAGGAAAATGTCCAGTGTTTAATAGTAAACTCCCAATCCTCAAAAATGTGGCATAGGAAGATAAGATGGACAGTCAGCAATCATCTGTGCTTCATTAAGTCTTTGAAACACTGTTTTATCCCTGTTTCCCCCTTACCGTCACCTCCCTTTCTTTAACGAATATATTTTAAGCACAATTACTGAAAATGGAGTCTCTAGTGAAAGGGAGAGGTCAGGCAGGCAGCCCTCACTTACACTGTGCAAAGAACTTGCTTACGGTTATTTTCCACCTCCTGATTTTTAGAGCTTAAAACTATTAAAAAAAGATCATAGAGTTTCCCTCATTTCTTGATGCATGGATAGCGCTGGAAATAGAACACAGTTACTACTGTAGGCTGAGGTGCTCTCTCATATATGTGTATGAGTGTTTATGTATGTATATATATTCCTTAAAGATTTCAGGCTATCTGCGTTTCTTCTCATGCCACTGCAAACTTAATGCCTTTTAGAATGCCCATGCTTTCAGCTTTATATTTGGATGATTTGTAGGAACTGATGACAGTCAATCTGTGGTGAATGACTTCAGCATGCCAAGTCAAACTGGTCCCCATAAGGACATAGCCAACATAAGCATAAGAGAGTAGTCAAAGTTTAGTTCCTCTTTGACAGGAAATTTAACACTGGAAGAAGTGAAAATGATAGCAGCTTGAATCTGCCTTAAGCTGGTCCCCTTGTACTCTTTCCAACTTGTGCAAATAACAGACAAGCACTGTTCATCGAGGCACGTGCTGTCAGCTAGGCAGGGATCGGTAAGTGCATGAGCCTGCCCCAGCAGCAATTAATTGCAGCGTTTGTTACTCGTCCTGTATGCATTTGATACTCAGTGTCATTGAACCTTTTTTTTTGTGTGTCTTAAGTTTGCCAGCCTTTGATAGCACCGCCCAGAATGTATATTGGTGGCTGGTTTGATATTGTGAAACAATTTTTCTCTAGAAAGGAGCTGATTAAAGAATGGACATTGCATGTAGAGTGACATCTAGCTCCGTGCCTTGGAAGACCACATGCTGTAGCAACACAAGCCAGTGCTTGTGACTATTGTTTCCATAATTAATCTTACATTTCACTGCCTGAAATGGTTTTGTAACTAATTCCAGTTATCATCGATATGTGTAGTATTGCCATACTTGCTACAGGTCAAAGACAGAGGGATGTTCCAGGTCTGGCAAATGTTTTAGAGCAACCTTGGCTGCCCAAACACTTTTGTAGGTTCAGACTTCCCCTGCACTCCAACTTTTGTCTTTTGATCCTGCAAGGGCATGGGAGGCAACAGACGCACATTCTGTCATGTCTCTTGTGGAAATCTGGTAGCTTATCACAGACAAAGCAGTGGGAACTGCATTCCTTCCCCATTTTTGTTCTAGCTTCTTCTAAGGCCAGGTTTCCTTGAGAGCCACATACTCTTCTCAGTTCCTTAGAATGAGCAGGTCCTTGATTTATTTTCAGCTGCAGACTTGACTGCCACTCTCTGTAGAAAGGATAATATATCTCAGCTTCTAATTTTCATGCCTTCCATTCCCTAGTACAGGCATTTATACTTTTCCTTGTAAATTCCAAAGGAAACTACTAGTTTTACCCTTCCTTTGTTAGAGCTCAGATGTTTTTACCCACTTCCTCACTGAGATGACTTTGTTTTGAATTTGTTTTTCATAGAAGTATGCCTATTTTTAAAGAGTGTAGAACAGCTAAAGCAAACAAAAATAAATTAATAAATACATAATTACTGTGTTGCTTCAGGGAAAAGTTTCTAAGCCTAATCTAATAATAATGACTGGAGATACCATTAACATTGTGCGCTCATTCCAGATCCCCTGGGATAGTCTAGTAATTAAGCTTGTGTTTTCCAGTCTCTTTTGGCCTTAATAGCTATTATGATCATTAAGTGTAACCTGCCATTGTCTCTGGTTTCTAAATGCCTTTGTGAGTCCAGGACCAAGTCTGTGTCCTCTTGTGAGGCAACTAGGTTGATAAGGAAAGAAAAAAGTATTCGCATTAGTTCCTCAAGAAGCTGTTCTCACTCTTGTTCCAAAGCTCTCCTTGCCTTCCCAGTATCTACAGCTGGCAACTTCGCGCAGCTCTTTCTGAGCTTCAGTTAATCTTTACTCTTTCTGACATTATGGCAGCTTTAAAATGCCATTACACTGCCTGCATTTATCGCCCTCTTTTTCAGTGTTTGTGACTGACCCTATCCGCTGCAGTCTTGGATATGCGGCTGGTGAGCTGAAAGAAACAAACTGAATTGTCACCGTGGCAAAGGACGCTCATGAGTAGATGCTTTTCATGATGCAGCTCTGGCTTCAGAAAGTTCAGTGTTATCAGAAAACCTTCAGCCCTAGTTTCTTCCAGAATATCTCAAACATTTCTTCTGCTTCCATGGGAAAAAGCAAAAAATTGTTAAAGGGGATGTTCCTCGTCATATTAATTGGCAATGTCAACAGTATACGCAGCTGTGAGTAAAGGAACTCTCTCTGTTGCAGAGAGAAGCATTGCAAAAGCAACACACAAACAAAGCAAGGCACAAGCCTTCGACTACTCTGTCACTCCTTGCTGAACTTGTCTGAATTTATTGCCAGTTAGACAGCATTTCTCTCTGTTTACCAATTTGATTGAAAGGATGATTTATCAAGGCTCAACATCACATTGAAAGCTGCACTCTGGTCCGAAGGGTAATGAATTGTAGACACTTCTCATTCTCCTTCCCCACGTGACTGAGACTGCAGGGCAAGGTGAGTGTTTGCAGGCACCGGCAGGATGCGCAGGCAGCTCTGCTGGGGAGGGGGCTGTTTGTGCCGGCTTCAGGATCAGCCCACTCCTTTCCCCTCCGAGCAGGAGAGGACGTAGATTGTTTATGAGGAAGTTTCAGGGAGCTGCACAAAGACAAAAAGAGAGCATAGATGAGAGAGAGGGAGTGGAATGGGAAATGACAATGGGAAGGACAACGAAAATGGTAAGAAAATACAAGGATTAAAAATACCAGAAATTGAAATGACAGCTTATTTTTGTGACTGCTGTTATCTCTACTGTCGCTCCATAGTGTGGCTTAACGCTGTTTTGACGTTGTCTTGGCTGGCTACCATAGCACCGTCCCATCACAATGCAGTGGAAACAAATGCCTTCGGTCTGAGTCTATATTTGTTTTGGTTATGGCGAGATTTTCTTAAGCAGCCTTGATATTTGTTTCGATCACAACAATACCCATCGTCTCACCTTAATTTACAGAGTCATAACTAGCAGTATTTCTTTTCGGCATAAAGAGTGCATTGGAAGAAATGCCACTATTTATCAACTGTAATGCAGTTCTTTATAAAGGTCTATGTGAGCAAAGAATAAAAATGCAATGATAGTCTCACAATAAATACCCTAAATCCTTTATTGCCTATTTATGGTGTAATCTCTCTGCAGTTGTACAATATATGACTGTTTAGAAAAAGCTCCAGAATACAGTTATATGGTTTATTTGCCAGGAGATGGCAATAGTGATCTACTGCAGTGTTAAGTTATATACAAGGCCCATATAATTCTTCCAAAACACCACAAACTTCAGTATGAATGAAACCAAAGTAATCCAATACTGGTTTTGCCTTCCTTATTTCTAACTTGTTTCAGTTGGTGCTATTTATTGTGAGGAAAGTTTTTTTTCCCTCTCATTTTTGATTGAAATTGCCGTCACTACATTATTTAAAGATGTCTAAATACAATCACACTGGTATTCTGGAAAACAGAATATTATTTTAAAACAGATCAGCCAATACTATTGAATTAGATACGCCATGTGTCAGAAAAATCGAGTGATTGATGAAAGTAAAAGCTTAAAAAATGCATTTGGTTTTACAGTATAAAAATTCAACTTGAGTAGTTAATGAAAAATAAATTATAGGTTGTGCTATTAAAAATCATGTTATAATCTTCTGTTAAGCTGCTTGAAGTATGGTCTTAAAGTATGTAGATGCCAACCGTTTTACAGAACCTGAAATTAACTGTGATCTGCAATGTTGTCTGAGTTGTCACGTTACCTGAGCCTACAGTAAGGCATGAATCACTCTTACAGGAATTAGCGCAGCATTGGTGTTCATGCGTAGAAGATCACTGCCTTAAGCGCTGGAAGTAAAAGTCTGGTTTCTTATAGGATTGTTCTATGTACTTTTATGTCCTTCACCTGACTGCCCATTTGTTGTTTTTCTCCCCAGAAAGCTTGTAGAAGTCAAGAAGTTGGTTTGTGCGTGTTTACTGGCTATCTGACAGTTTTCAGACAACAAATAACTGGTGAGTCTCTTGCATTTCACCAGTAGAGTAGTGTATATGATCACCCTCCTCTCCCCAGCTATACCCCTATCTGTAAGGAGTGAGCCGGGGACACTGCTGGCTAGCTAACCCTGCTGTGAAGGAGATCTGGGTCCGCATAAAGCAGTTACCACCTTTTAACAGGGAACTACTCCCATGGCTGGCTTTTGCTTTAGTATTCTGAGCTACACAGTCTATGTCTTACAACTGGCAGTTGGGAGGGTTATCCACCCTCAAGTTTAATAAATGCTTTAACTGCATCTACTCTTTGGTACATTAAATGCCAGCATTATCACCTCTGTTATTATTTGAGTATTCAAAAAAACAAACGCCAGCCAGGACAGTAGAAGTGTGAGGCTGTGAGAGGAGCATGAAGTAGGTAAGGAGCACTTGTCTGTAACAACAGATGATAGGAAGGAAAAAACCCATTGTTTTACTATGCGAAGGTCTCAATTTTCTACTGTTTCAAATGCATTTAGTTTTCTAAAACCCTTCTTCACCACAGTGTCTACCTTTCTACCACTGTAATATCTTGCCTTTCCTTCCTCTGTTCTGCATTAAGTGGTACTCAGTCAAACCCCATCTGTACAAGGAAGAAAAAGCAAATTTAGAAAATACACACCGTATTTCCCTTAATGCTGCTGTATCCCCACCTTTATATCAGACAACTTCTGTGTTGGGGTGTGCCCACTCAGCACTCATGATGTACTCTCTAGAGGAACAGCTGGCTCCCACCTAATCAGTAACAGGAGATACCAATGCACACAACAGCAATCACACCTCACACATCTTCAATATCTTTCCACTCACAGATCCCACAGCGTACAAAGGAAAGACAGAGATAAGAAAGACCTTTGTCAGTCTGTCTTTCCAGTAAGGAAGTTGATCCATGCAGCAAAAACGAACCGACCAAGTGAAAGCAGCAGAAGGAATAGGGAGTTGGGCTTAGAGTCTGTTGGCTGCTTGTGCCCTGCAGTATCAGCCAAACTGTCTTTCCCTTTCACATTTTTCTACCTCTTTACATTCCTGTAGAAAACAGCACAAAGTTAGTCAGCACATTCAACACCATCATCTTCCCTGGACACCGGGGCAGCCACATGTTTCGCCTTATGGTGAGGTTCTCCAGCAGCTTCGACATCTAGTAAGGCTGTGAATCGCTCTGGTGGCGTTCATGTCTCTTCAAAGGACAATTTTTCAGAAAGGGCAAAACGATGTTCAGACTGACAGTCGCTCACACAGAATGTCTTGTCTTCTCTGCTGGATTGCTTGCTGTGACTACCACATTCATGTCAGCCGTGCGGAGGAAGGAATTGTGAGTTTCCCTTTCCCTATCACTTGTTTAGCACCCACTCCCATCTCCCTTGTCTTACTGACTTAGATTGTGCCTGCACTGCAGTATGCAGCAGAGATATGAATCTTAGCTTGA
>Ga0181612_120277_pt1 | contig 15661 bp, 8 predicted proteins | sample HoacroProtozoa21_FD_119630 | JGI IMG/M metagenome (GOLD analysis project Ga0181612, IMG submission 119630) | Hoatzin crop microbial communities from Cojedes, Venezuel. Combined Assembly of Gp0051906, Gp0051904, Gp0051908
AGGTTGGTGCAACGAATGCATTTTTTTGTGCAAAATAAAGCTAAGTACATGGCAAGGCACCACCAGCTTCTTGACAGGTCTCTTCAGATTGTTCCTAATGGTCAACAGGGGTGTTTCAGCTGGAACTTTGTATGAACTTGACTCAAATTTGTGTGGTTTTGGAAAAGTGAAGTTCTTTTTTTTGTGGTGAAGCTAGTAGTTACAGGAATAAGTTTTCCTCGGTGTGACCTACCTGACCAAGTTATTACTGCTGTAAATACGTAAAATGAGAGGAGAAGTGTCACTTCAACTGTAGTGTCTTTGTTGGGAAACAAATTTCATGTCATCTGCAACTGCGACACAAGTGTAAGTCTGCAAACCAGCAAATCTGGAGATTCTAAGTTCCGAAAGTAAATATATTACCACTTTTATAAGATGGAGAAATAAGTCACATCTATTTTTCGGATATGGTGAGCAGAAGTACTAGACAGCTCCCTGTTAGCATATTCTGTCTGGTAAATATTTGAAGACTATTTCCCCCCAGCAGAGAGAAGCTGTGAAGAGCAATTATCTGCTCTGCTGTGTGATTTCTTCACACTCTGTGTAGAAGTTTGCTTTAATTTGGACTTTTTTTTTTTATTCTTGTTTCAAATACCCTGTCAGGAAAATACGAACAGTGTTGTAAGCAGAAAAAACATGTGACAGCTGGTGTCTGGATTGTGGCCTTTTTTTCTAGTATGGTATTTAAACGATGCCAGATTTGGGTAAAAAAGTAAACTGTTGGAGAAGCAACATAGTGCTGGCAGAAGTGACCCATGCAGTGGTGCGCAGCTTGCAGAATGAGGCTGCAGAGAGGTTCTGCTTGGCTGTAGCACAGTGCACAGCTTTTGGGTGCCATCTACAGTTTTCACTGAGGAGCATTTCAGCCCTGCTGCACCTTAGGGTCTGGGTGACCGTTGCCTGCCTCCTTCCTCCAGCCTCCATCCTGGGTGTCTGCAGCTGTGAGCCCAGCCCCTGCTTGGGCTGTTCGGCCTCCTTCGCCCAGCCGGGTGCCACAAGCGCTGCTGTGCTGCTGCTCAAACGCCAGCGTTAAGCCAGCAGACTGGGTCTTCCGTTGTGAAGCCCGATGCTTTACCACTTTTAACCACTGATTAATCAGTCTCATTGTGTATTCATTCACCGTGTGCTTTACAACACCTCTGTATTCTGGAAAGCAGAGACCCTTTGAGCAGGAGCTAATATGATTTTAAAACTTAACATATACTTCTGGTGACTGTACGGCTGGCCTCAAAGCCTGCTGAGCTTGGTACAGCTTGATTCCCGATAGACCCTATCACGGTGTGAAACCAGGCAAGTAGCTCCCAGAGTAGCAGACATCTCCTGGTTTCATCTAGTTTTGCCTCTCGTGTTTGGGCCGGTTACTGTCTAACATGGAAGTTAAGTTTTTCAGGTGACTGGACTGTTGATATTTTTCTCTGCTGTGTGGATTTTCTGACTCATGACCATGATCAAACCTTGGCGTATGTGGGGGCATTAATGCAGCACCTCACCTCTACCTACTTGTCTGTCTTCTTGATTTTGGAAGATGATTATCATTTGGGGGATCACTTCTCTATCAAACACAGTTGAAACTGGCCAGCTGGAGCAAGAGATCTGGGATGAGACAGTGCAATTCTATAAAGCTTATTTCCTTAAGAAACTGGGCCAAAAACACTCTTAATGGTTTGCTTTTCTTTCCAAGCAATGCTTAAGTATTGGTTACTACAGGCTAAAGTTAGGTTATCGCTTTCAGGCATTAACATTACTTACATACTGCTGGGTTTCCCTTGTATTTACACAGGAGAAACTGTGAAATGTAAAGAGCCAAGCAGGACAGCTGTGCCGGAGCTGTGGCTGCCTGCTCGGCTCCCTGAGCCCCCTCCGCCTCGGGGAAAGCCCTTGGGAGCTGGAGCCGCCGCAGCAGGGGCTCATTCTTCTCGCTTAGCCTTGCTGCAGCACTGTTCGCAGAAGTCGTTCAGTTAACCACTGCCAACAGGTTGAAGGTCCCAGCAAACCTTCAAGAAGGCCCTATGTCTCCTGTAGCGCTGTTGCCTCAACTTCTGAATATGGAGTCTGCTTTTGGAAGTTGGCAGTAGCCCCTGTTCCTGTGAGTTTGGCTACGGGAATTCTCCCAGATCTTCCTGAGCTCCCACCTTGATTTCCTGTAATGCTCTGCATTCTTGGCCAGCTCATCTCACCCTCCGGAGAGGAATATTCTTTAATAGCAAGAGCTATCTGTAGTTTCTAACAGAGATCAGACCAGGGGATCTAAACCTTAGGGATTTTTTTTTTTAAGTTTATTGACACCGTTCCTTAGGAATTGCACCCTGTTCTGGCAAGGATACCTGAGAATTTTCCTCCCTTTGCTTGCGCTAAATCCAGAACCTAAAAAAGCAGCCTGATCATTTAAATCAACAAATAGTCTCCATAGGCAAAGAAATAGTTTGTCAAACATTTATACTCTAATTATAAATAACAATAATGAAAAAGAAATGTGGGCAGACAAGTTGCATCTCTTTCTTAAAAGTTCATCAGTATACGTAGTACCATTTTCAGGAATTTGAGATTAAATGTGTCTTGAACTAATCCAAAGTATGCACCCTGTTCCTTATGGAAAATATTTGCCATGCGCTCCGTGGCTGCTGTTCTCCCAATGCATATGCACCACAGGAGTTTTAGCTTTTAGGTCTGAAGCTGCTTTTCTGACAGCCCCTTCCGAGAGGGCGGGAGCTCTCTGGAGACTGGGACGTATCAAAGTGTCGGAGCGTTATTAGTAATAGTGCGGAAATAATTTTCATGTTCTTAGACTAACTACACCTCGGGACTTGCAATAGGTGTTTCTGAGTAGGTAGCTATGTGCGCTGTATTTTGGGTTTTGTTGGTTTTTTTTCCTCTTGCAAATTATTAGCTTTGGAGTGGTGTCTTTTAACACGTCCTCTGAAGAAACTCCCTGGGCTTCTGAAGAGATGATACCTGAACACAAACATAACTGCGAGCAGTTGCCAAGTGCAGTCTGTAATAAAAAAGGTGTTCTAAGGAATGGATTTTATATACAATACAGGCTTAGGGAACTTCTCCCCCTTTTGAGTGTTTCTTAAGCTTATAGTAATGTATTAGTGCAGAAAGAAAATGGTAATTATTAATCTGCTAAAATAACGTATGTCTTCAGCCCCACTAGGGAATTTGAATATTCAGTTTCAGTATTTGGGGAAAAATAGGAAAAGTGCTGAGGTTGCAGCATTTGGTTCTGGCTGAACACTGCCCCCAGCTAAGGGAAGTGGATGAGGCTCCAGCTGCGTGGTCGGACTTGATGGCGGAAGTATTTGTCAGCTGCCATTCTTTTTATTTACTTATTTTAACTAACCTGCATGATAGTAAATCTACAGAGAGAACTAGAAGTAGTAAACAAATGAAAACAAAAAAAATTACTCTTTATGCTTTCCGTCTGGCTTGTTTGTGCTGTTACTTCCATTTAATGTCCATATCTCTGCCCTGGGGGTGGAGAGAATCAGAACTGCAGAGAGTCTAGATTCTGGGTGAGAAGGCACTTCCCGTATCCCAGCTTCTCGCTGCTTGATCTCCTGCACACAGTTAAAACAGCTCTTCAAATAGTTGCTTTATCAGCAGCTGACTTTACACAAGCTGCACTTTCTGCTTGGGTTAAGACTGGGCAGGAAAACAACAGGATTTTTAGAGGCTAAAAGAGTTTAGTGCCTCGTGCTTAAACAGTCAGTGAAGTTCCTGGTCAGTAACCCTTAGGTTATGATCAGCGCGCCACAATCTCTTTGTGTGGTGAACAGCACAATTCCATTTTCACATACCCCAGGAAGGCTGTGGCAGATGATTGCAGTAGACCCACTGCTCTGGCTTCTAGGATGATGATAGACTGTCAGCTTAGAGACCAGGCTGGCTTTGCTGGCCTCAGCCATTTGACAGATGGCAGCAGGGATTATCCAGCACAGCTATGCCATTAATTGTGTGAAACTCCTATGGCACAGGCCTTACCTTTCATGTTTCGGAGATATGTGTGACTTCAGAATCACAGGCGAGCCATTCCAAACTCGTAGGCTGGTCTGAGTCATGGAGGCTCACCCTGAGAATGGGTAAATCACCTGGAATGCCGGGCAGCCCCTGTGCAGGGTGAGCCTGACTGTGCGGGATGCTGCTGCACGGTGTCAGGGTTGGATTGAGTAGTGCCATCGTTTTGCTCAGCACTCACAACAGCTGTCTCGCGGGGTTGGAGGGCTAATAACTCTCCTCAAAAGCTTTAAAGTCCTGTGGAATGCAAACACTCTTTGTGTAGCAACCAACAGGTGGCCGTGGGACAGTGCACAAAGGATGCTGATGGGTAGAAATGCCCGTGTGCTGTGGCCGAACGATGCACAACGAAGTGGTGGGCTCAGTTCTGCTCCGATTCGGCTACATGGTACCCAGACCAGGACTGGCCCTGCTCAGAGAATGGGCAGTGCAAAGTCAGCTCTACACTCGGCTTCACCAAAACATCTGCTCTGTTTTTAAAGGAACACCTCCCTCATCTGCCAGTATTCTCAAGACAGGGGCTGCTCTTACGCCCCAGAGGATTACAGAGAAACAATGAAGTTACCCCCATATCCCTGTTTGTTCTTTCAGCTGTGCACTTGAAGAGCGCATACATCCAAATCAGAGTTTGCAGCAGCAGTTTTAAAGAGTTGCTTCTCCATCTGTTCTGGGACTACAGCACAGCAGCTAAAAAGCTTGTACCTTTCTCCTGTGCGTAGGGACCATGGGGAGGTATGCATGACCCATAGCAATGCCTAGCCATTTATACTGGTATGAAGATTAAAATTTTGTCTTCCTCTCTATGTGTTGGGGACCTGCTCCTGACCTCATCAGCCTAGGTTTTTGTTGAGGAATGTACGGTGGACATCATGATGTGAGCAAGAAAAACATTTTCCATAGTATGCTCCAGCCTCTTAGACAGGGTCATTTAGACATTTCTGTTTAGTTGCAGTAGCTTTTGGTACAGTGCTGTACGTAATGCCTTTTTTAATGTTTTATTGGATGGCAACATTAGTTCATGGTGAGGCACCTAGATTGTTGCAGGGAATAGAGACATAAAAATAAGAAAGCGCTATCATTATGACAGCAGCAGCAGTTGCTGCCAGCCATTATTAGTGAGCAAACTTCATCTCGGAAACAAATTGTCCCCTCCTGTGGACTAGGGCAGTACATCGTGTTTTCATTATGTATGCACTATATATGATGTAGTTAAAACCTGATGGTAGTCAGTCTGTTTTATAGCTACATGGCATGCTACTGGTAATTTTAAGGAAGAAGTTGAAATCTTGTCAGCTTTATTTTAACTTGTTCAAGTAAGACTGTGTTTTCAGTTACACATAGGCTGTGACCCCTGTCACTGCCTGCTGGGGAAAGGGGATGTTGTTAGCCTCTTTCAAAAAGACTGGAGCTCCCTCATTGTCCCATCCTGCCATGAAGGAAGCAGAGATGCCCCAGACCTGGCCGTGCCAGCGAGGAGGTGGCCAGGCTCCCTGCTTGCCCAGCAGTGGTGTTGGCAGGGAGGGAGCTCTGGGCACACGCAGTACCTCGGGGCAAGTCAGTTCAGCTGCTTTTCAGCATCTTCCCCACAGAAAGCCTTGGGGCCTCAGGGAGAGCACCAGCCCTGTGAGGCATGCTCCAGCACGGCAGGTATTTGGCTGCTTTTCTGCAGACCTGGGCATTATGTTGCACACAGTGCTTGTCCTCATAGCTGTGAGGACCAGCGAGGTTGCTGCCATTTCAGAGTGAGGGTAGGGGTTCTCAGACGTGACAGCACGGCCGTAGGAGCCCTTATTCTCCAGGGTGAGGCTGAGATGCGAGGGATTTGAAAAGTGAGGCTGGAATAGGTATAAGACAGTAACGAGTAGATACAGAATCTCACTGCAGAGTTTGGATAAATGAATGTCTCAATCTTTGTTGTATTGCTGCTCCACTGTGTAATTTCTCTTTCAAAAATGCAGCAAGTGTTTTGCCTTGGGCTTCCTTGACTACTTTTCTCATTTCTCATTTGGAATAAGTGAAGAGGAGAGCTAGCAAATGATCTTTTCACCCTACTGTGTAAGGTCTTTTTGGTTCTCTCCTGTTATGTAATAATTTGCAAGTGGAAATCTTCTGAGACTTTACTGTCTCTGCCCTGGCTTTCCTTTAGCACCCTGACTCCTGCAGCAGCTGTTGAAGCTCGAACCCAGATGCCTTTTTAGTTGACAGCCTGTTAAGAGGATGCTGTGAAGTCATAGGAGCAAAATTTTGCAAGTTAATCGCCATGGTCCTTTTCTTTCTGATGTCTGCCAGAAGTGTAATGATTTTACACCAGTAATAGGTGAAAGAATGAGGACTGGTGATAGGATTTCTTCTTAGCTTAAGTGTGAGTGCTTCCTTCAATTCCCTGCTACTGTACAGAGCAGTTCCTGTTGATGTGTGCTATGAAAAGAGAAGAAAAAGTTCAGGTATCCAGTTTTAGAGTTCACTCCTTTGCACTGATTTCCCACTGACTGACTGTGTTCTGCATGAGCAGCCGCTATAAATTGGGTCCTAAGGGTCAAAGTCTGTAGCGGTAGAAACCTGTGCCGGCTTCACAGAATCAATACCGGCTTACCCTGCTGGGCGCTTGGCGCTCAGTATTTGCTATGGAAGGCCGTTAGTCAAGCACTGAATGTTTGCAACAGCATTGATCATTCTCTCCCCCCTTTTTTTTTTCTCTCTGAAAGTAAGCAAACTTGAGACCTTTGGCAATCCTCAATCAAAGTATAGACTGCTGTTGCATCCTTTGCTTTCTATTTTAATTAAGCTGTAGCATGGCTAATGAGCAGAACTGTCGAACAAGCAAGCAAAAGAGAAGGTCGGTATCTGGGCGGTGTTGCAGCGCTCGCCAGCTCCGTTAGCCCCCGGGCTGGCCGGGGTGGGAGCAGGGGCTCTGCCCGGGCTGAGTCCCAGCTGAGGTTTGCTGTGCGAGGCGCGGCGCTGGTGGAGCAGCTGCCTGTGTGCTGCCGAGCCAGGCTCCTGCCGGCGAAGCGGCCGCCTGAAGCCCACCAGTACTGTGACGGCCGCCCGTGGGGCTGCGGGCAGAGCGCTCGCTCCAGCGGAGCCGGTGAAACCCTCCGGGCTGGTGGAAACCGTTACTCAGCCAGCCACTTGCCCGCCTCGGGTGATCACTGTGTCTCTCTTTTGGGCAGTTCTTAACTCTCCAAAATGAATTTAGTGCTTTCCGTTCTTTGCCACTTGCTTTAACTTGGGGGAGCTGCGGATACTCCTGTTCCTCTTGTGTTGTCCACAGTGTAAATACAGAGGGGAAGAGACCGGGCCAGAAGACAGGATACCTCCTCCAAATCGCGCCCGTTGCACTTTTATTTTTCATTGTTGATCGCAATTTGAACTCCTCTATTTACAGTCTGTCTTGCACATGTAGCTTTTACATTTTCCACTTGTATATTGGTAATATAATAGATATGAGCGTGCTGTGCTGTGCCTGTCCTCAGCCTAATGCGTGACTTGGGGCTCTTTCATCTTAAATAACAATTCGGTTTTGAGTATGTTTGAAAATCAAGACGAAAGCATATTTTTTCCTTGCTCTGAAAAGGTGGGTGTGTAACACAACTGAGCAGCACCAGGTGGCACCACAGCAGCTTGTCTGGCCCGGACTCTCCCAGAGACAGAAACTTCTCCTTGCTGCCTGGGGTTCAAATTCTTCCAAGTGCTAAGCATGTGTCACCTGCAGAGTGTGTTTTCATTTGGATTCTCAGAATTCTTCTTCCTGGGTGCAACACATGATATGGTCACAAAAAACAGTGTATGCTGAGAAATTACTTTAACTATAGGAAAAAAAACCACGCTGAAGGTGTCTAGAACTGAACGTGTAAGACTTGAGCAACACTAGTGTGTTGTCTGGCTATATAGAAACTTGTGCTCACATAATCCACAGCTTTTCCCTTCAGAATGCAAAATCGAATTCGGAGATGCTGATAATTTGTACTCAAAATTAAAATGCTAGCAAAGGGCTATCAAAGGGACAAAGTGCAAGCAAAGGGACACAGACCTTCATATGAACATGATGTCCCCTGTGCTATACTGCTATTTGGAGAAATGGTGTAAGCTGGTGAAGAATCTGGTCTCTAGATCTGCCTATCCAGAGGGTTATAAACATTTTATAAGCTCTCAAAGAAAAATAAACAAAATGATGAACCAATAATAGGACAAGGGGTAACGGCTTTAAACTGAAAGAAGGTAGATTTAGGTCAGATATAAGGAAGAAATTCTTTACTCTGAGGATGGTGAGGCCCTGAGCCAGGTTGCCTAGAGAAGCTGTGGCTGTCCTCTCCCTGGCAGTGTACAAGGCCAGGTTGGACAGGACAGGGTTATGAGCAACCTTGGCTGGTGGAAGGGGTCCCTGCCCGTGGCAAGGGGTTGGAACGAGGTGGTCTGTAAGGTCCCTCCCAACCCAAACCATTCTATGGTATGATTCTATGACACAGGAAAATCATCAGGAAATACACGTTTGCGGCATTGAAAACAATGGTGTCTAGTTCAGCTAATTTAGTCCCAAGTAATCTGCAAAATTAGAACAAGGTTTGTAAATAGAATACACAGAATAATAAAATGTGGATAGGAAAGAGTTAAAAAGAGACTTTTCCAGTTGAGGTGAAATGTGGATATGCTAAGAACTTGGCTGAGAAATGGGATTTTTGCCCTGTCTTCTCTCTTTATCTGTAGTTTGGGTTTTGGAAGTCCTGGGCTGCTTATGGGCACAGTCATCATTCTTATACTTGGTCGTTTTCTCAGATTGGCATACAGTTGGCTGTGGTGTGCTGCCACCACGCTGCATATGTGTTTAATTGTCAGGGTAAAAATTTTGCTTTCAGAGGCTCTAAATGAGCTTAAGCTTCCATGAAAAGTGCTGACTACCATTCTGTCAGTCTTCAGTGAGGAACACAAGAAAGTCTGGTTAAATCAAGCTCTCTGCAGTGTGCAACCACTTAAATAAATGTTTCATGTTGTCTGCATGATGCTCTTAAAATATGGCGGTTTCCTCTGTAACCGTTGCACAGGAAATAAATAATTGATGGCATTTATGGAAATCAAAGTGTAATTTCTGCTTTGCATTTTCACAATGGAGCATTTCATAAAAATAATTTATTTCCCAAATTTCTTCTCAGAAAAGAGCTCCAGGCCACTGTAGAGTGAGAAATTCTAGTGTTAAGAATTCGTTTGTGCTAAGTTCATTCCCATAAGTGGTTAGGGGGGTTGTGAATACTTCATGAATAATTGTGAATTATTATGGATGCCACTTGTGCATGTTGAGTCTTTATTTGTTAGGGACTCTTTTTGCTTCTATTCTGTATTTGCTACTTGGTAGTAGTTTAATGAAGCAAATTAATAGTAAACAAGGATTTTTAAAATGTTTTTTATGTGTAGACCATTTGGCCATATTGCAGCATTTGCATTAGTGTTATCTTTGTGAACTAACAAACTACCCTAATAATCTTAAGCAAAGGAATCACCAGACATGAATGAAAGTATGTTTCATGATAACTGATGGCATGGGTTTGAATGCTGCATACGTCCTACTTGGATGTGATCGAAATTTCATTTGACCAGGAAGCAGCCTAATAACTGTACCAGGCTGTCTGCACTGTACCCTCAGTAACCGCTGAGGCCGTACCACGTGCCACGGGGTGCTGGTGCAGCCCAGTGCAGTCTGTCTCAGGAGCTGGCCCCTCGCTGCTGCAGGCAGAGATCTGAGATCTCTTTGCTGCTTTGGGTGCTCTGGCTCTCGGTCTGTAAATGGAGCATGGTGCTTGCTTTCTTTGAAGCAGTGCTGGAATATCTATGAACACAAAGTAGTGTATAGAATTAGTGGATTTTCCTATGTGCTAGTGTGTTCTTTCTCTAATTTCCTTTTAAAAAGTCTTATAGGGAATGTTTTCTTGATTCTCAATAAAGCCATTAAAATAATTCCTTCTTCATCTGAAGAGTAATCCGCAGTCTCCAACTATGCACCACATTTTCTTGTTTGGAGAGCTTTGCTCTGAGGCTTGCAGTCCTTCACCATTTACGTGCATGCTGATCAACAGAGTACACAGGACTGTGAAGCTCTATGAATGCTGTCAGAACAAAATCCAGTAGGATTTCTTGTATATTGACTTTGGACATTCTTCTTCCCAGGAATCTGAGTACCTAGCTCACCACTCCTGCCCAGCCTAAGGAAAGGGGCACTTCAGTATTTAGGCTCCAGATAATAGAAATATCTTCTCTCACGCCATCTCCCTCATGCCCTGAGCTATATGCAAGGGGAAGGCGTCACACCCAGCCTCTTGCTGTAATGGAACAGCAGAGAGTAACAGCTCCAGTTCCAGAGAAAGTAGATTTGAACTACAAAACTGTTGGGTATTTCTAGGGGAAATGTGTTTATCTGCAGATTTTGGAGCTGTAATCCCCCAATAACTGCTTTTCCACTTCATGTTCAGGGGGAGAGAGAGCTCAGCCAACAAGAGCCACTTCCGATAACCCGCTTTGTGCACATCTCCTACTGCTTTTATTCAACTTCAGTAGTGTTATCAAGGGTGTTTCATATCGCTCCACTCATCCTAAAACCACAGGTGGGTTCAGCCTCAGTCCTGATTCCCAGACTCCTTGGAGGTTGCGCTTTCACGGCATGGTGCTGGTATCACCTGAGCAACACAAATATTGTGGACGGAATTCATAAAGAAGAGCTAAAGCTGTGCAAACAGGCAGGGTCTCTCTGTGGCAAGGACCCACCTCCCATGTATTGCGGTGAAAGTTGTTGACAAATGCTGTGAGAACCATTTGATGCATAGTCTGCCAACGCCCTAAGCCTTACAAGGCTGTCCTAACAGGGCTCTGCTTTCACCTGCCGGTTCAAATAATCAGCAACCCTCTGTACATTTTTGCAAGTATTTATGTAAAGCTGCTGGTACAAGATAATGGGACAAGGTTGGGGGGGAAGTAATTGCTTGTGATTTTGCTGGATTTTCTTTTCTGCAATGTCAAATTCAATCATTAAGCAGTATTTCAACCGTCCCTATGCTCAGTCCTAGATAAATAAATTGACTGTATTTTTTTGTTCTCGCAGCATTTGGGGTTGTTTGACCTGGAAAAGAGAAGGTTCTGAGGAGACCTTATAGCTGCCTTCCAGTACTTAAAGGGGGCCCACAGCAGAGACGCGGAGGGACTCTTGATCAGGGACTGTAGGGATAGGGCATGGGGTAATGGCTTTAAACTGAAAGTGGGTAGATTTAGATTAGATATAAGAAAGAAAATCTTTACTGTGAGGGTGATGAGGCCCTGGCACCGGATGCCCAGAGAAGCTGTGGCTGTCCCCTCCCTGGCAGTGTTCAAGACCAGGCTGGACGGCGCTTTGAGCACCCTGGTCTAGTAGAAGGGGTCCCTTGCCCATGGAAGGGTGGTTGGAAAGAGGTAATCTTTAAGGTCCCTTCCAACCCAAACCATTCTACGATTCTATGATTTACAGAATTTCCTTGTCAATAAATCATAAAGTAATACCAAGCTTTCTTACCCAAAAAGAGCTTTGCAAAAGCCGGCATGCTCTCTAGAATTTGAGAGGAGGGCTGTTGCGAAAGGAAACTCGTGGGGTCTGCGTATATTAAGACTAGGTGAGGGGACAGCATGGCAGAAATATAGCCATGGCACAGCTGGAGTAGGGGATGGTCTCACATCTCGGCTCTCCGCTACTGTGCGTCTCACTTGGGGTGTGACTTTGGAAAAGCCCATCCCTCAGCTCAATACCATTTAGCTAGTAGGACAGGGCTAGCTTCCAAAGATGGGCTCAGGGTTGTCAGTATTATTTCATGGATGTAGAAGCTGAGAGACAGAGCAAAGGAAGCGAGCCCATGGCCAGAAAGTGTATCTTTAGCAAAGCTGGGTGTAAATCTCTAACAAAAAGACCCAAATCTTGCAACCAGGTTTGAAAGCATTTACAAGCCTTGGTTAGGCTTTTGCTGGGGATGGGCGGGCAAGATAACCACATACTGCACTCTGGTGTATTTGTTATAATCAGTATTATTTATTATAGTAATTGTTTCAACACATTACAGGTCCGATTTTTAAGATTTTCAGCTTGCAATAGAACATACTGCTCAGAAAACTCTGCCTGCCTCTCCTCTTATCTGATTTGCCTGCAACAATGGATCAAGTGAGCATGAGTGATTCTTTATCTACATGGGGTTTGTTTATTATCTGTTCCCATTAATAGCTTTTCTTCCCCCTCTTCCTTCAATAATGAAACTTGAATGAGAAATAATAGAATTAAAAAGCACTCCCATAGTCAGATATAGCAATCATTTAAGGGCATTATTAGTTTATGCCTCACTCGGAAGCAAAAGAGATGTAGTAGTGCCTGTGGTGTGCCACATCTTTGAATTCAGGCTCCACAACACGGAGCTCAGATTTGCTCTCTCAGAGCAGAGCTGGGGAAGCGTCATTCCACCAACCTTCTGGACTTCGGTTGTTTTCACAGGCAATGAATGAAATACTGGATATTGAAGTTTATAATTTGTTTTGCAGTGCTGTTTTCAGTGTGTTTAAAAAAAAATAGAGCAACGTACAGCCTGGCCTGTTAGTTTTGGGAACTTGGTTTCCTGCTGAAAGACTTGAGCAGCCTAGTAAGTAGCAGTTGCTGTGAGGGGCACACTCTGGTATCACAGATACCTGTACAATTACTCCTTCCTTCCTGGTGCCAGAAGTGCCCGTCTGAAGGCCTCTTGCCTGAGTCTGAACTATGTTCTTCTGAGTCTTTCAGATAACTGTTATTCACTCAGTAGTTGCAAAATGTTCCAAAAATCCCTGTTGAAGTTCAGGTACCTCAGCAGTTTTTGATCTTTGTAGCCGTAGCTTTTGAGGCTCTCACGGTCTTTAACAAGCTCATCGCTGCTTTAGTGTTGTGACGAAAGAAAATCCTGTAATTTCTGCATTAAAAAATGGAAAATTAAAATGGTCACATGGGAATTGTGTTCCTGAGGAGGGCAGCTTGGTCCCTGCAGTTTGTCCAGCCTTTGTCCCATTTCCTGGGAAATTCTCTATTCCCCTGGCCGTAATTCTTCTCTTATGTCGGGCTCTGAAGCAGCTATTATCCAGACCTTTGCCTCAGTTTCCTAGTTTAGGTGAGCTCTGCTTGTGGCATGCTGACCTGATGTGTGAAGTCAGTCTGTATTTGTGACCGTGCATTAAATTCTAGAGCTGCTGATTCTCTTTCTCAGAATTCAAGTACCAGTAATTCTCCTTCTTTTCCTTCATTTTAAAAATACACTGAATCCAACAAAGGGTACTTCAATTTTGCCTAAAGACCATCGGCATTAGGAAGAAGTGGGTGTAATGCGTAGTAACTAAGCCACTTTTAAAAGCTATTCAAATGTCATTTACTGTTCTCTACAGATAAAGCCGAAGGCTGGGACTTTCAAAAACTCTCACCTATTTTCACAGAAACCTTGCAGCTGCATAATTTTCGTAATTTCCTTTTCGCTGGGCAATCCCTAAAAAGGTTTTTTTCCTTGGCCACAAGTGCTGCCGTACTGGGTTAGCCCAAAAGCCCATTAGGCTTGGTAGCCTGTCTTCAGTGGTCCAGGTGTCGGCTGCCAAGGAAAGGCTGTTAGAGCATGGCAGGCATATCCAGTTACTTCCCTAAATAAACTCCTAATCTCTAGAGATCAGTAATCTAGAAATTTATTGAAGTCTAGAAGTAAAGATCCTTGAATTTAATAAGACTTCATGGATTGTATTTTTTGTCCATGAGTTTTTTCAGTGACTTTTCAAAATAATATCAATTTATGACCTGCAACAGCTGGTGTTAAATATGTATTACGTGGTGAAATAACTTCCCTGTGCTCAATCACCAGTCTAAATAGGTTCATTTGATGCTCATTCTAGCTTCAAATATTTCTTTGGGTAAATTCTGTAGTCTGAAAGTGCCTTGTCTTCACTGAGCATGAGAGAGTCAGCAGTGTGGTGTGGGGTTGTGACGAAAAGGGACACGCAGAAAGGGACACGCTGCTGTTTGCAGGCAGTTGGACAGAGCTGTGGATAAGCTAGCAGCCGTTGCAGGCTTTTGCAGTAGTTCACAAGCAAGGCAGTGATGGATACCTGCATGTGGAGAGGGTTTAGGGTAATCAAGATCAATAGACATGCAAGTGTGATTTCATGGAAGGATATTTAGGCAGAATGTGTCTCCCCCACCTCCTTCACACTCGGAAAGATTTGGTGCCATCTCATTTTGCCCTGACCTGTGTAAAAGTGTGGTCTTCCAAATGGCTTCAGTGCTGGAGATGCTAGAGAAACAGACTATTGGATAACAGGGCCTTCTATGTTTCATGCAACTTCAGACACTGTTTAGTGACCTCAGAGGTCTCAGCTCCTGCTCTGAAGCTTACACACAAATCCGTGCAAGCAAGAGCTCTTGTTTATCCCGCACTTTCATGTGACACCAGTGCATATCGGCTGCTACTGCAGGTCCTCCTCACATACCTCTTTCCAGTATCACCAGCAGTCTCAGCTCAGAGGTGGCTTTGCCCTCGGTTAAAGGTGTTCATGTGCTACAGGGACGCTCGGTAGCTGCCGTCCTGTTTGTTGAACAGATTTGAGTTGTTATTGCTCTAACCTGGCCTTTGCTAAATAGATGCTGAAATTGTCTCGGTGCAACTTGAAGCGTAAATTCATCTTCTGCCTAAAGAACCTCAGGCTTGAACCTTTTTCTGCAGTCCAGCTGCCTTGCTGTCTTGTGAGGAGTGCTGTTAGGGATGCTGCAAGTCCACTTGTGCCATCTGTCTTTGTAATATTTTCTGAAATGCCTAGAACTGAAAGCATCACACTCCCCCCATAATGCTGTTCGTGGCACTTCTGGTTCTTTTTTGCTGACTTGGCAGCAGCAGTACCAGGGGCGCAGGAGCTGAATTGTCAGAGGGTCAGCGGGCTGCAAGCCAGGTCCAAACCTTTCCCATTTCACCTCTTTTTGAGCGAATCTTTCATGGGATTGAGTTGTGCTTCCCCCGCAGAGGGAAGGAGCTGGGCTGCATCCTTGTCTTGCGCGGTCCGGCGCCTGCCTCTCCATCCATGGCGTGCAGGGTGGTCCTCCCCAGCTCGAGCGCCAGGATCCAGCCTGGGACTTGGGAGTTTCGCGGACTCGCGTTTGTGAGGCAGCTGACAGTGCTCTCTGCTGTCTGCCCGCTGTAGGCTGTGCTGGTGGGAAGAGGAGGGTGCCTGAGGGGTTGGAAGAGACCCTGCAGCTCGAGCTGAGGGACCCTGGGCGAGGAGATGCTCCGGCAGCCCTGGCCCGTGCCCTGCCGGGCAAAGGCTGGGCTGTAGGCGCGGATTTTCGGCTTTTGATCGCGGCAGAGCGACTGTATTTCTTTTCCAGCCTGCTAGGAAGTAAACCTTCGGGTCGGATCACTCTGCGATTTGAACAGGGAACAGAACGTGGCACGGGGAAAGGGCAGCAAAAGACCAAACGCAGAAGTCATTTATTATATAAATTATAAATCAATATAAAGAAGAACAAAGTGAGTAGATGGCAGCTCCAGGCACACTTTAAACGATGTCATTCCATATAACACCTCTGGCAGCTCACACCGGAGCCAGGCAGCCA
>Ga0181612_155133_pt1 | contig 15661 bp, 7 predicted proteins | sample HoacroProtozoa21_FD_119630 | JGI IMG/M metagenome (GOLD analysis project Ga0181612, IMG submission 119630) | Hoatzin crop microbial communities from Cojedes, Venezuel. Combined Assembly of Gp0051906, Gp0051904, Gp0051908
AGCAAGGAGGACTGGACTACATGCTCTTGAGACGTCCCTTCCAAACCAAATAATTCTGTGTCTAATAAAAAGCCTCTATGCTTTTTGCATTTTTCAATTTGCTGAAGCAACTTCACTATGAAAAGCAACAACTGTTTCTACAAAGCTGTACAAAGAGGAAAAAAGCTATGACAAAAATTAAGATTTGATTCAACCCTTTTGGTAAAGCAGAGATTACCATGGAATTATGTGCAAACGTAGGACATAAAAATAGTTTGCTGCATTCTTTCATAGAGAGAGAGAAGCACCCATGCGCACAAAGTCTATGCTCAAAGAAAAAAGGAAGGTAAAATATTAAGGCTAGAATTTGAGAACACAGAACCACAGAAATTTTGGTTCTAATAAACTTCTGCACATCATGCAGACCAACCTTCTTCCTGAAACAAGGCTACCACCAACATGAGATCAAGTTGTGTCTGTCCAGCCAAAATCTCCAAGGATAGTGACTCCACGAACTTTCTGGTGACTTGTTTTAGAGTTGCACTACCTTCCTAACGATTTTTTCCCCCCTAATATCTGAGCTAAATTTCCAAAGCATCATTTAGTGGCAGTTCCCACTTGTTATATCATCTGGTTCTACCAAGAAGAATTTGTGGCTTGCACATCTCAGAAACTGCCCTTCTAAACAGGCTTCAGTAGCTATCAAATAACCAATCAGCCTCCTTGTCACCAGATTAAATACACCCAGTTCCTTCACCTTTTCTTCACAGCACTTTCAGAGAGTCACTACTACTTTGGATTAAACACCTTTCCACAAATAAAGCCTTCACTCCATTCTTTGTACTAACATACATGACTACGTTTATTTTTATCATCTCATTTGTTCTTTGCTTGTGCTAGGGTTGACAAGATATCCATACAATTCTTACATCAATGAATTGTTTTCTGTATTAATATATATGCAGAAATAAATGCAAGCTTACACTTACTTTGAAGAGAGTGGTGACCTGAAAAACTAAAGGACCAGAAATGAAAATCACATTATCTGACCGAAGCAACATTTGCCTATGAGGCAGTAACCTACAGAGTATACTTACTGTCTTTAAATGGCATGTAACATATCAGTTCATGGGCGGTTTCAGAAGGACAACATTTATTTTCCAAGCATTCAGTTGTGTTAAGGCCCTCTCCTACATGACAAGGAATTAAGGTCTGTTCATGTTTGCGACGGCATGCTTTAAAAAAAGAAATGACATGTAAGATCGCTATTCTAGGAGCAATGCTCAAGTAGAGGGACGTTATCATTTTGGTGTCCCTACTATGTTTTAACAGGGTAAGTCTGCCAGAAAACAGTATCATTGACTTTCATGTATGTTCTTTCCCAAAAAGTAAACAATCTTTATATTAAAATTAACAGTAAAGCTAAAAATCAGATCATACAAAATCTTAAGTTATTTACTTTGTTTCAGTAAGAAACATTTACAGAAGCGAATCTAAACACAATTACACCACATTTTTATACTTAGGTTTGTAAAGTAAGTGGAAAAGACAAACAATTTTCTGACTGGAGTGTTTCTCATAAAAAATAGGAAAACAGAAATTTAAAAGATTTTTTTTTTTTTTTTTTTGAAGGGCCCAGCGTAGAATATATTGCAACTAGCCACCTCTCTGTTTGGCATTAATTGCATGTTTCTACAAGCAGCTGAACATCAACTGATAGGAATAAAAATCCAAGATATCCAATCCGGTTCTTGAAAAAATATTTAAGCAATTTAAAAAATTTAGTAACAGTTTTATTGATAATCATGAGATCCTCTTTGGGAAGGGCTTAAATGTATAAGATAGCTACAAATAGTACATATGTCTCTAATTCCTGTAAAACTTGGTATCACATCCTTTACACTACACTTTTGCAGCAGCTGCAAAGCATCATTTGGTTCCAACAACACTCCCAAGACTGGCTGCATTGTCAGTCTCATGTTTATCCTAGGCATTACTGGTATCCAAATTCAGTTTATTAAATGGGAGATCAGGCACTTCACAAGACCTCTGTGTTTACTTAGGGCTATGGGTAGTAATAGGAGTGGAGGTACGCCGATGTTCAGGTAATGCAGAAACACACAAAGTGAGAAGTGGCATTTCTCCTTGTCCTTTCTCTTCGTCTATGATCCAGTTATGGAACCAGGTTTATAATTTTTGTACATGCCAAGCCCCTTCTGTATTCATAGATATTATCTTTCTTCTTGATATTAGAGAATTAACATTGAGATTTCCTTTCACTGATTTTATGAAGTAATGTAGTTCTTGTCATTTAACTTCAGCAGTCCAGAAGGTGAGTGGTTCAGTCTACGCAAATAGCCCCAGAGCCTTCCTTTGCCAGCAGAAGTGGGAGACACACAACTCTGATGGACAATGCTTCTCTCACTTGGGACATTCCAAATTGCTCCTTTCTTCCTATGTGTACATGAGAAGACTAGAAAACTAGTTCAGATCAGACAGAACAATGCTAGGCAAGGTGGATCCTACGCCAAACTGTCCAGCATTTCTAGCACAATCACATCACTGATGCTGAAGGGTTTTGCAGGAGGGTAGTAATGCAGTGGAAGCAAATTGTTCCAAAGGGACATTTAAAAATACAATTTTGAGGAAATCTAGTGAGTTTTACAGTATCAGACTGCGGGTTTTAAATACAGTAAACGCTGACAGGCAGGGTGGGAGGGTGGACTGGAAGTGAGGCAGAAGGGGAAGCGAAGAGAGAAACAAAGCTGCAGTGATGAAGTGACACTTACTCACTGGCCTGAAGAAGCTTAACAGATGTTCACGTGCATCTTTCAGCTTCATGTTAACTTTGCTCAGTGCCACTTCACTCTTCTCTAAAACATGCTGTGTTGGTGATGCAAAACCTGAAAGCTCATGACGATTAGCTCATTACCATCAAAACATCCATAATTTAATACAATGACATTTTCATACTGATTATCTTTTATTATGAAGGCATTTATAGTCATTATGAATTGTGACTACTGTTGGCTAGCAAGGTTAAGCACAGATGTCTTTCAGTTGTATTCCATTATATTACTGCAAATTGCTTCACGAACCACAATGAGTAAAGAACTAAAGCTGTGAAATTTAAGAATCCATTCAGGTGGAAACTGGCAAAATAAAAAGCCCTACTGTTCACCTATAAGGTGCGGGTTACATGGAAACTCTATATTATATCTACAGATGGATTTCTCTTATGTATGCAAGCAGAACTTTTGGGCTCTGTTCTAGATAAAGATCAGACCCCAGCTGAAACACAGAAACATGGTGAAAGGCAGCTTTCTCAGATACAGCCAAACATGCATCTACCCCAACACCTTGTTTGAGACAGTGACCTACATCAGTGGTGTAGAAAAGAGCAAAACATCCCTGAAGACAGAGGTATTGGAGTATTTTTCCGAACCCGAGTAATTTATGTGTGTCTGACTTCTTGATCACCTTTCACTTACACTACTCCAAAAAAATGTGGCAAGTAAACCTTGTTGCCTCACTACATCTCTTTTTCATTAAACCAAAAGTGCAAATCACAGTGGGACTCCACTGGCAATCAACCACTCCACAATAAAAAAAGAAACCCAGTATTCCTATTTGCTTGCCTTTTTTCTCTCTCTCTGTATGAGAAACTCATGCATTCACAACTTTAATAGCTTTCAGTGACGGAGTTTATTGAAAGCCATTTCATGGTTTTGTAGTTCCTTGTGAGCAGAAGTGAGACCATGGCCTAACCAAAAACTAAAGGTATTGAACACCTTCAGTCATTTGGATGACTCTCTAGCCAGCAGGATCAGGAGCCCCAGGTCTATAAATTCTCTATTTGTCCTGGGGCACAACTTGCCCCTTCTGTGCCATACATAACTTCCTTGGGAAGAAGCAGCACCAGAGTAGGGAGAATTGAATGTCTGTCAAAATAAAGAATCTGAAACTAACGTGTAACAGAAGCGTGACCAGTAAAGTTCACACCAACAGTTCTGTCACGGTCCCCCTCCCTGTCACTAATCAAGACAAAAGAACAGAAAATGTTCAAGATTTTGTAATGATTTCACAGGAAGTTCATGAGATGAGGTGTCCGATGACCAGTTTGCTAAGAATTACCTGAAAATATGACCACAGCTGTCCTACACATTACTCTCGTATGAGAGTTTAAAGAGACACAAGCCATGTACATAGGTTTAATGGGCACTGCCAATTGATATAAGCTGCACCACATACTTATGAATCACATTTATAGCTACACTAGAGCTCACACACATGCATACCCCAGAAAAATGTTTTTGCTGTTTTTGTCCTTTTTTTTTTAAAAAAAAAACAACCCAGAATGACTTCCTCATCTAGGCAGTGCAGAAGCATTTTACAATGATGCTTGCAGCAACTGACAGCCTTTCACCAAGATCTGGAAAGGCAGTCTCTGAAGTCTGGTTTCTTGATGCATGAAGGATCAAATGCAAGCTCAATGTGTGGGCTGATCCTTTACACACACGTCAGATGACCAAGTTTAACTTCGGGTGTGAGTGCAAGTTATCAGCCAAAAATCTTTGCTAACTATTTTGAGCCACCTCCTGTAGCAAGCAAATACATGAAGTCTCAACAGATTACAGGAACCCCTTTAACTGTATGCTGGGGAAAAAAAAAAACATCACAGTGGGGAAAAAAGGAAGAATCAATAGTCAAAGGTAAAATAAAAGTAAGGTACACTGCCAGGGACAAAACAAGCAGCATTTGTTTCTCAGACAAACAGGGAAATGGGAACTATAGTTGGGAGAAAAAACATATTTTGCTGTATTTAAGTGTCAGGGCTGATCAGTCCCATCTGGAGTAATTAACTGTTTGTAGTATTTTTCAATCATTACCAAGACAAAATTGTAAACTTAACCTTGCTAGTAAAAGTACTCGCTGCTTCTATGAAAATGCTTTTCTCTTTGCAATACTCACTTGAATCGATGCTACAAAGCAGTATCAGTACCACATAGTTCCAGACTAGATGGGTGCCAATTAGCAGCATGACTACAAGAAAGCCAACAATAATAGGTATGTGGTTATGCATAAAAATATTACTGATCTTAACTTCATATTTATGGATTAGAACAAACCTGACAGCAGACTGCTGCACAAAGCAGGGCTGCCTTTTTTTGCAACAACACGACCAAGCCCAGGAAAAATATATATATTTTTTTTTTCCACATTAAGTGATTTGGAAGAAATTACTCATTGAAAGAGAGCTTAAAGGGAGGCACCTTATTAACAGAGACTAGGCAAAATATGATCTCTCTCAAGTTCCCCAGAGCTGGGACACTTAACACCTTAAAAAAAAAACAAAACCACTTTTGGATAAAAATTTTAATCCCTGTTTAACGAACAGGATCGGGACTGAAGAACTAAAAATTGTTAGAAGCTTACAACTGAATTCTAGGTTAGCTCATTGAATTCTTCAGTCTTGTAAAAATCAGACTGTTACAAGATGCTTTGGATAAAAACATTTTAAAAAGGTGGTTCAAAATGACATTATGGATAAAAATATTTAGAAGTCCCCAAGTCATTCATAGTAATTTAACAGCATGTTTAAACTGGGTTTTTTACCTCCAACCAACCCCTATAGATTGCTTTGCCATATGCTATACTGCACTTTGCCTGCTGCTCCTGTTGTTACCCTAAAAAGGTCTTTTTCAATTTCAATTATTACCACATATATGTAGTTGTTAAGATGGCTTAAACCTAAAGATTTTGTTAGTATTGGTAAGTGAGGAGAACCCCATTTTCTCAAGTGCTGTTCAGGGAAAAGAAAGATTGCATTTTACACAGCCTTTTTGAAGGGTCTGTTCTGTCTGCACTCCTGCTGCTAGACAAGCAAACCTTCCCCGCTGTTAGAATGTACCTGTTCTGTAAAGTAATACACAAACACATTCTGTCCCACAGAGAAACTTGGCTTTGATAGTTAAATGTGGAATTATTTCTTAAGAGGACAGGAATCATGTTTTCCAGGATACCTATTAAAATCTAATACCCTCCGGGACAAAACGAGAAGAGGAAAACATTTCCTGGGAGAAGGAAAACACGGCAGACAAAGAACCAGTTCCAGTTTACCCCATTACATACTACTTTTGCTGTCTTCACTCCTGTTGGAACAGCAAGATCACAGCCATCCAGAGTACAGCCGCTAGACTGGTTTGATTCCACGACGACATGGAATCCAACCTCATCACAATGGGCTCCCTGCCACTGTGATGCAGCTCAGAGTAAACAGCACTGATGTAACACATGCACCAACAGAGGGGCCAGGAAAAAGCTGCACACGCAGTTTGGAAAAAATCAGCCCCCTCAAAAGACTCTTAAAAAGCCTCATAGGTCTTCCAATTCTCTAAGATAAAACCAGGTTCATGCTATTACCAATCACAGTTCAGTGTGCAACAAACCACCACCTAACTGCGTAGACCAGTTAACAGATACCTCAGGACATCAAAATACACTCCTCTGAAAACAGCCACAGTTTGGTCAGAGTGCATAAGTTACAGCTTCCCAATAATCCCTTAAATGCAGACCAATTCGGTAACAGGATCATCCTTCAGGTTCACCAAATATCTGCACACTTGAAGCACAAGCACAGTCTTGACACATTTTAAACATTTCCATTCCTTTTATTAAGGAAAGGCTCTTTTGAATAGACTTGAAGTGTGTTTTAAAGAACACAGAAACCTGAAGTAAATGCAGATGCACCAAAATCAGCAGTTCTCCAAACAGCTGAGCTGCCTAAAGCAGTTTGTTACATTTTAGAAAAAAAACATAGGCTGCAACAGCCATCTGAACAGATAAGTGATCCTGAAAAAAGTTTTGTATTTGCATGCAAATGTTGTGGGGTTTTCTCATTTCAGTTAATTGAGTAATGAGTTTAAAGGGTGACTCTTTAATCTAATTTGTATGCAGCATTACCTTGCTAATACAAGCAGCAATATAAATTATCCCCAGTTTTGTTGTTTCATTCTACACACAGACTAGACACAGCTACTCTCAACAGCACCAATGAGGAGATACTTAGAAATGTCTAATACAGAACAAACATTCCTCATTTTCTGAAGCGTATGATTTCACATGCAATTAAGATTTTCCATGCTGATTACTCTCATGGAAGACCACGTATACCATGAGGCATTTCTGATGTACAAGTATGGGACTTCTCAGACTGCTGAGAATCTGGGAGAATTGCCCCCACATTTTATGTTGGCCACTTAATTCATTTTCTTTTTAATAAATTAAGAACTGTTGACTCTTTGCTGTAACTGTAGTCTATACCTAAGGCTCAACCTGAGTCCACTAGCCAAAAAAGCACATCCAATACCCCAAACAATTCTTTGTTCTACTATCTCTGCAACAGTTGAGTTCTTAGTCATTTACAAAGACTGCACCCATGGGATTTTTTTTATTTAAAGTAACTGCTTTTATTGGAAATAGGTTTCTTATATTCAGTGCAAAAATTTAAGAACAAGTCTTGTCCTACTGAACCCTCCGCAAAACAATCATCTATGATTGTTGCTCTTTTTTATTATTCACTTCCACACAGCACTCCAAACACACAAAAATCACTACTTTGAAGCTTACTGTAAGGAAATTTTTAAAACAATGTAAAGAAGTAATAGTGGTAACTAATTCATATTCATGGTTTAGTAGCAACTATTTATCTCCATCACAAATTGCTCAAGATGGATGGTCTTCGTGAAAGCAGGAGTGACAGATGTGGGATGCACCTAAAAAACTTGTTAGGAGTAGAAAAAAATATTCACCCCCTGAAGCAGACAAAAGACCCATAGGCTGTTGGGAGAGACTCACAGTGCAGAAAAGTGAAGAGCTGTTGCAGCAAATAACCCTTTCAATGATGAAACCAGCATAAAAATGTGATGTGAAAGCTACACTGCACTTAAGCCTAGTGAAACTCTGGCAAGAACCACCCTGCAGATCAAATTGGAATCTGTTCAGAACACTTAACTCAGAAGAACTAACCTCACTTTTCATAACACATATAAAGCTGTCTTAGTCAAGGTATTCAAAGTTCTTCTAGTCACCCTGATTCTCATGGATGTGAATACAGCTGGAAAAGACTTTGACTAGCGTCTTTTAGGATGAAAACCTAAGTACTGTGAAGTTCAGGTGGACAATGAACAAGCTTATTACAGGCTACTACAGCAACTACTTCAAGCTAAGCCTTGTCACTTCTTACTAAATTCTTTAAAGTAGCAACCAGAACCAATACCACACCTCTCAATACAGGTATTTCACCATAAGTCCTGCCATTTCTGGAAATACACTACATCTTTAACAATACACAAGCTAAAAAAATGTGAAAGCTGCCTTTCCTATTGCAGATTAATACAGAATGCCACTTACCAGAACCACACAGCAGGGCTCCTGAAGTGACTGAGGAATAGTCACTGGAAGCTAATTCATCTACTCTCTTTTAATATCCAATACTGAAGGGTTTTCTGGAGGAACATAGTGCAGTTCAGGAAAATAAGTTCTTTCACAATAAGTGCTCCTACAATGACCACAGTCTACGCTCAGTAACATCGTCGCGGTACTCAATTTTGTTTCTGGTTTGTTGGCAGAAAGCATGGTACACAATATTTGATATAAGAGACAGAAAGGGCTGAAAAATGTCATCTACACCTAAGTAATTTAAATAATTTCTGTATTCAAGGAAAACCTATTTGCTTCTTGAACTCATGAACGCTCATAAAGACAGAGTTTTATCTATGTTTCAAAAAAGCCATATAAAAATACTATTTTCCCTTGATAAGGTTTTATACAAACTCTGAAAATCTTAACTTCCCACCATTATTAACAAAAATGCATTTAGTCAAGAAAGGAAACACAAGCTTTCTATTTTCATAAGGATTTGTTAATTCGTAGGCTCTGAGCTTAACCCTATTGAATTTAGACTTTGGCATCACTCACAAAGAACTTTATTTAAAAAATAATTTTAATTCATCAGACCATACTTTATAAGTTACCAATAGGACAGACCTGAACTCAAGCATTGGACATTTGTTGCACTCCTAAGTTTTGTAACAACATGACTTTTCAAAATAAAAATTGTACATTTAGGTTCACAGTTTAATTTGTTGAAATTTAATAACATTTTAAAACATTGGAATTTGAATTGAAAGGGATACATGTTAAGCACACAAATAATGAAAAAGGTCATAACCCCAAAATGCACTCCAAAATGGAATGCATCTAATTAGTCAGACTGCAGTTTAGTAATTTCACATTTAACCTGGTTAGCACCTTAGTGAACTCAACCACTGAATGTGAGAAATATAGTGCACGTAGTGTGACAACTCAACAGGTATCATTTCATAATTAGATTGCGTTTTCTTGAGCATTATGTGCCATATTTTTGAGAACTGGTAGTATTTAGAAGTCTTCTAAAACGTGTAAATAAACAATGGCTACAGTTAAAGTCTAAACAAAGAAATACTTCCTTTCTACTTTTTTTCTGAGATTTTTAAAAGCAATCATTTATAAGGATTGCATCAACATCAGTTAGCAGAGGAAGATCAAACTTTATTGAAACTGCTTGCATACAAAATATATTGCACTATAACCAAACAAATGTCAACATAAAATCCAATCTGTTGTAGCTAGTATGTACAGAGAATATTGCCCAAGAGCAGTTACATTACAAGGTCAGTCTACCTTGGTTAATTATCTACAGTATTTTAAACCAAACAGCTTACAGATGATGTGTGCAAGGTACCAATTTCTGTTTTCAAATACTATACATTCCCAAAATAAATAACTAGAAATCAACATTAATGTTTGGCAATACTTTTTAAGACATTTTTATATTTGTTAAATCATGTGCAGTTCGTTGCCATTTTTAGTATGCTCACCTGTATGCAAGGAAAAAAAAGAATGAAAAAAGCAAAGAAACAAAAGTCACAAAACACATCAGAGGCAAGGTCAAGTTTGTACAATTCTGTACATAAGCAATGGCTCTCCTTCTGGAGCAATCTGAATAAAAATGGATTAAAATGAAGGTCCTTGTGAAGTTTTGCCCAGTAAGTTTAATGTGTGATCAGAAATAAAAGAAAGCACAGCTCCTCCCACTACTTCCCACCCTTCCCTGGTGTATGACTGTACTTCGGATCAAATTCTGTGACATCTTCAAATTGGCTGGGAATTCAGACCTTGTACCTCAAAATAGGATCAATTTTTGTTCTGCCTCCAATATCTCCGACTACTATATCTGTACTTTCCAGGACATTACACATGGCGATTTTCTTCCTACCTCTCCTGAGACAGTCCCCGAATTAAAATAAACAATTCAAAAAATTTTGGGAGGATGAAAAACATCAGCGCTTTAAACTGGTCATCTGGCCAAACAGCAGGCACACATTACCAGCTTGTGAACACGTTACACTTGTTCCCTCAGTAACAATGAGTTTTTTAGTTTTCCACAATGGAAAGGGTTTTTTTCAGTTTTTTTTTTTTAAAAAAAAAGCTTCTGTACTGCCTACAAATAAAGAAATTACACCCCCTTTTCAATAACACTATTTGCCAAATCTTCAGTGCAAAATAAATTTCCTATTCTTATAACTGCCTAACTCAATGTTTATGTAAGGAAAAAATTATGGAAAGCATGCACTTGTCTATAAAGTACTAACGTCTGACAAGGATTGCTACATATATTTTACATTTAGTGTTACCAACTCATCTTCCCTGATTTCTGCATCCAAATATAATATTCCTACCTGCCAAGATATAAAAAAGGCACAGATCATACAACTTTTTTGCTAATGAAAATGACAATTGTTACATCACACATATTTCAGAGTCCACTAAAATATTGAAAAAGGTGGACCAGAATGTGAACTGACACAGGACATAAAACGACATAGCACTTCATGAAGAACTTGTTAGATTGAAAACAGAAGCCAATTTGATTACTGCAAACACTATTTATTCTGAAAATCGAAATTGAGCAGTGAATTTGACCCGATGTGTTAAAATGGTACAACTGAACAGAAAGTTTACCAATGCACAGCTCAGTATTTTTAAAACAAACAAAAAAGAATCTTCCATTGTTTGAACTGCAATATGTACTTGACAGCAATTTTCAGAAATTCAGATATTTTTCTGCAAATATTTGAATAACTTCTTATTCTGAAAACAACTGCATACTGTTGATGTTAAAAAAGGCTAACAGAGAACATATGTTCATTTCATGCCCTGCGCCATCTTGCCTACTATTTGTCTTTGGCCTAACAAGTTTCTCTAACATGGAATAGGAATTACTGAAACAGTATAGGAAATATGACTTTAGAATTATGCAGTTTAGGGTACTCCATTCACCAGCGGCTGTTGACCATCTGCGCTGTCCGCTTTCTCTTTCTTCTGATTACGTTCTTTACCCGTGCGCAGCCGACTACCTTCATTGGAGGTATTCTGTAATGTTTTAGTGTGGACACTCCTTTCATTATTGCAGTCAATTCTGATCTGGAACAAGTCAGAGTTATATAAAGCATTCTCCTCCTTTTATCCACCCCTCATGTATTTGCTACCTCAGCCGCCTGGGAGTAGCACTATTTATTAAACAGTCAGAAGACACAAATAGTACCACACCCTTATGGCTTTGTTAAACATATCCAGCTGAAACAGAGAGCGTGTGAATTCTTATCTGTTCAAAAATGCCACATACTTGTGACTTAAAAACAACAAAAAACCAAAAATCTCCTGTCTACCTAGCCTTAGAACCTAAAAATTTTTTTCCAGTGCTTTTGCACAACAGAAAGTTAAAGAATTAATAGCAGATGGAACTTTGAAACACCATTTCACTATTAATAATTCAACTTCCTACTTGTTGCATACAAATGTTCTTTTGAAAAAAAAAAGAACATAGAAAAGCTGTCATGAAATGACACTAACACTCAAAAAAATCTACTCAGCCACCCTTTGAATCTGAAAAACATTTCATTTAATCCACCAAAAAGACTTCTGCGGCAAAGGTTTTATGCCTGTAAAGGGAATAAGGCCTTATTCCTTTAAATATTACAAATTTTTTTACAACTTGATCAGTCAAATCTAAATGATATCCAAGTACTTATTTTCATATAGAACATCATCTCATTCAAATCTCAGAGAAACAGAAAAAAAACCCATGACTTGTTGGTAAGTGCCTTAGTTTCTTTTTCAGCACCACAATTCTCCACTTCAAACTTTATAAGTTAATTACTGATTAACTATAAAATTTGTGTGGCCATAAAATTTTTTTTTGTGGAGCTTGTTAATTGTTTGCATTTCAGATGTGCATCCAGGTACTACACCTTCAAGTTCAGCACTGCCACTTGGAAAACTAAGCACTGGTCGCTTGTTCCACTTTTTTTCATCCTCCTTTCTTAAACAGGCTTTCTAAAACCAAACTAAGAGTCATCTCAATCTCCCATTGGAACTATGACTCCCGGTAACACCATTCAAGGCAGCAGCAGCTTGCAGCCGCTCATTATTTCCTCCTCCCAACATAACTCACCCTACATGGTAAGAGATGCTAGCAGGTTTGCATGTTATCATTTGAAGCAAGAACAGTTTCCATGTGGGGAAACTTCACATATATACATAAAATACCAGCCTGGATAACTTTACACAACAAAACATATTTGAAAAAAATTGTAGAAATATCTTTATAAAATGCTATAAAATATTTAAGGTCACAAAATGTTTCAATATACGACTTGAACAGTTTCTTAATGCGCATTTTTAACTCACTTACTAGATTGCATAGCCTTCAATTGCAAATGTTTCATTTAGTAGTGAAGGTTCTGAAGTTTAATCTTTCTTACTCTGAAGATTCTGGCTACAACACACTCTCTTTATATAAAGCATTAAGGATTCTCCTCCCTCAGATACATAGGTGAAAGACAACAATACACAACACAGCAAGAAAGAAAAGCTAAAAACAAAAAGCTAGTAAGAACAAAGACTGAAATCAAGGTGGTTAGTAAATCCTTCAGACTCGTGATCAGAGTTCTAACCAAAGGGAGAGCTTAGCTAACATTATGAAGTTGCATCTTTACACAACTCGATAGTTTGAGATGACTGCACATGTTACAAAATGACACAGAACTCTTGTAAATCTGATTAGCGAATTAATGAATAAGGAACCACAAGGCTATTGTGTCACTTGTGGCTTTGAATACTCTAATGTCAGTATATATGACACTTAGTCAATTTTAAACAGTACAGAATTCCAATAAGAGAAAAATTACCTCAAGAGATCCATCCGCTGTTCTCCCTTTTGCATCTCTGGAGTTACGCTGACGATTATCTGTTCGTGACTGTTCGTCATTTCCTGTAAGAAGAATTAACCAAGTTGTTTGACAAGGCCATATGATATTCTTTTTCTCTATTATACTTGCATAAATTTTAAGTGTTACTTCAAAATTTTCATGCTGAAGAACATTACAGAAATTTTCTTAATAACATGTAACAACAGTTCTTGAAGTACAGGACAAGAATCACTAAAGAAAATGTTCTCAGTTGTTAATCAAAGTAGACAAAACCAGTGTTTAAAACCACCAGTTTAAAAGATACTGTCTACTGACTGAAGAAAAAAGGCCTATCACAAAATGCTGAACCATAGGAGAGAAGTACATAGTCAGCTTTCGGCTTTAACATGTTCACACTTTGTCTAATGGCTTACGAGCTTTCTAAATTCTGCATTACCTTTTTTCAAAAACTCTTATTAAATTAAGCAATACCCATACTTTGAAAAAAAACATATTTCAAGAAATAAGCAGAGCTGTAGACAAAAATATTTAAACAAATATAATGAAATATCACATTATAAACTATATGAATTTAAGTTCTCCCATCTTACTTTTGCCTTTCCACTGAACACAAACTACAACCTTATATAATCCTGTTGCATGAAAATCAAATACAAGAAGATGGTAATACAGATAGCTGAATGGAGTAAGGCAAATTCTGAAAGATTTTTCTGTATTCATTGGCAAACTAGAACTTGACTCGACCTCCATGTACAATGGCACAGCCCACAAATTAGTCAAAATGTGCATTAGGAAAGCAAATAATTTAGAATTAATTTATATAAGGACGAGAGGCTTTATACAATGTATAAAGAGACAGTGGATGGAATGCCTCCTCAGCAATTCTGCAAATGACACCAAACTGTGGGAAGTAGTTCGATACTCTGGAGGTCAGGGCTGCTAATCACAAAGACCTCAACAAGCTCGAAGGAATGGGCTGACAGAAAACTGATTAGCTTTAAAGATGAATACCACAGCTTCAACAGGATAACCCCAAGGAACAGCACTGTGGACTGACTGTGTATGCAGCAGCTCCACACAAAAGGAGCTCTCCTAGTGGACAACAACTTAATACACAAGTGTGCTCTTCCAACTATGACAGCCAATGGAACAATGGGTTGTGTTAGTAGGAGTGTGGCCAGCAGGTCAAAAGAAGGAATTATTCCCCTCCAGTCAACATTCATCACATCTGAAATAAAATACTCAATTTAAGAGATTGACAAAGTGGAGAGAGCCACCAGGATGGCTAGAAGACTGGAGCAGACGATAAAACAAGAGGCTGACAGAGGCGAGTTCGCTTAAGGATCCCAACACTGACCTCTTTTTCAAACTTCAGCATATATTTACCTTTAAATCCTCCGCGACCCCTCCCTCCTTGCCCTCTTGCACCACCTCCACGTCTTCGCCCATCTCCTCTACGAAGGTAGCTGTCTCGCTCCTCTTCTGCTGGGGCTGCTGACCAATCACTAAGTTCATCTCTGTGATCAGATTCTGTTTCAGAAGCATTTGATGCTTCAGAATTAGTTCCTATCAAGAGGATAAAAAAAATCCAAACATACCAGTGTAGCTTAGCATGAAAACACTACAATAGAATGAAAAACGAACAGATTTAAAAATTTTCTTTTTTTTAATAAACAGTTCTGGGATTTTTTGCCTCTCAACCTCTATAACATACGTAATACAGAAATGTGTATAATGTGCTTTACTACTTCAAAAAGTCAAGACAGACATAAATAAGTGTGTTTAAGGTTAAATAATTAAGTGTGCCTCACATTTATAGTTACTTGGTGTTATCAGCCTACCAATATATTTAAGCTACTATGCAAATGTAGTAAGACTAGTAAAACGTAAGAAGTCTAATAGACTAGACTTTCATATTTCTAAAACTGAAAGTTCTGATTATAACCTGTTCTGTCTTCCCTCACCATCGCAACTCCTCTAAGAAAAAAATTCCATCGTGAAGCAGCCTGCAACACACACTACGAAAGCAGAGAACAAAGTTAAAATACTAGAAATGTATTGAATCTAAAATAACTGGCCATTACAGTTTTTCCAGTTAACAGATCACTTTCACCGATAAAAGCTGGTTCTTTTTTCTATTATTTTCCCCTTATGACCCTGTTATTAGCCAGGTGAGCTCACACCTTCTAAATAGTAAAAAGGCTTCAGCACAGAGTCACAGAATGGTAGGGGTTGGAAGGGACCTCCGTGGGTCATCTAGTCCAACCCTCCTGCCAAAGCAGGGTCACCTACAGCAGCTTGCACAGGACCGCATCCAGGCAGGTCTTGAATATCTCCAGAGAAGGAGACTCCACAACCTCCCTGGGCAG
>Ga0181612_109115_pt1 | contig 15660 bp, 6 predicted proteins | sample HoacroProtozoa21_FD_119630 | JGI IMG/M metagenome (GOLD analysis project Ga0181612, IMG submission 119630) | Hoatzin crop microbial communities from Cojedes, Venezuel. Combined Assembly of Gp0051906, Gp0051904, Gp0051908
ATGCTTCCACACTGAAATGTGGGGGTGGGGTAGAGAATAGATTTATTCCTCGCTTTATTCCTAAGAACCTTTACAATCTATTCAGAAAGTGCCAAACAACTTTCATTGCATCCTAGAGGTGCAAAGACAATGGTCTGAGAAAACTGATGCTGGATGTGTGTTCAGAGGTGGAACTGTTCTTACCCCACTATTTTTGTCATAAGCAGCTGTACCATTGACACCATGCAGAGGGTGGTTTTGCTCCAGAGCAGACCAAAAAGAGGTATAAAGATTATTGTGTTCCAGTCACAGTGGACTTCAGGAAATTCTGTTGCATACCCTGATGGTCAGTGTCTTTATTACAGCCTTAACCATGCAACTCTGACAGATTTAGGATGAGTGTATCTCATGGGATCTGTCCAGTCTTCTGCCGTCATCACCAGAACTATTTTGTCTTGTCTTAGACTCATCTGCTTTTCTGTACAAAGTCTGTTCCTGTCACGGCTGAGGTCCTTGAGTCATGGACCACTGGCTACTTCGGACTGTGTTGTTGTCACATTATATTAGGACAAGTTTCATGAAAAATAGCAGATTGAAATATTACTCTAAGAAACAGTGAGATGCAAGGTGCTGACTAGCAAATAGCAAACCTTTACCATTTAAATGACAGGCATTTTCATGTGTCAACACCAAGAACCTGTTTCACAATTTAAAAATAAATGTTTTTGTCAACTCACCTGAAAAGACTTGGTGATGGTTTATCACTCAAAGAATTCTGTTCAGATACGTTTTTGCATAGAGTTAGTGAGCATACTTTCTGATTTTTCTGGCAGACTGCCATTTCAGACCACTTATCACTAAAGGCAGTGGACTAAGATCCTTGGCTAAAGTTAACTAAGCATGTTCCTTCTCATGTTTATAGATATAGACACATGAATGCAGACGCATGTAGACACCGCATGAAGAGTTGGAATGATGCTTTAATTGTGGTTAAGTATGTAACAAGAGCAAGAGAATTGGTCTGCATGGGAAGAAAACTGTCCTGAATTGCCAAAAGTAGTGTCTGACTTTTATCTGAATCAGACTGTTAGTCTGTTTTTCTTTCCAATACCTCACTCTAGACCTGGGGAAAAAATAAACTCCAAGTCTTACACATCAAGATTTTTTAGATTTTTCTTGGATACCATGAGGTAACTTTAATTTTTTTTGTTGCCTTTGGGCTCAACATAAGGAGAAGTAGTCCCACTCAGCATCTGTCAAAGTATTTTCCTGGAGAAATCTGCAGGGCTGCTACCCAAAATTCTGTTCACACATTTACACAGCTCTGCACTTGTCCATGCCTCCTAGAAATAATGATTGATTTGGAGGGCCAGTTCCATGTTCTGTGTTTAATTAAAGCCTACACTGTCCTCCTTTTTGCTACACTGGCTTCTGTGTCCCAGAACTCTACAGAGCGTATAATTGGTGTTGCAATTAAATATCCCCATTTCAGGATCTTGTTTCTTACTATTCACCATGATTTTCACCTTTAGAACCAAGCTTTGAAAATCCATTCACATCCTCTAGTGTAGACTTCACATTTCCCTATCAAGACTTATGGACTTCTCTCCCCTCTCAATTTTCTGACTCCAAAAAGCCACCAAAGACCTTTGGTTATCAACAGCCTTGGCACAATGCTCTTGCCCAGGCACCCTTGTAGCAGACCTGCTCATCGCTTTACAACCATAAAAACCACCTTTCCACATATTCCTGTGTTTGGCTCTCTAATTCATCAAAATGCTTGCCTAGATCCCTAACAGTAGTCATAGCATTTCTAGCCCTGTGGGTTTTTTAAAGATGTCCTTGCTCTTGATGTTGTGCTGCTGTATTGAGCATTACTGCAGTCCATACCCTCAGCTTTTTCTGCCGGGATGCACTTGTGCTTACCAGCATCTATTTAACAAATCAGTGTTGGTGTTCACTGACTGCTGGTTCATAAACAATTTTCAATTTTGAAATGTTGATGTGGATATGTTAAGGGGCGCTCATTCTTGAGCAAAGATTTGCTGGTTAATAATCTTTTTTCTTTACCAAGCAGTTTGTAAAATTTTCCTGTTTATATTGTTAACAGACCACAACAGAACAAATTTGGTATTAAGTAAAGTTTTAAAGGGATCCAAATTTCAATGAAAATTCCTACTATTTTATATAGGAATATATTTAGTACGTATAAATTGGAATAGATGTATGTAGTAAATACCAGAAGAAAAACAGTTCAGCTTTAAGGATCAAATTTTTAATTGGTGTCAAAGTCATCTATTGCACCTTCAGTACAAATTATTCCTTCCAGGAATAACCTGGGTCCTCATAGGCAGACAGATGTCTTTGGAAGATAAGCATGCATTAAATATCTGTCTGCACACAGCTTCCTCTGGCACGAATATACATGTATTCTCAAAAATGCTAGATGTTACTCCACAGGCAAATATACACGGAGTTATTTAGGATACATAGCCAAATCTAAAGCTTTGTGTGAACCTCACATTCAGCTTTAAAGTCACTGGTAGACTCTGAGACTACTCTTTCATACTGTTAGACATGTGAGAAAGGAATAAAGCAGAGAGGCTACTGAAACATGGCTTTAACTAAAACATGTAAATGGAAGTTCGAAGGTTACTTGAGGCTAATGCTGCCATTCTTCAAAATCAACTCCAGAAAGAGGGCTTAAAATGCCAATGTTAATGTGAAACCTTTATGAAAAATGGCATTTATGGTATTTCTTTATATATTTTTGATCACCACACAGAGCATGATTAGTATAGTTTAATCCGTTTTTCATCCACTTTTATCTTTGCCTTCTGTAATCTGGCTCATTACTTCAGTATGCGAAAAATAGTTGGAGTTACACCATCCTCTCTGCCTAAACTTCTACTCTAAATATATAATATTTTTAATGCAGCAAAAAGAACAAGATCAATAATGGATGTAAATACTTACAAATTTGAAATGCATTATAAACTCTTCTCAAAGTATCCTATAATTTTGAAAAACTAACTACAAAAAAAATTGTGCTGTAGGGTTGACAATTTCAGTTTTTCTCCCTTGACTTGCTAAAATGGGGCTTTTTCTAATTGCAATGAGCACAGCTCAAATGATCTGAAACCAATTAAAACAAAAAAATTAGTTTTCTTTCACTAATTTAAAAGAAATATTTGAAGTGCCAAAAGCTTAGACATAGGAAGCAGATTTAAATTGGCACAGGTGCTATTAGTAACAGAATACAATTTTGTAACTCACTGACAATGAGAATCATGCTTACTTATTAACTCAGCAGGATTTAGTCCAATGCTGAACAACATTATTTGATGTGTATGTTCAATGTATTGACAACTTTAAGGTGTAATTTGAATAAACTGAATTGTCATAACATAACATTCTTAAAAATGCTGTTTATAATTCTGTTTTTTGAAGCCTGACAGAAGTATCTTCAGCCACTGTGGCAGATTTTCTATATTCATGATGACTGTTTCCCAAAAACAACGGCTGCATGATTTTTTTTTTTTCCTGGGTAAAGTAATCTGAAAGTACCTGGCAACTGCAAAGAATGATATGACAGATTCCAGCTTCCCTGGGATTTTGCTTCTGTAGCAACTGTAATTAAAAATTATGCAGTCATTAGGACAAAATGAAAATGTCACATTGATGTTATTTTTAATGAAGGAGATTTTCATAAAGGTGACAATGTGCCTTGCTTACAAACCAGCATGATGACAGCCATTATTTTTTTTGTGTGTGGCAACTGGTGTGGTCCAAATTTTCTATGCTTCTAGGAACAGCAGCAACATGTGTTCAAGTCATCTGGCTATATAATCAGAACATGAATATAATTATATACACACACACTCCTCTGACACCATACCCATGTGGTCTGCTGCTGCACTATTCCTGTGGCTTCCTGGGCCATCTCCCTGCCCCGGCTGCACGCTGTTTCCAGGGCAGGGACTAATTTAAACTGGGGTCTTGCCCCATTGTGAAGCCGGAAACAGTTCCTATTCAGACAGAAGCTAAGGAAAATGTGGGTCTAGGTTCCTAAAACACTTGTGTTGCACTGTCCTAACTCCACTTGTGCTCATTATTCCTTCTCCATCCCAGATGCTGCGTATAAAAACAGGTACTGGTTTCAGTGTATTTAGGAATCTAATTTTCTGAGTTGACTGCAATCCTAACATAGTTAATAGTGTTCCTCAAAGTTAAATTACCCAACTGATTATACATTTATACTGAGATAATATTGAAGCTTTCAGCCAGCATCTAGTGATGCTGTATTTATTAAAAATTTACACTGCTTTTGCACTCTTCTGCTTAGCTTTTTAAAATGGTGATTGTTTTAGTTTTAACTGCACAGCTTCTACTAATGTATTCTCATTAAAACTACCAATGCAAATCCTTCCTTTCTGATTTAGCTGGCAGTTTCAGAATTGTCTGCACATACAGTGCAAACAAATTTTGTCTTTTCAATATCAACCGCCTACCTCCTGAGCATCTGATTAATCCATCTAATCTATGGCATTCAAAAAATACCTATTGCCATGGCATAATTAAATTTCCCGATTAAACATAATTTGATTTCTTTTGGAGGGAATTACTCTTCATGGTGTGGGTGGATCTCAAGGAGTGTGTAGAAAAATCAGGCTAGATACTTAACGAGTTAGTAGGGGATTTAGTGGTTGTAACCCTCTGAGAATGCAGTCAAAACATTAAAAAACATAACCAGCCTATGCACATGGTTAAGGTGCATGGCTTAAGAAAATGCACGTATGAAATGACTGAAAAAACATTTCTACTAAATGAGAGCATAGTCTTGCTAGATGATAAAGCTGGGATCAGTACTGTGGTCACCATGCTCGTATACTACTCACATCTGACTTCATTCTATGTCAGTAGGATTATAAAGCTGTTGATGATACACAGGGATGCTATTACCTCCAGTAATAAGACTCTAAATTACTAGTAGAACACTTAATTCTCTTCCACTGAATTTAATGCTGTGAATATAGTGCAAGAGAAAACACAGATGAGTGTAAAACTCCTTGAAAACAGTCACTTACATATTCACTTTCCTTAAAACCTGTTGCAATGTTGAAGGTGTCTACTTGACTTTCTATCAGTGATCTCTGAAACATGAAATACTTGTCAAAGGAGGAAAACAATTATTGTTTTTCTACTATGGCAATGACACTAATTAGTGGTTTAATAAGGGGAGTTAATATAGTGGCTTAATATAGGGACACAATTTATCATTCTTGATTAGAAAGACATTGAATTTATTTTCTGTTTTTCTGAAAAAACCTGACAGCACTTCTGATAAACCTGGCTTTAATCTGTCCATTTTGATTTACTGCAAGGCTCATGGATATTACTCTCTTGAATGGCAGTCAAAGGGGAAGAAAATAAATACTTGCTAAAAACTGTAGCAAAACATGGCCAAGATGACAATGGAGTCTCAGCCACCAAACAGATTCTTATCACTTGAGAAATACAGATTGATTGGAAAATAGCTGCAAAAGTATTTTAAAATGCAACTCTCACCAATGAGATTGGAAACCTGCTGATGTCATGAATATGTAATTGATTTCTAGCAACATTTGCAGCATGTCTATCTGCTGTACTGGCATCTTCCTTGGCTGTCTTCAGACTACTTTCAAACCTCCCCATTATAGCAAGATTGTCTTTGCCATGGTGACTAATGACTTTTTCCTGTGTATGTCAAGGTCGATCTTTCTGCTGTCCTTCCATTGAGTCTCTAGTGAGATGCTAAGGGTTCTTTCTCACACTGAGAACTATTCCCCAGTCCTTAGGTAACGTGTATACGGGTAGACACAGCTCCAAGCATTTCCACCACTGTGACTGTGCCACATGAAGGGGAATTTATCTTAAAACAGCAAATACAAAAATCCCTTTAGTCCCTGCTCTTCCCCAGTAATTCACGCCTGCCTCCTACCCAGATAATTTAATCTGTGGAAGCTTCAGGACTCCATTTATCATCTGTCCCTCTTCTCATTTACTAGATAGCTAAAGTTATCTCCACCTTCTTCTGCCTGAGTCCCATCTTAATCCATTTAAATCCTTCTATTATTTTTTTTTTCTTCTGATCAAACATCAGCTTCAAGGTCCTATGCGCCACCTCCTAATGTTTCTAAGTATATCCAGCACTACGGTACTGGAGTGTTCTTGCTAAGACTCAGTAGAGCCAGCAAAGGCAATTTACCTTTTGCCCTTTGTCTGCTGCTTATGACTATAACAAAATGGACTTTGTGCTTTTTTCCAGTCTTCCTGCAGGTACAGGGTCACAGGAGCTCACCTATAAGGAGGTGAATAGGTCAGAATGGTAAATCTACCATTTTCAACGCAGACTAGTATTAATCTTTTCAAAGAACTGTATCATCAAATTCATGGTTTTTTCTCTTTCAGTCTCAACTCCGTTTGTATTTTTTTAGAGTTTTTGGGGGACTTGCTTTCAATAGATAGTTAAAATAAGAAGACAAATCTTACTCTACATCTAAATATCCTTTAATCCTTTTGGGCAGTGTATTCCATAGTCATAAGCCATCTGCTGCATAAGTCAGATCTTTCATCTCTTCTCACAGGCTTCAATTTCATTGTCTGCTTCATAGGAGCATTAACAGGGTTTTATGAAGATGAGGCACTCACAGAAACAACCTGCACCCAAACCCTTTGAACTTTTAAGATGTGGCCTGGATTTTGACTTTGGTTTGGATTTCTACAGCATGCTAATGCAATGCAGAAATGGCAGGGTATTTGGTAATGCAAGTTGAATAGTAGGAGACAGCTAATACTGAACAGTAAGATATTCAGTAATGTATCCTTGCACTCAATGCTGCTGAAGAGCTGCTTCAAAGCCATCATCACATTTGTTTTCCAGGTTCCCCGTACACTGACTGGTCCAAAACAAACACCACTGAAATCCAAACTACTTTGGAAAAGCCTGTGTCTGTCAATTCAGGAGAACTTTTTGCCAATTACTGTAGAAGAGGGTATTTGTGAAGCTGTTGCTGTTATTGGTATTGCTACTACAACTTAGGTTGCAGTGGCTTACTGCATGCTTCACAGGCACAGAAAAGAATATTCTACTGCTCCAGTTGCTGCTTCTGTGGAGGAAAGCTACCTGCATTTTCTATTTCATACCACAGTGTTTAACACAGCTCTAGATGTATCTTCACTGATGCGATCTACATATCTGCAGGTGTTGCCCTTTGCAAAACAGTGTGGTTTGTGAATTTCTGCAAGTACCATTTAATATCCAAAGTTACTATCTGCCCTGAAGCAACTTTTTCACTTCAGCTTTATGTAATTTCTGAATCTGTCCTGAGCTACCTTCAGCTTGTAAAGTATAAGTAAGCCATGTGACTTCTGTGTTTAGTAGGTGAAGAAAAGTTGAATTTTAGTATTATGGTGGGCCCATAAACCACTAATTTTGTCATGCTTGAAAACAGCATGTGGAAAAGTAGTTGCACCAATATGAATCATCTCGTACAGTATGTATCTAAAGTTTTGAGTTTTTTTACTGTGTTGCATGAGGGAACATAATTTGATTCTTTCCTTTTTATTCCCTTTATAAAAGGAATTACTTTGGACTTTTAAAATCCATTAGAGTAGATTGTCTGGAAGATGGAAAATAAAGCGAGTTTCTTATTTAGGGGAAGTGAATGGAATTCTGCTTATCAAAGGGCATTAATGATCAAACTAAATTCACTTCCACACAATGCAAATGCTTTTTTCAATCAACATTAATTTACCTTTCTTATTTTCTAAGTCTGATAGTACATTTCTAGGAATATATTTTAGTGTCCTCTCCTAGATTAAGAAGATCTGCAATTAATCTAAGCAAACTTATCCAAAATACTTTCTAAAAATTCATCATCTCACTGTATTTTCTGTGTTTAGAAATATTAGAAGAGGACTAATCACATGATTTCACAGATGCAGTGAAAAAGAGTGAAAAAAATTTGTGTATCTTTGTCCCTGGTTACAATTCTGATGAATAATTTCATTTTCTGAGTGTCTGTAACATGGTAGCACCCCCAGCCTGTAAAAAAACATGTACTTTATTAATTTTTTTTTAGAATTATGCTGATTTGTTGTATTTATTATCTTCATAAGCATAAACAATTCTAGAAACAATGGTCATGACTCTTCAAACAGACCTCAGTGCAGCGATGGAAGATGCTGAAGCAGTGTTTTACTCTCTTCTTCCATGCCTTAGCCTGAGCAGGGCCACAGGCCAGAGCTGTCCTGTGACCCTGTGAGCAACGTGGCCAGCAAGGACCACCAGGACAGCTCCGAACTTGCTCTCTTCTGCTCCTGGCTCCTCCACTGCTCCCGCTGAGCTGTTGTGCTTGCTTTGTGTTACCTGAGTCTCCTCATAAGAAAAGAGATCTGTATTTGCTATTTTAAGTATGCCTTATGTTAAGGATTAAGGATGGACATGATCACATTCTGTATTTTCCAAAAAGCTGTTAACTCTGGAAGCTTAGCTTACAGATAAAAACCAAATTTGCATTTGATAGATGTAGTAGTCTCACAGCTAACGCAATGAGTTGTAAAATGCCTACCAAGCTTCAGATAGAGCAGGCTGCTTCCTGTTTGGGTGAATTTTGTTTAAAAAGGCAGGCAAAATTTAATCGTGTCATTTTCTCATTTCTAACACAATGACTTACGGAGCACTCACAAATTGAGAAGAACAGCAGAAGTGCAACAGCCAGAGCTTACTGACCTGAGGGATTCTGCCAAATAGGCTGCCTGCCTGCATAAGGATTGCAGTATATTGTTTAAAATGCATGAATTTGTAAATAACAAGAAACTATAGAGAGACAGGGTAAACTATATGGAGAGAAAATGAGTTAAATTGATTCTTTATAGTATTACCAGCATGACTTCTTCCATGAAAGCTTGAGCTACTACAGGCTTAGCATAGAAGCTTGTAAGAGCATATGCAGCAAAAAGTATTTTGGTTATTTATTACTTATGGTTTAGTCTGGATAGTTTACACTCATTCAGTAACAAATCAGTCAAACTTAGCCAGTCAGAGCAAGTTTATCGCTACCTTGTGTTACTGAAGTAGTCCAAAATATTTTGGTAAATCTTGCTTTAGCTTGAAGTTTGACCAAGCATAAGAAAGTAGATAGGAAAGATTTACTACTTCTATTGTTCTGATGGGGAAATAGAAGCAGGTAAGGTGACATGAGTTGCTCAAGATCACAGAGCAGGTCAGGGCAAGCACTCAGATACTGCTTATAAGACAAACTGATGGAAATAGTGAGATTACATGAGTAATATGTAGTATGTGTATAAGATATTTATACGCAAAAATTCCCAGATCTTCCAGATTATTTCTCACATAAATAAAATAATATGTTAGATTTCACTAAGTTTATACAAAATCTTGCATCAGTGTAAATTCTTCTGTTATTGAGGTAATTCTGATTATTCACGTAAGTATTTTTTCTTATCCTTAAGCAACTGATTATCTCTTTCATAACAGTATGAGAATGATACTGAATATATTTGTGGTGCAACACACATAAAAGGTCACTTTCTTGACTTAGTTTCCTCTTATAGCTTACGGCTGCAGATTTTTTCCTTCCACTCCATAGACATTTTCATGCCATCGTTTAATGACACATAAATTCTTCCCAGTTCCTCATACTTCTTCATCTAACAGAACTAGTTATCAACTGCAGCACCTGTTGTCCAGAATATTATACTTCATTATTAATTTTGATTGGCCTCATGTGTTGTCAATTGTTATTGAATGGAATGCTAATGTTACACCATAATTCATATTGCACAAATACTGGGTAGTAACATGCTGCTCTCTGGTAGGAGGAAGCTGAAGTGTATTCATGTTCCCATATGCACAGCAATATTCAAGGTCAGAATGACACAGGCTGGACAGTCTATAGTACTCCAAAGTAGTACATCACCATGCATTTCTGATATGCTAAAAGCACTCATTTTGGAATTTTTTGTTTAGCTGCCTAAAAATTGCAATGCATTTTCCAAACACCCAGATAAACCCACGCCCAATAAGTATCAGAGGTTGAAGTATCAATTATTAAAGATTCATCTCTTCCTTGTTCTATGCAGATGCATATTTGTGTGTATATATCTATTTTTTAAAAGTTGCTGCAGCATTTCTTGAAAGCAAATGCCAGAGATTTTGCCCAAGGGGAAAAGCCAGTGTCTAGTGTCTCCTAGCTCGTTGGCTAAATTCAGTGTGGAATCCTGGTGCCTACATTGGGAGGATGGTGCTCTCATGTCAAGAGAGAGGAGGAAAAAGACTACTCCAGTAGCAATCTGGAGCATTTAAACAAAGCTCCTATTCTGAATAATCATCTGGAGAAGCATTTTTCTCGACAGTGCAGCAGTGATGAGCAATTGTACTACTAGGATGATAGTATCACGTAGTAGTAGAAATAATCACCTTTATAACTATACATGTGATACAAAAGATACCCAAGCTGCCAGGCATTCATATAATTATGGTATCTGCAATACTATTGCTATGTTTTGCTCTGATTTTGGCAGCTCAGCTTGGCTGTACTTTGGTGTATTACTTGTTGCTGATGCCTCAGCTCGAGTGGGCCTGCCTGCCCTGCCTCTCTGCTCCCGAGCTGTGGAGGCGGGTGAGCTGCCTGCTGGTAAGTGCCTTAAGCTAGGCAGTATGGGTGCCTCTCCCCGCTTACCTTCTCTTCCCACCCATGATCTTTCCCAACCATGGGCAGTAGGTCTTTTGAGTTTGTCTTTATTCCAGTTTTAAGCTACAAGATGACAATCCACCATTGCTGGGGTATTCAATGTATGTATATATTTGCACGCAGGATGAGCATACATGGATGTAAACCTCTTCCCTTCACTCTTCTGTGGCTACACGACAGATGCTGGCCCTTGTTTATCAAGGTGTTTATCAAGGAGTAGATGACTACCTTTTCTAACACAAAGCACAGTAGCCATTTTTCTACCGAAGTGCAACTAGAATATGTTGTGGTGGCAGTTCTGTAATGGCCTAGAAATTAATGCTGTCAGCCTGGAAATGGGAACAATTTCCTTTTCAGGGAGAATGAGAATACAGCTCCCTCCTCTCCTGGCCATGTGTTCTAGCCACCACACTATCCTGTCCAGGATCTTTTGTTTAATTTTCCTTCAGCTCAATCATTCTTGCATCCTTTGTTCACAGAGATACACTTTCAACAGATGGGATAGATAGTACTCCTACCCAAATTACTGGGTAATGAGGAAGGCTTGAGGAAGGAGCTGAAAGGAACTATTATACTTCCTAGCTATATTCTTATGTAAAAGAACCACTGCCTTCATCTATTGAAAATCAAAGTGATGAGGGGAAGTCCCTGATAACGAGAAAAAAAAAACCCCAGCATTATGTTCCTCTTTAAAAAAAGGCAAGAAGGAGGATGCAGGGATCTATATGGTCAGCCTCGCCTCAGTTTCTGAGGAGCTCAGGAAGCACATCCTCTTGGAGTCCATTCCCAAGTATGTCACAAAGTAGTCAGGCAAACTGGGCTCTGCCAGCACAACTGACTGTGGCCGACTGCAGATGATCAGCAAATGGTGAAGGTGATCTAACCAGACCCTAGCAAGGCTTCTGATATCCCATGTAGCATTCGCATTTAGGAGCTGAGGAATTACAGCCTGGAGGAACGGATGATCAGGTGGGTCGGAAACTGGCTGCACTGCTTGGTTCAGAGAATCATGACTGGTAGTGCGAGGTCCATGTGGCAGCCAGTGACTAGTGAGGGGCTCCAAGCTCAATATGGGGAGCTGACGTGTTGCAGCATGTTCTTTGCTAGCCTGGATGACGTCACAGACTGCAACTTGTGGAGGGCATTGCGTTACACAGGGGAAATCGCTGGCATGGCAAACAGCAACCTTCAGTCCAGAGGGATCTTGTTGAATTTCAAGACCGGACTGGCAGTAACCTTGTGAAGTTCAGTAAGGAGAGGTGCAGAGCTCTGTGCGTGAGACAGAGCAACCCCAGGCATCTCCCCAGGCTGAGAAGCAACCAGTGGAGCGGCGGCCCTGCCAAAAGGGACCCACAAACATTGCAGTGGATGCCAAGCTGAACACAGGCCACCCACGTACAGGACTTCCACATGATTTTGTGGAGGCGTCTTCTATGATACTGAGAGCCCCAAGGTGAAAGTGCATCTCACCCTAGACAGATTTTGGGACTGAGACCTGAAGCATCAGTATTGGAGAAATGCCTTTGCCTAAATATTTCACGTGATTAGACTTCCACCGTTTGCTTGGGAAATTTATAAATTTTTCATGTTGATGTTCTAATGTTATACTAAGTCTACATTATCTTTATTTACCATGAGCTTCACTAATTTTACCTCTCAGAGAATGAAAGTATCTGAATGAATACATAATTTTGCATGAAAATCAGTAACTTAAAATTAGAAAAGTAGTTAAAATGACTGCTACATGTTTAAGTAGATAATCACGCCTCAGGCCCACCCTTGCAAAACATCTAGTTTTGGATGTGAATCACTGCCTACCAAAAGCTCTACCAGAGACATGACAAGCTTGCAAGGATTTGCAGCTCCGCTCCCTTTGTGTGCAGAGCTGGCTCCGAACTGACAGGAATGTGCGTGCACCCGGACCGTGGGACCCGCAGCGGGTCTGAGTCATGCACGAAACAGAAGAGAGGCAAACTGAGAACAGCGCTCCAAACTACACACAAAGCAAACGGAAGTTTACATACGCATAAGGCGGCTCAGATTTTGATGACTTTCAGTATCAGCCTCCTGCTGCCTTCCTCATTGTAATCAATGATGTTCTCCAGCCTGTCAGGATGGACTACTTTCATATCCAAATAACATCATATTGAAACTGTTAAAATCATTGAAAAACACAGTGTTATTTTCTAATACTCTGAAAAAGATGCTGCAAGTCATTTAGAAAGCATAACAGCTTTTTGTGTTTCAGTGTCGGCGCAGACTTCATAATGTTACAATGTTTTGAGCGATCTTCTTCTTAAAAGTTTCTCTTCATTTTCTTAGCCTTAATTAGTATTCAATTAGTGTATGTACACAACTGTACCTAAACCCATGCGTGACAGAAACCTCCCACCATATTTTAAAACCAGGTGCTGCAATGTGGCTCAGCTTAAGCAGGAAGGTTGCTACAGCTTCAGACCACTGAAGCTCCAAGAAGAGAGAGTTCTTTTTCAGACAAAAAATTTTGATCTGTTTCATCTTCTTTGTGTCTCTTTTAGGTCTTATCTGTCAGTCTTGTAGCCTGCAAGGTTGCATCCAATTATATCATGGTTGGTTTGCTATCTATGTCAAACTAAGTTACACAAAACCACAAAATAAGGTTTGGTTCTTATCCTGATACTGTCTCATTAACTACAACATTGCACAATTGTATCAGTAATATCTTACTCTTAGCTATAATAATTCACTAGGATGATGTCATCTAAGTGGTCATGTTATATATAGGAGGTACTATGCAAATAAACGTGATAACAAAGTGCCTTCCTTACTTTTGAAGGTTGACTTCAGGGTCTTAGTTTTCTGTGTACAGATGAAAAGATCCCAGCCTAGGCGGCTTTGCCTCTTGCTTCATGACAATCTCATTTTTTTAAACCTTTGAACTTTTTTTTTTTTTTTAAAAAAAGAAGGATTTATCATTGAAAGTGTCTATATGCTTTTGCTTGCTGATGGTAATTCAGGGGGTCAATGCAAGGCCACTACCAACCTTCATCTTTAGGACTACATACATCCTTTTAGAAAGAAGCGTGCAGGTCATACTTGGAATCTCGCAATATTTTGGTGCCTTTCGAACAAAAGACTAAAAATCCTACCAGTGATACGGGTATAATTCTATTGTAGGCCTGCTGTATTTTTTTTCCTATTCCCCCCTCCCTTCCCCTCTCCTTCTCCTCCTTGTCTCTCCCACAAGTATTTAATATTCCTCATGTTAGCTGTAGAAACGATGTCCTGAAGCAAAGCTTTGCTCAGATGCAGTACCCACTAGTTAGTTGTGTGGGGTAGCTATTTTGTGGCCTCTGTTCCATGCTAAAATCAAATTAGTGTCATCTGTTCAGTTATAGGATTTATGTATTAGCATGGAAAGGTAAGTATTTTTACAACTATGACCTGGAACTCCATCATGGTTAAGTATCTCTGACTTTAGCAAACCATCCTATTATTCCTCTTGCTGCGGTATATTCATATTGGATTTTTGAAATCTGACAGCGTCTTTTCACGTAAATTGGGTTTTCATTTGTGTCTTGGTCATCAGAAAAGCAGAAGCTGCACTTTCTCCTGGGTCTCACCATTGTCTAACCTCATTCTTCTTTCCCCCTTCCGGATCATCTACCAGTCTAATGTTTGTGCCCAAGATCTGCCTCTGAAGATGTTGAATTTGCAATTATTTCTTGCGGGTTTTTTTACCATTTCTTTCTCTCTGTCAGTCTCTGTTTTGCCTCTAGCCAACTCAGCTGACCAGACCTGCGATTCCGTCACTCCAAATGTTATGTATCTCTATTCCTTTACTGTTAAAAGAAAAAAAAAAAAAGACGAATAAAGAAAATATGTTACAGCTCAAAGTCTCTTGGAACTTGTATTAGCATCAGTTTTGGAAGTCCTGAGTTTCCACAACATTTCAAAATGGAAGAGCTGTGCAGCTGGGAAAAAAAAAGAAAAGCCTGGAGAAGACTATTTACCTAATGTGCATGGTTAAAAAAAACAACTAAGAAAGCAAGCTTAAAAAACCCTCCAAAACAAAACCACCACACAACTTTTCCTTACTACTAATCTTATTTCTGCTTCTCCCCCACTCCCAATTGCTTTGCAAATTCGTAATGCACTGCTTCCAAAGGTTCTTCAAACTTGTTCTACTGGTTTTCAGAAGCAGGCAGACTTGTTCTTCTAAGCTCTTCAGTATACCAACTGTATTTATTTAATTTTTCATTTTGCTCCTACAAAGAATCTCGGGATGCTCCTTGAAGGCCCCCAAACCACTTTGTTGTATCCTATGGATATATTCAGTGTGTACTCCACAATACTTTAATTACCTGGTGTATGAAACCATACAGAGCCATGCTAAAATGAAGGCACTACTTAGTAACCACAAAGACCTTGATCCAACAGCTAATGGAAAAGTGCCTTGTCATAAATAATGCAGTCAGCTCCAAGGGGGGGCAAACTTTAATGAAAACCCTTCCCTTGCTCACTATCCCGCAGCCAAAATAAAGGAGAGCTCCCCCTTTCTCCTCATGGATGGAGGGGGGCTTCACAGGGGCCTCCGAAAGGTGCCCAGCAGCAAGTTCTACCCTATTTTCTTCCATATTGAGGTCCATCTTTCCAGCGGTTTGTGGGGATCCGGAAAGTGCAAAGCTGGAGGGTCGCTGTATGAAGGCGGTGCAAGACGAGGGCACAGGCCACCCCCTGCCCCTCTGGCTGAGCCCGGGCCCGGGCTGTAGCGAAGCCTTGGAAAAATTATCACCACCAGAAGCAAGAGAGGATAAAAAATAACCTTCAAAATCGCTGCGCGTGTTTCATGAGGCTGCGCAATGAAATTCTGTCCGAAATGGGCCAACGCAGGGCAAAAGGAGAAAAGGCTGTGGTGTGGCGGGCGGGGGGGGGGGGCTCTTCG
>Ga0181612_155990_pt1 | contig 15656 bp, 12 predicted proteins | sample HoacroProtozoa21_FD_119630 | JGI IMG/M metagenome (GOLD analysis project Ga0181612, IMG submission 119630) | Hoatzin crop microbial communities from Cojedes, Venezuel. Combined Assembly of Gp0051906, Gp0051904, Gp0051908
AGAGATGTCTGTCGGTAAGAAGCCTATTGGCTCTTGGATGGCGGCCGCTGTGTTGGCCAGTCGTGCCGTGACGTTTTTCTCATCGGCCAACAATTCTTTCAGTTGTGCCGCCAGCAGGCGGTATTTTTCCGTTTTGTCCATTGGTGTATCAGAGTCTCACTTTCTCCACTTTCACGCTGCCGTCGGCCTTTACGGTGCGGCGGACTGCGATGCCCCTGACTGCCGCGCGGTCGGTCTTGCGGCCGCTGAGGTCGAACCATTCGATGACGCTATTTCCGTCGACGGTCTCGGCCGTAGAAATGCCGGCAATGACGTCGGCAAGCGACACTTGCTCAGCATTGAACACTCGGCACGCATTGCGGTTTGTAGAGTCGTATTCGCATACGAAGGCAGCCACTTTCACCTGATTGGCATCCCAGTCGTCGGGCAGAGTGGCGCTGAAGGTGGCAGTGGCGCTTTGGCCGTCCCACGTGATGGGGTCGCCATATACATCGGAGAGCGACTTGCGGAAAACGTGGCTGTGGCGGAATGTCTTGCTGCTGTAGCCAGCTTGGTCTTTGGCCAGTATGCTGTCTTCAATCAGATAGAGGGCTATTCGGGGCGAGGCACACACCTCGTCCATCACTGCCATCTTCTCTACATCGACGCTTACCGACAGTTGGCGTGTGGAGGCATTATAGCTTGCGCTCGGCGTCACCTTTACAAACGACGGCACTGCCAGTGCTACGTCGAGCATCGGCTGATAGGTGTCGGGGTAGGCAATGCTGAATACCGGCACATCGGAGCTGAAGAGGTCGTTTTGCGTGCGGTCGAACATTCCGGCGGGCGCAAACGTTCCGTCTTCCGGCTCACCGTAGAACCACTCCAGCGTCTCATCCTCGTCGGTGGTCAGCCAGTCGTATTTATAGCCGGAGTGGTGGGCTATGGCCACCGTCTTCTCCTCGTAGCCATTGGCCAGCACGGTGGCGATGGTTTCGATGGCGCGCGGGCAGTTGGGGCAGTTTTCGGTGGTAAACTCTTCGAGGAGCACTTTTCGCGGATAGCTTTCCGTATAGGTGGAAAGGCGCAGGATGAGCGTGTTGTTGTCTGGTTGCTCGTCGCCTTGTGCGGTTGCGCTTACTGTAAGCTCACGCCCAACGACGGCACCCCATCCTGTGGTCGGAATGTCTATGGAGAGCGTGTCGCGGTCGCGATATGAGAGTGTGCGTTGACTGCTTACGGTTGTTGTCTGTCCGCTCGCCAGTTGATAGGTGTAGGTGAATCCTTCTATAGGCTCTTGCGCCACGTTTTGCGCTATACATTCGACGTGGATTGTTTCGCCCGGCGCCACGACATTGCTGCCTATGGTCTTCACCGAAAGCAGGCGCAAGTCTTTCGACGGTATTGACGTGCTCTCAACGACGATTTCGGCGCAGAGTGTGCCAACGACGTCTTTGGAGCGGTTTTGCCATGATCCGTTTTTTGCCACGAAGTAGCCGTCGGTGCGGTCGGGACCGGCAACCGAGATGCACTTCACCGACTTCTCCTGCTCAAAGGAGTAGCCCACGTAGATGTCGCGCGAGGCGTCGATGGTGATGCCTTGCGTGAGCAGTCCTTCGTTCCATCCTTCGGCGGGCGAGTCGATTGCGGCAGAGTCGATTGCGGCATCGTTAAGGTCGTAGCTCACCCATCCTCTCAGATTGGTCAGCCCTTCAGTGGTCATCAGTCCTATGCGCACGGCTTTGATTGTCGCGCCGTCGTAGGGTGCCAGTTCTTCTTTCGAGAGCAGGAAGGCCGCAGAGATGGTGCCTTTGCCTGTCTTGCTGTATCCTTTGTCGCCCAGTGCGCCTTCGCAATATCCAAGAACGACAGAGGCAGCATGTGCCCCGATGCTTGCGAAAAGCATCAATGCGCATGCTGCCAGTCTAAGTTTTCTATTGTCCATCAAGTGAATTGCATATTATCAATTGTTAACCTTGAAGGTCTTGTTTCCAATCTTCACAACGTAGGTGCCGCGAGGCAGCGAGATGGCTGTGCTTTCTGCCTTTGTGGGCTCCTGCATCAGGCTTCCGTTCAGACGATATACTGCCACTTGCTCGCCGGCGGGATTGTAGATGCAGAGCTGGTTGCCGGCCACGAATGCCTTGGCGCCGTTGTCGCTGACGCTCTTGATGGCGGTCGGGCTCTTCACTACGGTTATCTCGTTAGACTCGTCGCTTGAGTAGTCTTCGTTGAAGAGGCCTGTAACGGTGTATTTCACGTAGTCTTTGTCGCCCCAGGGCACATCGATGTTGGCTGATGTCTGGTCGAAGTCGGCTATGGTCGTAGTCCATGGCATGTCAACCACTTCGCCTTTGTTGAGAGTGGTTCCTACTGCGATTCCCATCCAGATGATCAGGTCGCCCGACTCGGCTGCGTCGTCGATGGTGAAGGCTATCTGCCCGCCTTCAACGCCACCTTCGAGCGAGACGGTCTGGAGGGCAGGCGACATCGGCGAGAGTTCTATTGTCTGCTTGCTGCTCTCAATCACGTTGCCAGAAGCATCGAGGAACTGCACTCCGAGCACGGCGTCGTCAGCGTAGGAACATGCCATTACGCTCACGTTCACCTTGCCATTGCCGTTGGCGAAGTTGAGTTTCGGCGACTTGATTGTTCCGGGGTATCCGTATGCCTTATACATATTGGTGGTGCAGAAGAGTCCGCTGGAAACCAAGGCCAGGTCGGCGGTCCATCCTCCGTAGGTGAAGCAGTTGTCGAGCGAGCCCATTATCTGTAGCGACTCCTCCTCGTCGGTCTCAGGTAGATTGGAGAAGTCTTCGGTGATATAATTGAAGTCTTCGGTCTCGTCGGTCACCTCGTGATGCCATTCGGTTGAGATGGCGTAGCCGAGTGCATAGTCGGACGACTGCCAGTTGGCTGTGAATCCGTCGTCGGTGATGTTGGTTCCGTCGAGTGCCACAGGTGCGGTCATTGTGCCGCCAGGCTTCTCAAACATATCCGATGCACCGCTGATGTAGGAGTCGTTGCCCTCGTCGTCGGCAGCACTGACGGTCACTGCATAGACCTCGCCTGGCACGATGGCTTCGCCGAGTGGGCAGATGGCCGTTGTCTCATTGACGGTCATGGTGCCGATGGTGTCTTTCTCGTTGGTGAACACCACGTTGTACTTTGTGGCGCCTTCCACGGCGTCCCATGTGGCGGTCAGCTCGTTGGCGGCGGACATCTTGATTTTCACGTTCTCAGGTTCGTCGAGAGCATAGACCAGCGTCTCCACCGTCATGTCGTCCACCACGATGTGGCCTTTCCATGCGAAGAACATGAAGCCCGTATTCTCTGTTCCGCCGGAGCTAATCATCTCGATGTCGGTCCAAGTGCCGTTTTCGGCCAGAGTGAAGGGCTTGGCATTGCGCATCTTGCTTTCATTCAGGTCCATCGTGAAGATTTGGAACGACTGTCCCTCAGCGTTCTCGTTGAGGTTTTTCACGCGGAACTTGATGCGGAACACGCCCTGGTTCTTTGCTCCGCGAAGGTCAATCGGGCCTGAGAGCAGGTAGCCTGGTCCGTGCTCGCTGTCATATCCGAAATAAGCAGCGCCGCCAGCCTGATAGGCGTAGAGTCCGGTCCAGCCGCCAGGGGTCTGCATAATGTTGTTCAGAGCCGTAGAGTCTTGTGCCATGTCGGTGGTGTCGGGAGTGGCTTCCGAACCCTTTGTCCAGAGCGAGAAGTCTTCAATGTAAACCTGCGTTGCCGTAGGCGCTTTCTTTACGTCGGTCGCATTGACCGTTGTGAATGCTGCGAGTGCAGCAAGGAGTAGAAGTTTTTTCATAAGCATGGATATAAATTACACAATTATTCGATTTTAATCGATTCTGCTTGCAAATGTACAAAGAAAAACTGATATCTGCAACAATTTAAAAGAAAAATATCAAAAAGGAGTGCTTTTTATTGATTTTCCTTACTTAAATGACGAGAGCCGACGCTTGGGGGAGTTTTCCCTCCAGAGCGTCGGCTCTCTCGTTTCTGTTGGCGTTTGTCTTGGTTTGCGTCGTTTTTATGCAATTTCTATTTGTCTTGCGGTGTGCTGCTGCTGCGGGGCGAGCTTAGGCAACTCTACGGTGAGCACTCCGTCTTCCACTTTGGCCGAAATCTTCTCCTTGTCGATGTCGTCGGGCAGGATTAGGTGCTGCTCGTAGCTGGTGAAGCTGAACTCGCGGCGCAGATAGTGCGACTGCTTGTCTTCCTGCTGCTGCTCCTGCTTGCGCTCCATCTTTATGGCGAGGTTGCCGTCGTCGTCGATGTGGAGCGAGAAGTCCTCCTTTCTGAGTCCAGGCGCTGCTATCTCTACGTCGTATTTTGTGTCGCTCTCCTTCACGTTGATGGCAGGCGCGGTGCGGTTGGTTTTAATGTTCAGTCCGTTCTCAAGAAAATCGTTGAACAATGTTGGGAACCATCCTTTTCCATAATCATTTGTCATAGTCTTAATCTCCTATTCTTTAATTTTTAAACTTATGTTCTTTTAAGTTCCTGAGTTTCTGAGGTTGTAAGTCGGACGATTGTCTTTTCTTCAGCCTCTTTCGCTTCGGCTTTCACCCGTATAGTTGCAACGGGCGTGCCATCGCTTTGCAGACGACAAATTGTCGGTGCGGCTGTGTCAGAATGGCATCTTTTTTGATGGGAGTTGGCGGGAGTTGTCTTTATAGACAGGGTTAACAAGATTGACAAGAAAAGAAAATCCTGTTAATCCTGTCAAAAAATCAAAGAGGAGTGGGAGGCGTCTGACCCACTCCTCTCTCCTCTTTAGAATTAAAAAACTGAAGAACTAATTTGGCGGTCTTGGTTTTTTGCAGTACTTTTGCAAAAAGAAAATTGAGAATTGAGGAATGGCAAACAAAGCGATACAGGAGCAGAGGCAGGAGCAGCGTCAGACGCAGCGTCAGACATTGTCGCAACAGCAGTGGATGGTGGCACGTCTGCTGGAGCTGCCTTTGGCGCAGCTCCAGGAGCGGGTGGCGGCCGAGATGGACGACAATCCGGCGCTGGAGGGTGAGTCGGCGACCGACGCCATGAGCGAGCGAGACGACGAGACGACCGACTATGGCGGCGACGACGAGACCTCGCGCGAGATGGAGGAGCGGGCTTCGGCTCTGGAGGAGGCTCTCAGCAGGTTGGGCGGCGACGACGAACTGCCCGTCTATCAGCCTGAGACGGTGAGGACGGAGAGCACGGCGAGCGAGGCGCAGACATTCTACGACGAGCTGCGCGAGCAGGTATCGATGCTTGACTTGGGCGAACAGGAGCGCGAGGTGATGGACTATATCGTTGGGTCGCTCGACGACGACGGGCTGCTGCGGAAACCGCTGGACAGCATTGCCGACGAGCTGGCCATATATCATGGCATCGACGTGGATGCGGCTGAGGTGGAGCGGCTGCTGAAGGAGCTGCAAGGTCTCGACCCTGCCGGCATTGGTGGGCGCGACCTGCGCGAGTGTCTGCTGCTGCAGCTTGAGCGCAAGGAACCGAGCCGTCTGCGGCAGCGTATGCAAGAGGTGCTGGAGCGTCATTTCGACGATTTCAAACAAAAGCATTGGCAGAAGATTGCCCGTGAGATGGGCATGGGCGAGAGCGAGGCGGCCGACGTGTTTGGCGAGCTGAGGCGGCTGAACCCGCGTCCTGGCGCATCAATGGGCGAGACGGTGGGACGGTCGATGCAGCAAATTACGCCCGACTTCATCGTGGAGACAAGCGTCGATGGCGACGTAACGTTTGCGCTCAACAATGGCGACCTGCCCCGCCTGCACGTCTCGGAGTCGTTTGAGGAGACCGTCCGCCGCTTGCAGGGCGCGGGGGGCAGCACACGCGAGCGAAAAGAGGCACTGGCCTACGCCCGCTCGAAGGTGGAGGCGGCACGCGGCTTCATCGAGGCGGTGAGGATGCGGCGGCTGACGCTGACGCTGACGATGCAGGCCATCATCGACTTGCAGCACGACTTTTTCGTGGATGGCGACGAGGCATCGCTTCGTCCGATGATTCTGAAGGACATCGAGGCGCGCACGGGGCTAGACAAATCGACCATCTCGCGGGTGAGCAACAGCAAGTGGGTGCAGACGCGGTGGGGCATGTTTCCGTTGCGTTTCTTCTTCAGCGAGCGTTTCATGGGCGAGCATGGCGAGGAGCAGTCGGGCAGGCAAATCAAGCTGGCTTTGCGCGACATCATCGACCACGAGAACAAGAAGAGTCCGCTGAGCGATGCCGAGCTGGCGAAGCGTTTGGGCGAGCGCGGCTACCAGGTGGCTCGCCGCACAGTGGCCAAGTATCGCGAGCAGTTGGGCATCCCTGTTGCGAGGTTGAGAGGGGAGATAACGGGAGATAATGGGAGTTAACAGGAGATAACGGGAGTTAAGTGCTTCGCACTGGGAGTTAACGGAATGTTCCACTGATAGCTCCCGATAACTTCGGATAACTCCTGATAACTCCCGATAACTTCGGATAACTCCCGCTAACTCCCCATTAAAAAGAAAAGATATGAAACAACGACAAATCATTTGGGCAGCCCGCATAGTGAGCGGCATATTCAATCCGCTTTATCTGGCATTCATAGGGTTCTGCATCCTGTTTCTGTTCACCTACCTGAATTTGCTGCCTTGGGCATTCAAACTGAAGGTTCTTGTGGTGGTCTATGCCTTCACGGTGCTGCTGCCGCTGGCGCTGATTCATCTCTACCGTAGGGGGCAGGGATGGTCGCGACTGGAGCTGGGGACGCGCGAGCGGCGCATGGTGCCCTATCTCATCAGCATCGGCTGCTACATCGGCTGCTACTATCTGCTCGACAGTGCCCACACGCCCCACTTCATGGGGAGCATAGTTCTGACGGCGCTGATTATCCAGATAGCGTGCGCCATGGTGAACACTTGGTGGAAGATTTCTTCGCATACGGCGGCCATAGGCGGCGTTGAGGGTGCGCTGGTGGCAATGAGTTTCATCTTTGTCTTCGACGTCCTCACGTGGTTTTGCGTCGTCATGCTGATTGCCGGATTGGTGGGCAGCGCGCGCATGTTGCTTCGCCAGCACACGTTGGCGCAGGTGGTGGCCGGCTTTCTGCTGGGCTTCTTCTGCGGATTGTTCGGAGTGCTGGGGTTTTAATGGGGAGTGAGGAGAGAGGAGTGAGAAATGATTTAAACGTAGGGGCATCGTTGCTTAGCAAGACATATCTCCCGCTAACTCCTGCTAACTCCCGCTAACTCCCGCTAACTTCCGCTAACTCCTAATTTAAAGAAACTAAAAAAGATATGAACGCAAGAGTAAGTATTATCATGGGCAGCACTAGCGACCTGCCCGTTATGGAGAAAGCCTGCAAGGTGCTCGACGACCTGCAAGTGGCTTTCGAGGTGAACGCCCTCTCGGCACATCGCACGCCGGAGGCTGTAGAGAATTTTGCACGCCAAGCCGCAGGGCGGGGCGTGAAGGTGATAATCGCCGGTGCGGGCATGGCGGCTGCTCTGCCTGGAGTGATAGCGGCCCAGACCACGCTGCCCGTCATCGGAGTGCCTATAAAAGGTATGCTCGACGGCCTCGACGCCCTGCTGAGCATCGTGCAGATGCCGCCAGGCATTCCCGTTGCCACCGTAGGAGTGAACGCCGCGCAGAACGCCGGACTGCTGGCTGCCGAGATGCTTGCTCTGAGCGACAGCGAACTGGCCGAGCGGCTGGCGCGCCACAAGGAGGGGCTGAAGGAGAAGATTGAGAAGGCCAACATGGAGCTGGCAGAGGTGAAATATAAATTCAAGACAAACTGATGGAATACAGGCGAAGAATGTCCACCGTTGCAAGGGTGGGCAACATTGGGATAGGGGGCGACAACCCCATCAGGGTGCAGTCGATGACCACCACCGACACCACCGACACCGAAGCTTGCGTGGCGCAGGCCAAGCGCATAATCGACGCCGGAGGCGAACTGGTCAGGCTGACGACGCAAGGCACACGCGAGGCAGAAAACATGAAGAACATACGCCGCAGGCTCAGCGACGATGGCTACGACGCTCCGTTGGTGGCCGACGTTCACTTCAATGCCAACGTGGCCGACGTGGCTGCGCGATACGTGGAGAAAGTGCGCATCAATCCCGGCAATTATGTTGACCCGGCGCGCACGTTCAAACGGCTGGAATACACCGACGAGGAGTATGCCGACGAACTGACGAAGATAGAGCAGCGGCTGGTGCCGCTGATAAACATCTGCAAGGAGCACCACACCGCGCTGCGCATCGGGGTGAACCACGGTTCGCTTTCCGACCGCATCATGTCGCGCTATGGCGACACGCCGGAAGGCATCGTGGAGAGCTGCATGGAGTTTCTGCGCGTCTGCCGGAGGGAGCAGTTTGCCGATGTGGTGATATCAATCAAAGCCAGCAACACTGTGGTGATGGTGCAGTCGGTGCGCCTGCTGGTGAAGGCGATGGACAGCGAGCAGATGCACTATCCGCTCCATCTCGGAGTAACTGAGGCCGGCGAGGGCGAAGACGGGCGCATAAAGAGTGCCGTAGGCATAGGGGCATTGCTCACCGAAGGCATCGGCGACACCATCCGCGTGTCGCTCAGCGAGGAGCCCGAAGCCGAAATTCCTGTGGCAAAGGCTTTGGTGGCTCTCATTCCCGAATGTGCCGGGATGAGGCAGCAGCTGGAGCAGACGCTTGGCGACGATGCCACAATAAGGCTCCACCTGAACGCCGACACGTGGGAGCAGATGCAGCTGAAAGCGGCAATGGCAACAGGGGCATTGCTTATCGACCGAAAGGCCACCGAACTGGAGTTGACCACCGACAGCGGCTTTTCTGAAGAGAAGATGAAAGAGTTGGCCGACGCCATCCTTCAGGCGGCAAGGGTGAAATTCAGCAAGACGGAATACATCTCTTGTCCCGGATGCGGGCGGACGCTCTACGACCTGCGCTCAACCATTCAGAGCATCAAGCAGGCTACGGCTCATCTGAAGGGGCTGAAGATTGCCATCATGGGATGCATCGTCAACGGTCCGGGCGAGATGGCCGATGCCGACTATGGATACGTGGGCGCCGGACGGGGCAAGATTTCGCTCTATCGGCAGAAGGTGTGTGTGGAGAAAAACATTCCGGAAGCAGAGGCAGTAGAGCATCTGCTCGCCCTGATAGAGGCCGATGCCGGCAAATAACTATTTTTTGCTGTAACGCTGACGCACTGCCTCAAACAGCAGGATGGCTGTGCTGACGGAGACGTTGAGCGAGTCGAGCTTGCCCAGCATCGGAATGCGGATGTGGGCGTCGGCTGCTTTGCGCCACACCGTCGTGAGTCCTGTCGATTCGGTGCCCATCACGATGGCGGTGGGGCGGCTCATGTCGGTGGCATAGTATGGCTCTGAGTCTTGCAGCTGTGCCGTCAGAATCTGAATGCCGCGCTCTCGGAGAAAGTCGATGCACTCCTCGCTGGTGCAAGCCACGCAGGCCACGCTGAATGCTGCTCCGATGGAGCTGCGGATGAGGTTGGGGTTGTAGAGGTCGGTGAGGGGGTCGCACACGATTACGGCGTCGGCTCCGGCGGCATCGGCACTGCGCAGGATGGCTCCCAGATTGCCTGGTTTTTCCACGCTCTCCAGTACAACAATCAGCGGCGACGGGCTCAGCTTCAGGTCATCGAGAGTCTGTTTTTTCCACTTCACCACAGCCACCAAGCCTTCGGTGGTGCCTCTCAGGGCAATGCGCTGATAGACGTTTTCCGACACATCAACCACTTGGCCAGACTCCACATCGGCATCGACGGCGAGGGTGGGGCAGCGGAAGAGCGTCTCCACCTCATAACCGGCGGCAAGGCAGTGGCTCAGTTCGCGACGGCCTTCCACCACGAAGCGTTGCTCTTTCCGGCGCAACGACGATTTCTGCTGAAGCATCAGCAGATGCTTTATGCGCGGGTTTTGCGTGCTTGTTATCTTTTCTTCGGCTGCTTTCATCGTCTTACTTCTTTCTCAGGAAAAGCGCCACCGTCTTCATTCTCACATATTGTTCCGACACGTACATCAGTCCGCCGTAGGGATTGTTGCTTCCCCACGAGTTCTTCATGATGTAGTAGCGGCGGCCTTTACGGTCGTGGGCGCGCCCTATGATGGCCATGCAGTGGTCGTCGGTGGTCTGGAATCGCTCAAACTGCCGTTGCCGCTCTTCCTGCGTGGCGCTGCTGGTTGTCATGTCGGCAGTGCCGTTGGCGAAAGAGAAGAGCGGTTCGCTTATGTCGCCTTCCCAGCATACGGCCTCGCGGCGGTTGAGCGCCGAGTCGAGGCGTGCCATCATTGTGTCGAGTGGAAGGTTGAGAAACTGGTGGTGGCGGCTGTTGTCTGGCACTTCGAGGGCAAACGGCTCGTTGAACGGATGGTGGGTGAAGCTGGTGATGGCCTCATATTCGCCCTCTGTGCAGACGCTGTGGGCGAACTCGCGCGGCGTATAGACGGCTCCGAGCATGAAGACGTGGCGCGGAACAGGTCCAAGAGCTTTGTCGAGCAATTGTTTCAGATTGTCGTGCAGTCGCTTCAGCCCTGCCTTCGAGCGGCCGCCTCTCTCGGCCAGTTGTTTCACCTTATTATATAATATATTGAGCTGTACTTTCTCGTTGTCGGAATAGGCGTTGAAGTGGGTCAGTCCGTATTGCTCCATCATGTCGAGGCAGTCGGAGGCCATGCCGCGCGTCGATGCCTTCTGCTGTCCCTGCGTCATGTAGATTTGGTCGTGGGTCTCTTCGAGCAGCCGCCGTTGCAGATATTTTGCCGACAGATTCACCGAGTCGCCCATCTCTATGTGGTTGGTCTCTATGGTGGCGAGCATGGCGTAGATCCAGCATGTGGAGCTCTTGCCCTGATCTTTCACCGGCGTGATGCCCAGCCTCAGTTCGTCGGTGAACTGCCGCTTTTCCGCCGGCTGTTGCTGCTTGGCGCAGGCGCTCAGGATGACGATGGCGCAGACGAGTGCGCAGGTGTGCTTCTTGGGCATCATCTGTTGTGGTTGCCTGACGGTCGGCCAGTGGTCATTTCAGCTTTGCCTCCATTTGGTTTTTCAGTCCTTGCCATCCTTTCAGATAGGCTTTTGCCGAGCCGAAGCGCAGGAAGAGGTCTATGCGCACAGGTATGTGGTTGTCGTCGTCGGTGACGAAGAAGCGTGCTATCTCGGATGTCTCGCCGTCCTCGCGCTCATAGAATGAGAACACCACACAGCGGAACTTTGACGAGCCGTCTTTCATTGCGACGTTCTGCTTGCCCCGATAGGTAATCCACGAGTTGAAGAGTCGCTTGCCGTCGGCGATGGGCAGGGCAATCTTCTGTCCTTTCGACATCTTGTTGGGCTCGAAGTTGCGTGCTTTCAGAAACATGTCCATCATGTCGTAGATGCACTCCTTGTATTCCGTTTCCTTCCACGAGTGCTTTCCCTCGTGGTTTATCTGGTGTTGGCGCAGGTGGCAGTTGCCGTTGGGATAGCTGAACCATATCTCGTCGATGTAGTAGCGGTCGCCCTCGTGAGCTCCCTTGCGGAAGTAGAGCGGCGAGAGGCCGGGCGTAACATAGCTCAGCAGCGTGTCTCTCAGAATGAATATCTTGTCAACCCTTGAGCTGCTTCGGGTGGTGAGCGACGTGCGCAGGGCTTCTTTTCCTTCAAACGACGACTTCACCGTGCTCATGGCTGCTGTTCCAGCCTTCACCCACACGAATTTCCAGTTGAAGTAGAGGTCGTAGCTGAGAAACTCGCCTGCCTTGAAGGCTTTGTTCTCTATTCCGCATTGAGCGTTGGCTGTGGGCAGCGTGGCTGTCAGGCAGCCGAGCACAATCAATGCTATGGCAATCAGTCTTTTCATCTTCTTTTGTTTCCTTTCTTATATTATATAAGGTGGCTTTGATGCTCCGTCATTTGGGCTCGGGTATGCCGAGCTGCTTGGCGCGGTCGGCGTTGCGGTTTTTCAGCTTCTTGGCGGCTTCGCCTTTTTGCTTTACTATGGCGCGGGGCTTTTGCAGGTGGCGCGGGCGGCTCGTTACGTTCCACGTCCGGCTCACGTCCCACTTGGCCTTGCACTCTATCTGCTCGTCCATGTAATAGACGGCTTCGGGCTGGAGGTCGGAACTGTAGAGACCGGTGTCCCACATGCCGTTGCCGTTGGCATCGACGTAGCAGCGCACGTAGTAATTGCCAGGAGTAACGTAGTAGAACTCGGCGCGGCCGCCTTTCACCGCCACTTCTTTCACCTTAGTGCCGCTGCTGCTGAGCAGTTGGGCTCTCACGTTGCCCTTTTCCTTGATGCCCGAAATGCTGACGAAGAGAGAGCTGTATTCCTCTTCTGCCTTCACCTTTATGCCTTGCTTGATGGGGGCTGACTCCAGACCGTAGATGCTGACGAAGGCGGCTGAGTCTATCTCAAGACTGTACTCCGTTCCTGGCCGCCACTCGGCCTTCAGCACGTATTGACGGTTGTAGCCCTCGCGTGGCTCGAAGATGTGGCGCGCCCTGTACCACAGCGTATCGACTTTTGTATATAGATGCACGCCCGCCGTGTCGGCTTTCGTCAGCGGCACCGGCGTTTCCAGATAGACGTTTTGGTCGGGGTCGAGAGTAGAGCTCGACAGCATCTTCAGTTCAAGCATCTTTCGCGGCATTATGCTGTCGTAGGCCTCGCCGCGCTTTTTCTTTTTCTCCTGTTTCTTCTGCCAATCTTTCAGTTCTTCGGCCTGCTTCTTCTGCCGTCGCGCAAGTGGCACTTTCGACAGCACGTCGAGCGTGTCGGTGCGGCTGACCAGCACGCCTGTGGTGTCGGTGGCCAGATAGGTGAGAGCCATCGAGAGCGTGTCTTGGTTGACGAGCGCAGTGTCGCGCAGCCAGTAGGTCAGCGTGTCTTTCTTCTGCGACGGCTCCAGGACAAAGGCATCAGACGAGTCGAAGTTCAGCCCGCGTATTTCGGGCAATGTGTCGTTGCCGTAGCTGAAAAAGAGGGTGAGCTTCTCTGGGTCCTTCCTCTCTGCCTTGATGAATTGGCGGTCGGTCAGCGTCTCTTGGAACGAGAGCAGCGTGATGTCGTCGGGGTAGAAGTGGGTGAACGGCACTTGTGCAATGCTGTCTATGTGGAGAGAGTCGCGCCAGACGGTGTCTTGGCGGATGTCGGGCCTTGCCGACGGCTCAAACGTGTCGTGGCTGAAGGCTATCATCTCGCTCTTTTGGTTGAACAGATAGTTGCCGTCGGCGTCCTGAAGGGCGTAGGCGCGGTATTTGCCGGGCGCGATGCCTTTCACCACGAAGTGGCCGTTGCCGTCGGTGCGCGACACGCGGTCCATCGGAAGAGTGGTGAAAGCCGTGTCGTTCAGATTGCTGTAGAGGCCCACGAGTATGCCCTTCACCGGCTCAAGGTCGCTGGCGTTGAGCACGTAGCCCGACATTTCGAAGGTGTCTATCTGCTCGCCGGTAGAGAAGCTGTAGGTGTAGTTGCCCATCGGGTTGCCCTCGTTGTTGTCGGTGATGGCGTCGGAGAAGTCGATGGTGTAGGTGGTGTTGGGCTTCAGCGTGTCTTTCAGCTCCACGATGATGCGCTTGCCGGCGGCCTTTATCTCCGGCTGTTCTATCTGGGGCGGAGATATTACAATCTTGCTTTGGGCATCGCTCATCTGGATGAACTCGTCGAAATTGATCACCACCTTCTTGCTCGATACGCCGGTACCCCTGTCGGCAGGCGACGCTCCGGTCACTTTCGGAGGCGTGTCGTCGTACCAACCGCCGTCGGGGCTGCCCATGCGCGCGCAACCGGCCACAATGAGCATCGCCAGGGCAAAGAGTGTAAATCTGCGTATTCTTGTCTGCATCTTCTCAATTAGAATCGTTCATGGCAAGCAGCTCGTCGATGATGTCGCGGCTGTTCTCCAGACGCGGAATCTTGTGCTGGCCGCCCAGCTTGCCCTTGCGCTTCAGCCAGTCGTTGAACAGGCCGGGGCGCGCTTTCACTATCTCAAGCGGCTGGAGCGTGATGTCCTTGAAGCGCTTGGCCTCGTAGTCGGAGTTGATTTCCTGCAAGTGAGCGTCGAGCAGACGGGCAAACTCTGCCATGTCCTTCGGCTCGCGGGCAAACTCGATGAGCCACTGGTGGCGGCACTTGCCGTCGGCACCCATGAATACCGGAGCCGCCGTATATTCCAGCACTTCGGCGTCGCAGTGGGTGCAGGCGTAGGCCAGCCCGCGCTCGGCATTATCGACTATCAGCTCTTCGCCGAAGGCATTGATGAAGTGCTTCGTGCGGCCGGTGATGACAAATTTGTAGGGCTTGGTCGATGTGAACCTGACAGTGTCGCCGATTACATATCGCCACAGGCCGCAAGAGGTGGTGATCAGCATGGCATAGTTAACGCCGGTCTGGACGCCCCACAGCGGAAGCACCAGCGGATGGTCGGTGCCGAACTGGCTCATGGGGATAAACTCGTAGAACACGCCGTAGTCGCTCATCAGAAGCATCGACGGGTCCGACGGGTCGTTCTGGATGCCAAAGAAACCCTCGCTGGCATTGTAGGTCTCCATATAGTTCATCCTGCCGCTCGGAATGATGGCCTCATACTGCTTGCGGTAGGGAGTGAAGGCCACTCCGCCATGAAAAAACACCTCCAGATTGGGCCACACGTCGCTGATGTGCTCCTTGCCCGTCAGCTCAAGCACGCGGTTGAGCACCGACAGCATCCACGAAGGCACGCCCGACAAGTTGGTCACGTTCTTGGTCATCGTCTCGCGCGCTATGCGGTCGCGCTTCACCTCAAAGTCGCTCAGCAGGGCTGTCTTCTTCTTCGGAACCCTCACCAAGTTGGCCACAGGGTTGATGTTTTCAATGAGAATGGCGCTCAGGTCGCCCACGTAGGAGTTGGGCAAATTGTAGTTTGGCGAATGGCTGCCGCCGAGAATAAGGCTGCGCCCGTCGAACAGACGGCTTTCGGGATGGTTGTGCAGATAGAAAGCCACAACATCCTTGCCGCCTTGATAATGCACGCGCTGAAGACCCTCTGGGCTCACGGGGATAAACTTGCTCTTGTCGTTGGTCGTGCCCGACGACTTGGCATACCACTTCACTTGTCCTGGCCAAAGCACGTCGCGCTCGCCATGACGCATGCGGTCGATGTCGCCCTTCAGCTCCTCGTATGAGTTCACAGGCACGTTGCCCGCAAAGTCGTCGTAGGAGCGGGTGGCGGAGAACAAGTGGTTCCGCCCGTATTCAGTGTCGGCAGCGCGCCCGACAAGATAGTCGAGCACCTTCCGTTGCAGCTGTTCTTCGTTCTTGTATCCTTCGGCAATCTCCTTGTAGCGCCGCTCGAATACTCCTCTTATCAGTTGAGTAAGACTCATGTCGTTGCTTTTTGAAGGTGCAAAGTTACGCTAAATCAGAGAAAAAGCAAAATAAATGCCTATTTTTTCACTTTTATTACGCACTCGCAGCCCCGCAGACGCAAAGGCACCCCACAATGCCTCACTGCGATTATCCGCCACACCAACCACGATTATTCCGCGCTGCAACGGGCATCCTTAGCGGCCATTGCCGGGATTCTGACAACCAACAATCGGGATGCTTCAAAACTAGCACCCCGATGCTTGTCTTATGACAGAAAAGGTGTACAGTGTTTAACACTTAAAAATCATCAAGATGAGAGAAGAAAATCGAAC
>Ga0181612_130140_pt1 | contig 15655 bp, 7 predicted proteins | sample HoacroProtozoa21_FD_119630 | JGI IMG/M metagenome (GOLD analysis project Ga0181612, IMG submission 119630) | Hoatzin crop microbial communities from Cojedes, Venezuel. Combined Assembly of Gp0051906, Gp0051904, Gp0051908
GTACCCCTTCTTTCCAAGGGAAGAACTTGTTCTATTACACTTCTGGAGGAGCTGGGGAAAGACTTCAGGAACCCTTGAGCAACTCTGATTGCTTTCTGTGTTCCAGTGGGAAGCATCTTATTTATTATATATAATCATTTCGTCTTATAGGGAAGAAAACTTAAACAAGTCAGTCCACCAGACGACCATAATGTTTTCTTAGTAAAGCAGGGTATAGTCAAGAAAAATGTAGTGGTGACCTGAAGAAAGGTATTAGAAGAGGAAGTGCACTAAATATTTGGTCACAGGTGACTGAGTCTATTCTTTTCCTGCTCAGTCAGTTTGATGCCTGTTGACCTGCAAATTGTCAGAATAAAGGAAATGGTATGACAAATCTTTTTCTTTTTTTTCTTTTTATTTTTTAATATGTGTTGTGTTAACTGAGGTGACTGAATTTGGTGGGAAAGGCAGACCTGAATCAGTCAAAAGTTATTCATAAGAAATAAAACACTACAAGAGCCCAGAGAATCATATTTCTGGAGAAACAGCTCAGCCAATGCAACTGGACTAACATTTGAGAAATTTTGCGTGGTACCATACTTCTGCTCCAGACACAGAAACAAGTGTCCCACAGATCTCACTGTTGTGTTTCTTTGAGAGTTCAAGAAGACACAGTCTCAATAATTTCATAGTGAGGTCACTAAAATAACTTTGGTCTCTGATGATGTATCTTCTCATTGTGAATAGCTTTTGTCAAAAACTAAACTTTGGATATTTGTTCATTTTTTTCCTAATTCCCTAGGTCCAATAAGTCTCTCAACAGTGATTCTTCACTCAACATTTGGCTGGGAGTGGAATTTTAATTTCCTAATCTGCTGATGTTGAGCCGTGCTGTTCAGACTTCATTTTAGCTGTTTCAGGAATTTAGTAGGTTAAGATCATTTCTGTCGCAGCGGGATGCACAACTCCTGGTTCACATTTTATAACATTGCAGTTGGATTATTGCTGCTTCTTGTTTGCAACCTTCTTTGACCATTCATTGTGTAAGTCCCTGGTTTGTACAAAACTCAGTGTCTGGAATGGTCACTTACATAGATCAGCTTATCACACTGCAACTGCAGATGCTACATGGGTTTGCTGTCAAATGCATAATTGCTTTTACAGTACTTGCATACTATTCACGTCTTGTTTTCATCTTTACTTACGTCCCTGAATCAGCTATCAGTCACAGTCCCAGTAACTGAGACTTGCAGTTGCCCTTTGTTAAATATTTTATTTTTTTAATAAGTTGCTTCCCTCAGAGCTATGAGAAATTCAGTTTTTTTGAGTTTTCCTGTTTATTTTGGGTGTCTCATCTTGACTTCTCTAGCAGAATTTCTGTTTAATTGTGATGTAGTTTAAGTGTATAATGCCATGTGTTGCTTCTACATGAAGTGTGCTATATAAATGCTAATCAGTTAATGAATTCATAACAGCAAGTATTATAGCAACACATTGACTGTCATGCTCTGCAGTTTCCAGTTGAACGCTGTGTATATGTTTTCTTAGTAAAGGAACTGCAGCAGGAGGGTTAATAATTTTAAATCTAAGTAGCTATGGCTGCTTTTACAGACCAGTGATTGTCCACCTGAAGCCTACACAGATTCAGGGACCAAAACTTCTACTCTCAGCCCTAGCTGACGATTTTCGGTGTGACCATGGGAGAAATCACTTCTTTGCGTGCTTTCAGACATCACCTGTTTGTGAAACGGTGACAATGATTCCTTTTCGTCTCTGAAAAGTACACAGAGAGCTATGGATAAATTGAGTTATGTAAGGGGAAAGTACTGAACATGATATAAATTCTCAAAAAATCATTCTGAGTTCAGCTTTAGCATTCTTTGCACCAGAATGTTACAGAAACTGGTAAAATTACACTAAAATTGCTCATCTATTTTTCAACCGTTTGTAAGTCCAGTTTACCCGTAAGATCTAAAATCTCTGAAGTTTCAGCAAGCTATATGTAAGTGAGTATCTGAGAGACACAAAACACTCTCCCTTCTGAGACAGGCTTGGTGGTAATAGTTAACAGCACACAGTACCACTCTTTGTCTTTGCTCAGAAATGCAAAATTTTTATTTAAAAATATTTAATTTGAAGCTTACCACTTCAATGACGAAAGCACTCAGAGAAATCTGAGCACGTGAAATTCCTTTCATGTGCTTCCAGTGGACAACGTAATCCACGGGAATGCTGCTGTGTGTACATTAAGGATAAAAGTCTGAGTGCTCAGAAAAGGACTTCACAGCAAGAGTTTTCTCACTGTCAGAACAGTTCTCTAAACAGAATTTCACAAATAAAAAGTAATTTCTGTTCAGCTTTTCAATGGAGAGTGTTGGCTAGTTGTTGAAAAAGAAATAGGGAGCAACTAATGACTTTAAAACCTTAAAGGTATTCAGGTTTTGGACAGATTGCAAGGAAAAAAATGTGCAGACACTTTACACAAAATATAACACAATATCCAAAATATTCTTCTTTTAGAAAGCATGGGTGGAAATATTATCACTGATTTTCATACTCTACGTCAGGTTCTCTGGTACAACAGCAGAATGGTTGGTATTCAAGCATTTTCTGTAATGTAGGGAAACTGAGAGTTTTGTGTAGCCATTTCTCAACAGTTCTCTCCATTGCACATCCTTGAGCATGCATACAGAGATTGAGACCCAACCTGAAACTATGACTGTAACATGAGTGCAGAAAGGTCCTTCCTTTCTGCAGCTGAATGCTTGCAGCTGAGTGATGCACGTTAGCCCTTGCCCAGCTGCCAAATCAGATTTGCCCTGTATCAGCTTCTCATAAACAGCAGTCAGCAACCACAGTGCACCAAGGTACACAAGGTACACCTGGATCTTGAGCAAAACATTTGACAGGTAAAAGCAGTGTTTTAAATTGGAGCTGTTTCTGTCATTTTTCCTCTCTTTCTCCAATATAACACATCTTGAACCCAGCATTGTTACCTGAACTTCATTCTAAATAACATCAGAAGCACCACCCAGCCCCCCAAAATGGTTTATACCTCAACAGTCTTCAGAAACTAATCAGAACAAATCTCTCCACTGTTTTCATACCAGCAAAGCTTTTGTCAATTTATCAAAACCTTTTTAATAACCACTCTCCAAAGTGACTTCAGAATAATAGAATGCTTTATGTGATTGTGTTTCCAAGGTCTGTTGATTAAATACTTCTTTATGAACACATATGCCTTCTAATTTTCATGTGCAAATGCCCTTGTGTATGTACACATATCAATACATATGTATGCATATTGTACAGAGAACATATACAGTTATGCATATTTTTCTGTGCCTCACTGTTTCTGTAGATATATACAAACTGAAAGCAAGAGCTTTGTGCTTAGACACAGACATTTAATATAGCAGGGAGGAAGAAAAAGAAAAACAAATCTTAAATTGCCCAGTTACGGAGAAAATTACTAAGTGAAAATTGAAAAACACTTTCAAAAATATAGTGTTGAAAGTAGATGTGTAATTATGTAAACCATCATATGTCTTTCTACTGTTTTGTTGCATAGTTAAATTAAATATATGAAGGGTGCAAAAAAAAAGATTTATATTATATGAAGGCAGTTAAACACTTCAGATTGCTAAAAACATTATCTTAATTATCCACATATTATGCTCAGAAGAAAACCATTAGCTTTCTCTTTCTGAGAACTATCAATGCCAAAAGTACTCCCAAAAATGCTCCCTTCCATAAAACTGGATTTAAGGAAAAATTTTCAGAACTGCTTATACTTAAGTTATGAATAGTTTTCTTTGGACATTTTGTTTTTAAGCGCATCAAAATTAACTTAGTTAGAGACAGAAGAATCTTCTCAATGTCTGTGAACCTCTTGAAAAAGATTGACCCTTTTGGCTATTTATTAGTAATGAGAAAGAGAGGATGAGAAAGGCAAAGAAATCTTGTAATGAAAATGGATGATCCACAGTGTAATAGAAATGTGATGAGAGCTGAGATGTCAGTGCATTATTGTAACAAAACTAGATCAAGTAATTAAGAAAGAAAGACAGAAACGGGGGAAAGTGAAGTGCAAGCATCCAAAATTGAGGTCTGTAATTTAAGCTCATCAACAAAAATCCCTCCCTGGTTTAACAGAGAGAGACAGAGAGATGGATACTTCCAGTGCGTTATTCACTCTCTGCCTCTCGTGTTGGATGGGAAAAAATGCTTAACAACCTTATGCTTAAGACAGGACTTCAGTACTTCGTTTGGAGTGAAAGAACAGTGATCTGTGTTCTGAAACAGAGGAGTCAGCTATTCACAAAAGTTACAAGAAAATGAGAAAAAAAATAGCTGCATCTAATCACAGGACTTGTTATTAAATATCTAAATGAACAGTCAAAGAATAATCTTTTTAATCAGTACACCAGATGAATTATGATCCTGCAAAACATGTCTTGAACAATAGCAAACAGTGCAAAAATTAAGAAATCACAATCTGATGGTAGACATAAGAGTTTAAATGAGCCAAAAAAATGATCTCATTGCTTGTGAATTCTTAATCTCTAAATAGAAGAAGTTTTGGGTTAAGGCAAGGCATGACTATAGGCATGACATGGGCATTATTTTTGGCTCTATCACTAACTTTCAATGTGGCTTAAGGTGAATTATCTAATACCACCCTTCCTCATGTTCAAAAGAGTGTGAAGATACTCTTTTCCACTTTTCATCTCTATGTATCTCATCCACTGAAAATCTTTTTTAAGTTTTTTCTTATCTAAGGCAGACAAGAAAAATCTTATCCTGTACACATGTACAGTTTCTGGCACACCTGAATCCGAAGTTCCGGAATAAGTTTCTAAGTATTTCTACAATAAACCTGACACAAAAAAATAGTTGACCTTAAGAGATTCTGAGATTAATAAACAACAACAACAACAACAGCAACAAAAATAGGCCTGGGGCTACTTTGGCCTCCTCTACTAAGTGAGATTAAGCTCAGAGGTCACCCATCCCTTGTGTTAATGACCGTGTTAGTTCTTAAAAACAAATGCTGAGTGAGTTCAGGCACGAAATTCAAACCGCTTATTTTTCAAGCTGCTGTAATGCAACCTGAACTTTTGCAAGATCAGATGAGTCAGAAGGAATGTGAAAATATGACAGGGTTATGGTAAAGGCCCAAAAGTTCATTGAACTTCAGGATTATACCCCCAGTGTGGGGGAAGAGCTCAGAATTCAGTTTAACAGATGTGTTATTAACAATGGGGATGGTGTCTAGAAATAGCAGCAGGTCACTGAATACATATAAACTGAATCTAAAAGGTCTATGAGCTGCTTCTTGAGAAAGCAGACTTCGCTAATAAATTAATAGACTGAGGTGTACCTTATTCAGAGGAGCCCTGGGAGAATGAATCTCTTGATTTCCAATTCCTTCTCACCACCATTCATTCTGCAGCCTCTGTCATGTCACTTAAGGCAGGGGTCCCAGCAGCCTATGAGTTGGAGTACTTCCATAATGCGACACAAACTCTGAGACATCTGGGACCTTATTTCAGCAGCACTGAGAACTGAAAACCAAAAATCACCTCCAAAAACTTTGCTTTTAACCTGTCTTTCAGGGCCCCATTAAGTCTCCATTTCCACATCAATTCTAAGGGTTAACCGAAGTTTCAAAGCATTATGCTAAAGATAAAAACACATGATGGTAATGATAAATATGTTTTAAAAACATCTAAGCAAAAAATAATGCTAACGTAGTTTGTGGTACAAGGAAATTAGTGACCACTGATAGCACTTGATTTATTCATTCATGGGGAAAAATCATAACACAACATATATCGTATGGAATTTAGAAAGGATCCTAAACAATCTTATCCTCATATATTTCTAGCTGTTCTGGGTCTATGTCATAGTAAAACATGTGTTATTTACCCAATGGACCTGAGCATTTTCTCTGGAAATGATGAGCTTGTAATGGAAATGCTGACACAACCTCAGCTATAACAGTATGAACGAAGACACTTTAATAACACTTCTATTGCTGTAACATCTTTTAAAAATGAAACACCTGGGACTTGTGCTTAAGAAAAAAATCAAGAGCAGATTTGTACGTTCTGCTCTCTTCATATGATGCGAAATTAATCCAACAAGCCAAAGCTGGGAAGTTAACTTACCCTACCAACATTTAAAATCATTCTAGTGAAAGATAATTAATAGAAATATTAATGTAGTTCCCTGGAAATATACTGTTATATGAGCTAACATTTAGAACTTCTTATCTTTGAAAGATATGGTGGATTCCTGCTATAACTGCACAGATACAGAAGACACTGCACAACAGAAGAGTTCTTTGCACTCTCGTTTTATCCTCTGAAATTACAAAACAAGAGTGGTGAGAATTTTTTGAAACACTGAGGCTAATCTCCAGGGACATATTGGTATGTGAGATGTATCTAGAAAATGATGCACTATTAGCAAAACTATGAAAAGAAAATAACACCTTTATAATGACTGTATTGTTTGGCGTGTGAAGAAAAGGGTTTCTAGGAATTGGTGCAAGCAGTACTTGGATCTCTTTCTGGGAAAGTCTTACATTTTGGGTTAAAGAGGGAGAAAATGGAGAAAACAGAACTCAAATGTCAGAAGGTCAGAAAGGGGGGACAGTGGGACTATTTCTTACAGACTTCAAATACCTTGGGATTTGCACTTCTGAATAAATTATCACAGCACTGTTGTGAGGGACAAAGCTGAAGGACAAGTCACATGAAGCAACCTTAGAAGTTTAACAGGTGTCCAAGCTCAAGAATGAATGTTGCCAGGCCCCAGCTGAGAGTTTCACCGAGCCTTGGGCTTTAGTGTCGTTACAGTTTATGGTGAACTGAGGGATTTTGGGAGAAGGGACATCCTAGTGGTTGACCTCCCTCTGCGAGGATCTGGGGCCAACAGTTTGTCTAAAATGATAGAATATTAACATAATAACTTTGTAAAAATTGACTGAATTATTGGAATTTTTAAGGTGATTTTTAGTATGCCACAGATAAAGAGAGACAAAAATTGTATGATAGATGTGTTCTAGCTGTTATTATTACCAACAACAGTCACTGTACGAGCATCAGTATTGTACTCAAGTATGAGTCCTGTCCCAGACCCCTCCCTGGTGTCCATCTGGATTGAAATCACATGGTGTCCTATTCATTTAGATTTGATTCAGGATTCAAACTTTTTGAAATTCAAGAATGCTGATGACTGGTTTATTTTACTCTCATTTATTTTTCCTGGTTTTGGGATAGTATCAAATTGTTGTGAGTCTTCATTAAATTCCATCTAAGCAATTGAATTCTCTTACACTACGGGAGTAGTACAAAAGTACTCTTTATTGGACCATCTGTGCTCTCTCTGAAGTGTATGCCTCAAAAGATAATCCACAAAGGAGTTCTTTTCTATAAAGTCATACCCGATTATAAAAGACAGATTAAAGAAATGAGTCTTCACCTACACACTGAAACCTATTTTAAAACCGGCATATTAATATAAATAAACATAGTCTAAACTGGCCACTTAGCTGGGAACCACAAACCTAGTGATTCATAATGCTTGAAGAGTGGTGCTCCTGATTGTGCAGAATTCGACTTCTGTTCACAAACTCCACACTAAAACATGCAGGTGGATAAATTATAGGAATTTCCAGTGTGCCTTCAGAAAGCCTTGTTTTTGCTTTCCCCTCTGCATAGCCACCTCTTGTGCCTCCTTGAAATTCCTCTTCTAAATAGTATGTCAAATAACCAATTTAACATCATAGCAATCTACATTTCCACTCTTATTTATGTTCCAATTATGCATCTTTGAGATAGATTATATGAGAAAGCAAAACTTTTTCATGTTCTGTCTGAACTAACAATTTTGCGGTCTGTTCTTCCTTTGGTCTAAATGCTTTATCTAATTACAAGAAAGGTGATTGTACTATTCCTTCAAAGTGGAAGAGTTCCAATAGCACAAAATGAACCTTTAAAATATTCTGATAATTTCATAGAGGGTGGAGAAGCTCAAGTCCCTGGTCTACATCAAGTGGAGTTAATTTGGGAGTATAGGTTGGTAAGTGCAGTGAGGTGGTATTTGGTTGGTTATCATTATTGTTTTCACTCATAAAAAAGCCGATAACAGTCCAAGAAAAGCCACACCTTTCACCTCTGAAATACATAAATGAAAAGGCCTTTGAAAAGGTTTAGTTTCATTCTGACACAAAATGCAAAACTTGTGAAATCTTACAATCTTGCAAATGGAAAACCCATCCAATCTAGTTACACGAGGAGGTTTTTCCTGTAACATGTGCATTGTGGAATACAATGGTCTAAGTTCTGCTTTGAGTCACTTTTCTATGGTCTAATTTTCCTCTTTCGCAAATTATAAATCACCCTTTTCAGATTTCAACCATTTATTGGAAGTATGTACTCTTTGTGGTAAAGTTTTTGCACGTCGTATTACGGTAGATCTTGGCTTATTTCAATGAAACATCTCAGAAAAATTGTTTTCTTTTTTTTTTTTCTGTTTCTCTGCATGTTACCAGACTTGTACAAAATGAATTTTCTGTATACTCATACTTCTGCAAAAAAAGACTCCAGAAGTAGTAAAATGATTGCCTGCGTAACATTTCTGGTCAGCAAATTTATCCATAATCTAGGTTAATTTACAAGTCATCTGAAAAAATCACAATGCTTTGTGGATTTTTCATTCTTTTTGCTGAAATATCCTTTCAGTATCAGTAGTTTCCTGTTCACTAAGAAAAAGAAGCCGGAAGCGGTACTGAGAAACTGAGTTCTCCCATCCCAAAGAAGTCTTCCTCAATAGAAGAAGTGAAGGAAATAAGGTCAGAATTTGCAACCAGCTCCCAGAATTCCAGATTATAGAGATAATCCCTAGCTCTGTGAAATTTGCAGTCTATATTTAAGATTAAATAACACAGCAACTTTGGTAAAGTAGTGTTCTAGGAAAAGAGGAGGAAACAAAGTACTGAAAGTAAATTGCAAAGAAAACGGTCAGGATGAGCGGTAGCCATAGCTTGCAACTTTTCCACTTGTGTCCAAGATTTCATAAAGCACCATCAGCATCTTATTTCCCTTTATTTAACAAAGGCTATAGAAAAGTTAGCAAAAAAGCAATCTCCAAAACCACCTACCAGCTACCAGCGTCCCGAATGCCTATCGAATGGACTTCCAGTTGCTGTGAGATATGTCCCATCTGCAGGTAAGGCAAGTACATCCAGTCTCACTCTCCTAGATAATTCCATGACATCTGTCATTAATAATCACCTGTTCCTGTCCTGGCCCAGGAAGGAGCAGACTGATCGTAAATGTTTTGAAACACATCAGGTCCTCTGTCTCAGACTCCTGTCACGATCTCTTTATGGACTACTTTGGATTTGTATGGGCTGGCTAGGTATCTTGACTGTTCCCATACCAAATACTTACACATTTTTGTGATTTATTGTTATGGAAAAGACTGTTACATGAAAAAGAAATGCACTTTGACCATACAAGTTTTCTGGCAGAAGGTAAAGAAATCCAACAGAAATATAATCTGAGATACTTTGGAAAAATTTAGTATGTATTTTTCACAATGCAGAACTTCTTTTCCTTCACTCTGCAATTAAAGCAGTTGTTAGTGTCGTGAACTGAAACGAAAGCACTTTAGTTAAGATTAGTTTTTAGTTTTCTTCCAAACATGAAATGGCTGAATTACAAATATTTCCATTTTTTATTTTTCAGTACATTTATCCTAAACTAAATATCCCCTTCTGCTCCTTCCTTAACTGTTCTAGAGGAATCATGGTTTCAAATATTGTATTAGGAATGCAAAATATCCACAAATTTGGATGTTTTTAGAACACTCAGGCTAAAGAACAAACTGCTAAATAAATAAACAGGTTCTTCAGATATTGTGCATTTGTTAAAGCGGAAATCTAGGCAGCAGCTTCGATTGCTGTTCAATGTGAAACTATCTTTAAACATACACATAGTTTTATTTAAATCACTGGAAATGTGCGTGCTTTGAAGTTCTGCTTAAGTATCATGCTGAATTGAGGCCTTAAGTAAAAAATGCAGACTTTATTTTAAGTACCAGACAGACAAAAATTTGAGATAGAGATAAATCACTCAGCAATCTCTGTTATACCAGCCTTCAAGGTAGGTGTCTACTGCACCTGCTCAGCACAGCCCTGAGCAGTAAGTAAAATCCTATTTACATATGAGCTGAAACAAAGGCCTCCTTCTTAGTTACACTGAAAGCAGTCAAACCTCTCACTGATTGAAATGAAGAGGAGGTCAGGCACAGACTGGGCATTGTAAATAACTTTCTTTTTGTTCAGTACTAAATGGAATTCATTTACGAGTCAAATGAAAAAAGGATTTATGACCATGTACATACAGCTTAACATCTGTGGGTTCGCTGTGAAATTAAGCAACGTTACTGTCAGTGTGAAGCATTTTTAATGTATGAAAAGTGAAAAAATATTCCGTGCTTAAGATGATCCTAAAGTCAAAGACTATCTCACAAAACGTAGAAATGTTATTTCTTTGTGATGTCCAGCTCTGATGAGAACCTCACCGTTAATCTGGCTAAAAATGTCAGGATTCACTTGCATTTTGAACCTGCGAGCCTCAGCCATTTTGCCAGACATCTCCTGGGAATTAATATCTCTTTTATAATTTCCAGAACTACCAGTTTGGGGGTTTCTGAACTGGGATCGCAGAGGGAATAGTCATGATTTAAGGATGTCAGCACTGCAAGTGCCAAGTGGAATTTGGAAACCTAGAGAATTTCAGCAACAAAGTGCAAAGGGCATAGAAGTTACCAAAACATTCTGTAGGTTAAAAAAAAAGGGTGGATTCATTTTTTTTTTTAATTATTAAAAAATATTCTTGCCCTAACTGATCCTTCCTTAACTGGTTTTAATGACTACTTTTCTGATCGTCACATATAATGTACATTTCTTCATCTGTTTTTGCAAACTTTGAATGTTTTTACTAATCCTGAGGACGAAGTATTGAAAATTCGAAGTGTCCATGTTAGGAGAAAGAGAACTGCAGAATAAGAGAGTCCTGCTGCCTTTACAGTGGTAATTAACAGCATCTAAACCTTTCCTAGAGGTAAAAGCCTCACTTCATAATACTTACCTGCTCCTTGTTTCAGCAGCAGCCTGAAGAAAATCCCTGAAGGTCGTCAGAGTGTGAGGCAGAGGTGGTATTCTCACTGTGCTCTGCTGAGGACAAAAATCCCAGCTCCTGGCCTTCGGACTGCCCTGTGGTATTAGCCACAATGGAAGCCAGTCTCATATACATATACAGTGGAATATGTACAGTTGTCTCATGTATCTCTTACGTGTCTATATGCTTTATGAATGGTGAAGCTAATATTCCCTAACTTTATATTATTGGACAGCAAAACCTTTTGTGTATCGGAGTTTATATACTAATGAATGTAATGTCCAGCAAAAGGCAGAATACTGTATTACTGTTCATACCTTCTTTATGTGCATAAGCTCATGAGATTCTTTTTATTCATATATTGATGAGGGCATGATTTTTCCAGTTAAGGTAATAATGAAATCTTACAAAGGGTTTGGTAACAATGGAAAATTTTCACTGTGATTGGTCTAATAAACCTGTGCCAACAGCTCCCTCTATGTATCATAAAAAGGATGCTCCCAAGTACATTGCCTGGAATACGTATTTCTCTTCCAGAGAAAGATATTATTAAGGAAAGAGAATAATTTATGTGTCATTTAATCTGTCTACACTGAGGATTAAGAAAGTTTCAATAAAAAGCATCAACTGGTGTTACCTGCATAATTATAGTGGTGCATTTTCCTGTTTAAAATTTCCTCGATTATTTACTGTATGACTCTGGTTGATTCATTCAATTCTCTTCTTAATCCCATTTTGCATACATAGATTATTGTAATGCAGACAGTTCTTTGAGTACATAAAATGGAACAATGCAATAAAAGGACAGTAACTAAGGTTATCTGTGTAAAGCTGGGAAATGGAAGATGAGGGAGCATGGAGGATTGTCTCTGAGAGCTGTACATCTGCTTGAATAAGACTGACGCACTATTAAAAGAAGAGCAGCACTGTCTGCTTGGGAGGGCACTAGTGAAGAGATCAAAAGGTTTTGTTCCTCCTCCTAACTTGTTGCTTTCTTTTCAGTGTGACAGCAGACGGATGTGCTCATCTCCCTGTCTTTTGCCTCCCTTCCTCCCTTCTCTGTTTATCTTGTGAAACAGCAAGGTGGGTTTGATCTGTCATTGTGGGCTGAAACACCTCTGTCACCATGGGCTGTTTCTGTTAAACATAATTTAACGGTTACTGTGTGTACGGACAGAATCTCTGCACAGACCTCTAAAAATAATGAAAAAAAGTGATATTTTTTTTGACCTATTTCATAGCAGGTTGTACAGTTAACTTGCATTTTCCGTAGGCTGAAGTACGCTTACAGTCCCTGCTACTCAGCTGACACACAGGCAAGCTGTTAAACTGCAGACATTTGACTGTGACTCTAACAATGGGTGGTGCCTGCAGCATCCACCACAAATTTGTCTTGATAGATGCTTTTTTCCATCAGCTTGCTAAAACTAACAGCAGAATTAGCGACTGCTCTTAGACCTGAATTCAGATCAATTCCACTAAGTACATTTTACTTAATTAACAGAAAGTGATCTGCTTGCGAAAGAGGGAGAAAAAAAATGAGATTGCACACACAGAAATGAAGCAACACTCTTTTTTTCTGGTTTTTTTTTTTTTTTTTTGTTCCCCATAGATTCACAGTTAGTTATTGGACATTGGGCATGTCTGCTTGCCAAAGTATTTAGCAAGTACATTAAGGAGTCAGAACATGACATAATCACCATGTGGAAGTTTATTTGGCAGAGTGAGTCAGAAGTACACTACATTATTATTCTGCTGAAGTTTGAAGTTAAACCTCATTTTCTGGAGAGGGAAGGGAAGGGAAGGCAAAGGAAAGGAAGGCAAATTAGGTTCTTTCTGGATATTCTGTGTTTCTCAAATTAGGTTTCATAAATTTCTATGTGATTCAACCTGGAAAATATGTATGCAACTGTATTCACATACAAGCACAGAAAGCCCTTCAGTGTGCTTGGACTTGGGTGGGTGGAAAAGGAAGCGAGTCAAAGCTCTGGGAACCTTGCAGAGCTGCTCTGCCCACCTTTGCTGTTTCCTTCTCAATGTGTGTGCTGTTCATGTTCTTACTGTTCTCTGATTCACAAACAAAGCAGCATCAGAGATGTCCCTTTTAGGCAATCCCCTCCTCTCCTCCCAGAAAGGTCTTTTAATTTACTGGCACCTAGACAGAACAGTGGAAAACATCCTTCTTTTTTTTTTCCTCCCAATAGTGCATAAATGTATCCATTTGCCTCAGAAAACTTGTAGTTGAGTGGGTGGAGTCGAAACAAAGTGTTCAAGTCCCAGTAACTGAGGGGCTTGGGTCCAAGACGACCACAGCACTGTACTGTCAGCTGCCCCTTCAATGAGAGACAGGACTACGACAGGTTCTGCTGCAGCCAGGCTTCTGTCCTCCAAAGATCTCCATCCCATCCATCCCACCCACACGTCTGGTTTGGCTCTTTCCTAATCCCTTGCTGGCTCCTATTCTTTTCAAACCGGTGCACTCTGTCACACACTCCCCCAAAATGCCATCTGTGTGGTTTTTTTCAGACCACTGATGCAAAGCTCTTGGATAGCCCCCTATTTGCTTGCTTTGGAGCTGCGCTTACAGGTCCCACCACCTGAAACACTGCAATCAAGCTGACAACACAACCAATCAAGGTCTGACCTGCAGCCGTTTCCTAGGAAACTCAAGCCACTGCCACAGAAACAGATTGTACACAGTGGAAAGAAACATATATTTTGGGTGAAGGAAAAAAAAAAAGAGGCATTTCAGATATTTTTCCAGTGCTTCGGAGTTATTACAATGCACTTCTAAAATAATAGTAATGAAAAATACTCTTGTTAAGAAAGATTGAGTGATGATGGTCATGTAAGTACTCAGAGCCAGGCAGAGAGCCTCCAAGAAAGACCATGAGCCAGGGCTGCTTGAGTGCTTGTTCCTACTTTGCTACCGAGTCACTTCATAAACCTTGCCAAGTCATTGCAAAAAGATTTCCAAGTCATTAAGCCCATAGTTCCAATGAACAATAAGTTCAGATCAAAACAGGTTGAGTACCCGAGGAAGAAAACTTGGAAGAAAGCAACAAGATTATCATGACCATACTGAAAACACTGAGAAAATTACCAACAGGCAAGGCCACCTCTCCCACTTGAGGAAACAACACCACCACATTTTATGCTGATAAGTCCACTGAGCAGGTGTATTTGTCTTTTGGAAAAGCTTTAGGTATTATTTCTCCATGGTGGATCACTTTATTATATGCTGTGAATTACAACTTGCTTGTAAATCAAGTAAATTCACATTTACTTGTGAATCAATGTCCAGCTGCTTGAACACGGTGTGTATAAAGGAATAATGGCATTTTTTGTACAATGACTGATGGGTATAACAAAAGTAGTGTGCTGCAGACTGGGACCTCTGAGTTTTAGTGAGATTATCAGGATGAAATGAGGAAAAGGTTCCAGGATATTTTTCACCAAAGTCTAGGCAATTAATGAGATGAGACAGTCTTTCTAGACTACCTTTACTGTCCTGGGTAGCGACTCTTACTTCCAGGATCTGATCAATTCCATCTCAAAGTACTTTCCAAAGAGATTGTACTCTATGGTCGGGTCCTCATTTCCACTGATCATGAAGGGAGACCAAGGTGACTAGTTCAGGGGTAGATGTCTAACACCAGTTCTCTACATTTAATTAGATGAATTCTGCCCATCACTGATTGTGGGAAAGTGGAGGTTGGGAGAAGGCTGTGAACACCAAGGAGTAAAGAAAAAGTTCTTTCAGGTAAGTTTTTGGGAATTTGGGAGAAGGACTTTGGGAGAAAGGTGAGGCAGTTTGGTTGGGGGAGTGAAAGTCTCCTCGACTGTCATTCTGCTCCACAAACAACTACCATGGAGAACATAGGTAGCAGAGATTTTTCGTACTTTTGGTGGTGACTATAAGGAAGGAATCTCAGGAGGACAGGAAAAGGAGCTGAGGACTTCCCCTGTGGGTTAACTCTGAGTCTTTGAAGAATGTAGCTTCACTGTGTACATACCTGGCTAACTCATGGAACCCTATTCATAAACCTGTACAACAGGTATATCATAATTAATTAAACATGAACTCAACCTTAGTGTTATTATGTTGTCTTAGCCAGTGAATGTGTCGGTCCTGGGCAACATCTAATGAATGAACCCTTCCCACACACTGGGAAATGATTGTTTTGCTATCTATCCTAGTTTTGTGGTGACGTTTGATAGTTTGGGACCTTGGGCAACTGCCTTTGATTTGCACACAGAAAAAAACCCAGAAACTAGTACGAATAGGCAGAGTTGGGCATTGGAGGCAAAGCTGACTACAGCAGGTAGTATTCAGATCAGCCAGTATTTGGACAATATTACGGTTCTGAAAGTGGATGGAAATGGTTGTTTTCCCAAGAGAGCAGTACTCTTCTTCCTACCATGAGTGCCCATTGCTCCTCCTTAAATTCAGTTCTCTGCCAAGCCCTTGCTGCTCA
>Ga0181612_183562_pt1 | contig 15655 bp, 12 predicted proteins | sample HoacroProtozoa21_FD_119630 | JGI IMG/M metagenome (GOLD analysis project Ga0181612, IMG submission 119630) | Hoatzin crop microbial communities from Cojedes, Venezuel. Combined Assembly of Gp0051906, Gp0051904, Gp0051908
CCTTTGTATGCAAATCCTTATCTATATGCAACATTGTGTGTTCAGACTTCGCAGGCTTTGGCTTTTAAAATCACTGATCTGGAAATGTGATAGTGACTTTTTTCCTAAGAATTTTAGATATTCCATGCATTTCAGATAGTGTTGTAAGTTTTTGTGGAGAAATGGATAAATAAATAACACAGCTGTCTCCTGACCCTGTTCCTGGTCATAAATTCCTGAAAAAAGAACAACAGATTTTCAATTTCTTGTAATAGTGATGAATTTATGTGGTAGGACACGATGTCCCTTTTAGTCCTGTTGTTCAGTGTTGCTTTTGTAACTGAACTGCTCTTTCCGTCTGCGTTAGTTCCATGTAAGAACAATTGCTGCTCTATGAAAATGTTTCTCATAGGCTAAACTTTAAGACTTTTTAAAACAGTTTAGACTCAATTTTCTGCAGCTGTTGTATTCATCATAGACTTTTCTAAAGAGCAGTTTTGCAGATGCTGTGTATTTATTGTTTAAAGTGTTCTTCCTTTTTAATTGCTTAAAATCAGAATGTGTACTAGTTTATATTCTAATACATAAGGGCAAAGCACAGTAAGGGTAAACCTGAAGGAACTAGCACATCATCTTTAATTGAAAACACACAGAAAAACATGCACAGAAGACTGGAAGCAGAATTTTACAATGCACAGTTTTTGATAGACTTCACGTCTTTCTGAGGATCTTGACTGCCAGCACTGTCGAAAATTGATAATCCTGTCAAATTAGTCTTTTCACTGTGCTTAGGAAATAGCTTAAAATTTGTGAACAGAATGCTCTGGTTCTGTCTAAATCAAGTTTCAGTGAGGCACTTTGAGAATGTGATGCAGGTATAATTGCGAGGGCTTTTTGTTTGTTTAGACTGTCTGCATAGTGAGAATGAAGAAATTTTCTGAAGATGATCCTCCTGTCTTTACCATGACATAACAGAACTATCAGCTAATAATCTCTGTGTCTTCTCGTAAAGAGGCTTGAAAGGAAATGAGGAGGTCATCCTGGAAACCTGAATTCTAGAGGGAAGGTAGGAAAATGGGTGCAATCTGGAAAAGAAGAGAGAGAAAGACAGTGATGTAGATATTAATAGAAAGGAATCTTCTCAAGAATCTGACTGGAAAATTGAGCCTGCAAAACGTGACGTTTAGAAGTTTAAGAATGGGGAATATCCTTTACCTTTTCTCCACAAGAAATAATGCTTAATTCTAATTGGAATAATAAAAAAGACTTTATCTTTCATCTGCATTTTCCATACCAGCTAGGTTAGACCACAGGTACACATACTTTCTCTCTCTCAAATTAACATTATGTTTTTTAAAAAATCCAGTAATCTGCAATCTTTATAATCCATATATTTCGATTCACATAGGCAATTATGAACCATGCAGATGAGATGGCAGGACAAAACACATGCCTTTTGTTCTGTTGGAGGATTTGTTGCAAAGCAGTTATAACTCTGAAAAGTTGTGGTTCCGATAAATCACCATCTGCTCGCCTTCCAGGTTTCCAGTGTGACATAAATAGGACGTGCTTGTCAGCACAACTGGGCGGAAGCCTGTGCCATTGCATGATCCTTTTCCCTTGAGTTAAGTGCAATCAATAAAGATCTTGTAGAAATGGCTGGGGACAGAAGTGTGCAGCGAAAATATCAATCAGTTTCTGAATACAATGGCTCAGAGTTTCAAGAAGTTAAATACAGCAAACCGCACGATCATTTAAATTAACATGATTCTCATTGGTTCTTTAATTTTTATTAATCCATCATTACAATATGAACAACATGCAAACTACAATGCAAAAACATAAAAATTTATTTATAAATAGATCATTTCCTCTAGAGTTTCCACTGACATCTATTGAACAAAGAAGTTATTATTTTTCATACAAGCAGCAGGTATGAGTTGTCTGGGAATATTGTGACAACATTCATAGAGGTCTCCAGGAATTGTACTCAACCGTTTTCTATTTAACTGGCTGGTAAGAAGCCTTTCAGGTTCCCTGCACCTTGTGGTTCTTGTGGAACAGTAGCATATTTTGAACATGTATTGGACCAGGAGGAGCTAGTTCCTTATGATCCCAATCAGAAAAGCATTCAGACTCTGTAAAGTATCATTTAAAATCATAGTTTTTCCAGCTAACACTATAAAAGGAGAATAGTATAGATAATTTTACATCCTTTTAGACTTTGGGAACCCCAAGTTGTGCAGCATTGAATGGTCTCACTATCAGGGCACAGGACATCATGTGTTCTCCTTCCAGAGGAAAGGTTACCCCATTTTGGTTATTCGAACTATTACAAAATTTTCTTACAAGAAAACAACTCTGTTCATCGTTTCTGCTGTCAGACAGAAAGCGTGTTCATAGAAGAAATTCTCGCTGCCTTTTTAGACAAAGGCAAGGACACCCAGGCAGCGTAATTGCCTGTATCAAGTGGGAGCTACCTGCAGGCTCCTTCTACGAAGAGCTGGCCAAGCTCGTCCTGCAGACAGGGGATAGGGACTGAGGGCACAGCACAGCCTGAAGGCCAGGGGCAATGCAGTCCAGCACAGACCAAGGGGTACTCAGTTAATGACTGAGTGGGTCATTAACTCCTTGATGTACAGTGGCCTCTCATTTACTGCAACATGTTAGATGTAATTATCACACCCAAACAGAGGAAGTCATGTGAATGAAAAACAGTTTTGTGATACAGGAAGATGAATGAATTCAACTGTGGTGAAGAATCACAGGAATTAGATCAGTTTTGTGGTAAGTGAATGAATTGTCTAGTTGTTAGACCAGAATTTATCAGTGAGGAAGTGGAACAAAAAAGAAATTAAAAATGATTCACTCTAATATCTGTATGTGAATGCCTCTGAAACTACAAGACTTTTTGGCATTTCGCTGTCCTAAGGTACTGGTGATTCTGCTGCCCTGTATTATGGAAAGAGCTGTTGTATTATAGTAGAGTGGTAGTAGAGAGTGAAATAAAATATGAGTGGGAGTATCAGTGCAGCACGAATGCCAAAAGTTGTAAGAGATTGCTGTAACTCAGTCTTAGGCTATCTTTGTAGTTAGAATGGGATCAAGTAGGACATAAACATTGGGATGGTTCGCTGCATAGCCTAACAGTCTGCCGTATCTAAGAGGTATAGCACAATAATAAGGTTGTGAAGAGTAAAGTTGCATTCCTACAAATGTTGGTAAGCTGGTTTGGCATTGGAAAGTGTATGCTTTGTTCCAAGCTTCTATTCACAGACCTACTTGGGAGCTATGTTGTTAGTCTTCTCCAGCAAAGCTCCTACTGCAGTCTCTTTAACAGTTAAGTCTGCGTCCACTTTAAAATGTTGAAATTTCTTGTAAGCAGTTTCAGATCACTCAAGCATGTGCACAAGTTCTGCTTAAAGTGTGCAATGCAACTTTTTCATTTGAAATGCAGAAACGGACTTACTGCATGAACAACTTACTAAATAAGTATTAAGATATAGCTATGCTGAACCTTAAAAAAAAATCCCACAATGAGTTTTGTCCTATTTCTTATTAGATTTAATCAAAATGTTATAGTTTCCTACTGAACTACTTAACCTTGAGGAAGAACTGCAGAACAGCTTCAAGCCATAATGCGTAAACTTCACAATCATACAATATAGTAATAAACTATCAAATTACTTCTGAAAATAAAATCCTATCTATGCAATTTCAAATAAACCAAATAAGACTTAATGTTTATTATCTGTCAGACATTACTTTTAAAATGGTGAAAACTCCAGGTAATTTGTGATGGATTTTTTTACAGAAATTACAAAACAATTGGTATTTCATTGTCCAAGCAAATATTGAGGGGAACAGATGATAAAAGGGAAGACTTTAAATAAATAATAAGCATGTCCAACTCATCTTTTCTGCTATAATAATGCATATCACAATACAGTTTTGGAAGTCAGATCTCTGTCGCTACATCTGGTATGAGTAAATAGCTCAGAAACTACAAAACCAGCCAAGTGAATAGAAGAAAAAGAACTGAGGAGAGCTGGTAAGAAAAGGAAGGTGTTGTAAACATTTGACTAACCTGCATCTCAGTGGATGCATACAGGTCAGTACGATAGTTCTGTCCATCTGAGACTTCCTAGGGCATATCAGTGCAGAGGAAAGTTCAGGTTCATCAGGGATATTCTTGTCATGATTTTTACAAATGCTAAAGACTGCATTGAAGAATCAGATATCAATTATGTTAGAATAAATCCTAAGTAATTAAAATATTTCAAATTTATGTATGTGAAACTGTATTTTATATGTTTTCATCTTCTGCCCTTTCTAAAAGCACTGACACTGCCTGAGTAACTAACCAAAGATGTGCAAGGACATAAAGCCTGTAAAACAATGCAGCAAAAATTAGGCTAAACCTATAACTGTATATGTAATTTGAGAAATTAGTTCAGGTTTGATGGAATGACACAGTAATAATAATAATACCTGTAGGATTTTCTATCTTAAACTGCGTAATAATTTAATAGGAGAAAGGCATTCAGTTATCCTTTCTTTATACATGGTATCCTGAATAGATAGCATAGCTTACATTTGTAACCTTCTACACTTTCCAGATAGACAGGAATACACAAACATTAGAGGAAAGATTACAACATGGTTAGTGCAGTAGCTGGAGTAAGCAATGTAAAACGGAAGAAAAGGCAAAAGGCCCTGCTCTTTCCTGCTGCAGAAGCAACCTGAGGAAGACTCAATTGCTTCCACCAGAAAGGCAGTCTTTTTGTACCTTGTATGTGCAATAGAAAGAGATCTCATATAAGGCACGGAATAATGAGAGTACACTAGCAGTTGCTCGCAGAGCTTTGTAAAGGCTTAGAGTAAGAAGAAAACGGATTATAAAGGCTTGGGAGAGTTTGGGAGAAGGCAGGAATTAGAAATCCTGTGAATTAATTGATAAGAATACCATTAATCCAATTGAAATGGGAGAAGACAGAGCAGAGGCAAATACATATTCAGAACATTACCTATCCCTTTGTCTGGAAGGACAGAATAAATATCCTTGAAAAGTATTTCAAGAAGTATTAAATAAGAGACTTCACAGCATTCGAGTTTAAACTTGTAACTTAGATAATCCCTATAAAATGAAAAAAATGTAGACTTTCAAAGTTTTAACTGCAATGATGTGTTTTACACAAGTTCTAATACAGTAGCACGTTGGGTCTTATTTTCTTAAATTACTTGCAAGTTCTTTTGTCTATATTAGCTATGTATTTAGAAAACAACTAGGTCTATCAAAATTGGTAATAACTTTATACTACCTAGCTTAATATCTAAAGTCTTTGGGACCTGAAGAAGTCCCAGTTGTAAACTTCTCTGATTGTTCTTTATTTGTCTATACAGAGAAATCTGGCCTGATAATTTTGGAAAAACATTTTGTCCTATTTCAGTGAAATGTACCCTGCAACACTAATTTACTGATCTGGACAAAGCTTTAGCGTGTTTGACTGTAGGTGCATTGGAGGGAACAATTCCACAAGACTGTTCCGACTCTCATGCAGCTGTTTCGAGGCTGACTACTTCTTTCTCAGGGTTTGTAGTGGCGGATAGTTAAATGGCACTGAAAACACAAAGAAAGACTGCATCAGCAAGTCATAGTGGGTGTGGGAAGAGCACTGTATCAGAGGGCAGAGCATGGCTCTCCATTATGCTACTGGTCTTCCAGCTGTGATGGAATCAGGGCAATGAGGATATTAAGCATCTGCTATGAGGTGTTTAGCTTTATGAAAGATCTGATCTTTCAATCAAATGCATGACTGCTATCCTAAAAAATATTGTTGAAGTTTTATATGGATTCAATCAAAAGTTCTCTTCAGACAACAGAAGGCTGACTTGGCTTTTCTTTTTGTGCTTTTTTGCTGGTTTGCATTATGTCTATGAGGAAGTCTATGCATTTTGTCAGTGTTACTTCATTCTTTATTTTGTCTTGTTACAAAATGTGTCTTTTTGGACAGATTACTCCCTGATATCTACACATGAAGTATCTATTATTTTAAGATTCTGATTTTGGGGGAGATTTGAAGGCACTCAGGTGGTTCTTAAATAATGCAGTGTGGAGGATAGCCCAAAGAATGGTGAGTTGTGTCAGAAAAATGACTATTTGTCGAAAATAGGCATGCTAAATAATGTTCAGAATCATGCTTAGTTATGCAGTGATGGCACTCGCCTGAGTGTGATGTCTTCAGGCTCTTGATTCAAGCTATGCTTTAGTATGACAGTTGAGGGGGGGGAAGACCCATGATACATGTGAACAGGAAATGCAGAAGTATATATAGCTAGAAATATTATACAGCATTAAATCCTTTCTTTTGTGCAATAGTCCTTGACAGAGATGGATGACAGAACACTTGATTAATTAATGGTAAGTTACAGTAGGGCAGTTCTCAAATTTGCCACTTTGTTCCTTTCCCCTGCCTTTACATGGTGCAATCTGCTGGAAAACAAAATCTCTCAAGTTCCACTCATGCATTCCTTTCCCTCATAGGAACCTGGACACTTGCAATGGCTCTGTTCCCATAAGCAATCCTAAACACTCATAGGCAACCTTTGCTTTGCTCTGTAAAAGCCACAGGCTGATTCATTTCCTTGGTTGTTTAACTACTGATTGGCATTTGTAGCAAAATCCTTTTAGCCTTGCCTTTTTCCTCTGCCATATGATTTGGCCCAAAGAAAAAATGGCCTAGTTTAGCTCTGACCTACCTGCAGTTAAATTGACAGATTCCTCTTTGCATAGACTTCTTTATTAAAGTCAGAGTGCCCTCAAGCCACCAAGATTTGCACTAACCTCTAAAGCTGTCCTAATGTCATTGATGGAATTACAGGGCAATTGCAGATACGTAGCATTTCTGAAGTATTATGTAGGAGAGCAAACTGTAGCCAACTCAGAAAGCCAATATGCATATCATAAATATTAATATATGAGAAATTCTCTATGGAAGATATTCTCTGTAAGAACATCAATTTAAAATATGTTGTAATCTTTCTTTTAAATGCAAAGTTAGAAAATATCCTTAATTAACATGGATGATTTTTCTCCTAGTAACCATGACTTTGAGAGTTTTTATAGTACGGTTTTCCATAATCAAAATGACTAATTTTTTAAATCTAATTCAGTTTTTAACTTGCTTCAACAAATATCAAATATGATGATTTTCATATTTTAATTGTTTACTTGTAGGGTTTTTTAATTGTTATTGACAGAGAAAATAAAAAGAATTTCCTCCCATCTAGTTACTACTCTTTCTTGTATGGTGGCAATGCTTTCTTTTTTCTGTCTTGTCTTTTTTATTTCTTTCTTTTTTCCCTTCAGCAACCTCCCTACAAGAAATTTTAATCACAGAAGAAAACTGTATGCGTGAACACAGCACTGTATAATGACCAGGTGGTATACTGAAAGCATATTCTTCTTGTATGCCTGGATTTTGCAGTGCATAAGCCAGAGGATTTTTGAATGCAGGTTGATTGGCATGATATTTCCTTTTGTCAGCTCAGCCCTTTTTATTAGTTTTATCCTATAATCCACCCTTCACACTTGTATATTCATTCTCCTGTCAAATAGCAAGACAAAAGCATTTCCTGCGTGAATTTTACTTTTTTTAAAGACTCACTGTCTCAGCTGAAGTTGAGTACTGAAGTGTTTCACTAGGTGGAGAGATATTCTCTCTTTTTTAGATACCATACCACATTCACCATCCTATCTTCTGACCTCTTTCCAGGAAAATGTTAAGCTGTGTAAAAATATTTTATATATGTTTGTTCCTTTGTGCTGCTCTATAAATAAGGTAAACACAAGTACCATGTCTAGTTCTAGAAGAGAAGGTTTCCTTTTCTGATATTTGAGTAAATTTAGTTGGGAGAAAGAAGGACAGTGAGATGCCCTGCCCTGTAAGTGATGAGGTTTTATGGTCCTTAATTTCTAGGTAGGCTGGTTAATTAGTCTTGCACTCATAAACCTGAGAATTTCCTCTTTTGCCTGTTGACAAAATGTTCTTGTTATGGAGAGTCCTATGGCACCAGGGAAATACAGATGTTAAATTCTATTTTTTTAGAACACTCAGTGGTCTTCACAGAATCACAGAATGATGGGGGTTGGTCATCTAGTCCAGACCCCCTGCCAAAGCAGGGTCACCTACAGCAGGCTGCACAGGACCTTGTCCAGGTGGGTCTTGAATATCTCCAGAGAAGAAAACTCCACAACCTCCCTGGGCAGCCTATTCCAGTGCTACCCATGGCAGCAGTCCATCCAGGGGTGTACCTGCTCTGTCATGGGCTTAGCTGTGGCCACATGCTTTGAGGTGCTCCAGCATGACCTCATGCACAGCCACTGATGCTTCAAGGTGTACCTTCTCCAGCATGGACTTATCCACAGCCACAGATGCTTTGAGGTTTACCTTCTCCAGCATGGGGTTATCCTTGGGCCACAGTCCCTTCAGAGATATATCTACTGCAGCAAAAATATAACCATGGCCACAGATGCTTTGAGATGTACCTGCTTTGATGTGGGCTTATCCACGGCCACAGATGCTTCAGGGTGTCTTGCTCCCATGTGGATTCATCCACAGGTCGCAGTCCCTTCCACTCAAATTCGTGCTGGAGTTCCAGCCTGTTCAGTACAGCAGCACAGAAACAGCAGTGATGTCCTGGCCATCTGCCAGGCAAGGGCATGGCCATCACTGTTATCAGAATGTTCCCAGACACAGCATAGTAGCGTGGATAAGCAGTATAGCACCACAACAAACAGCAAAAGCAAAAAGCAGCCACTAAAAAGCACTAAAATATAATATACAGTAAGGCAAGCATGTCCCACGACAAGCACAGAAGCCTGCTAATTACTAGCTAAACAGCAATAACAGTTATAGATTCAATATTGATTGAATATTGCTATGAAAATTACCATTTACAGTTCTGATCTGTGGTTTCTTTTGTCACTGTCTGCATGTTTGTTAATAGCTTTCAAAAGTGTGTAGACTGTGGGATGACCTGAGATCAACCACTGACGCTGTGGTCTGCAGATCACTGCACTCAACAGCGTGCAGAGGTGATTGCTGTGTGGCACAGGGAGGAAGACCCAAATCTGCGCAGCATGGCCCTGAGTCATAGCTTGCTAACTAAACCTGGAAATGACTCCAGCCCTACTCTTTTTGCCAGGGTGAATCAGTACCAGCTGCATTTGTACACCGAAGCACAACAGAAGAAGTACGAGCGGAGCAAAGTTCAGCAGAAGATCCAAGAGTTCAAGCGCTTCATTGAGAATTACCGGCGCCATATTGTGTGTGTGGTCCTCTTCTCCGCCATCACCGCTGGCGTGTTCGTGGAGAGAGCCTACTGTGAGTTCCCACCCAGCCCTGCTGCCCTAGATGCGGAGGAGTGCGCGGGCTTGGCTCCTCAAGGCTGCCAGCTTCATGGGGCATGCTGGGGTGTGAAAGGTCCTGGCACAGCTTTTGGAAACAGTGTTGTCCCTCCCCTGGAATAACCAAAAGGTTACTGAGGTTGGAAGGGACCTCTGGAAGGGTCTGGTCCAATGCCCTACTCAAAGCAAGCCCAATTTCAAAGCTGAATCAAGCTGCTGAAGGCCTTATCTAGAGCAGGTTTGAAGAGCTCCAAGGTTGGAGATCCTGCCACCTCATTGGGCCTGTGACAGTTTTTGACCATATTCCCTGTGAAGAGTTTTTATTTTACATCAAACCTGACTTTGCTTCAGTGAAACTCATGCTGTTGCCTCGTCCTTTCACTGTGCATCTCTGAGAAAGAGTTTGGCTCTCTCCCCTCTGTAACACCCATTAAGTGGTTGCAGACAGCCACGAGGTCTTTCCTGATCCATCTCCTTCAGCCTGAACAAGCATGTTTCCTTCAGCCTTTCCCCTACATGACGTCCACTAGCTCCCACCCATCCTGGTGGCCTCCACTGAGCTCATTCCGGTTTGTTGATGCCTCTCAGATACCCAGCTGAGCCTGAACCTGTACCATCCCCTCCCTTGACCACCAAGGAGACCCTGTCACCCAGCCGCTCTCAAGAGTCTGACATGGAGAATTGTGCCGCTGTCCCCACACAGCCTCATCCCTGGTGACCTTTTCGTGATGCAGCCACACAGGTGGCTGTCCCCTTGTTGCAGGAAGGAAGCGTCATGGCTCTCAGCACCGGGTATGTTGATGCCCCCTCTGCTCTCTCCCCAGATTATGCCTTCGCATCCCCCAGCACTGGAATCGCACAGACCACCTTTGTGGGCATCATCATCTCCCGGGGATCAGCTGCCTGTATCTCCTTCCTGTACTCCTACATCCTGCTTACCATGTGCCGCAACCTCATCACTGTCCTGCGGGAAACCTTCCTCAATCACTACATCCCCTTTGATGCTGCCGTGGACTTCCACCGCTGGGTTGCCATGGCAGCCCTGATTTTCTCAGGTAGGTGGGGTTATGGGGGATGTGTCAGCCACAAACCACAGCTAAAGCAAGAGGAACAGCCCATCACGGCACAGCAAGACCAAGCAGAAGCTTGAAGACCTATACGGAGCCTGGAGAGGCATAGGTGCTTTGCACCAGAGAAGAGGAGGAACCGCCAGGTCCCTGGGCAGATCAGTAGGGTCTGCTGCGTTTCCATCCACAGCAGCAGTGATGCTTTTCTCTCCTGGTTTCTGTCTCTTACAGTGCTCCACACTGCAGGTCACATAGTGAACGTCTACATCTTCTCAGTCATGCCTCTCAGCGTGTTGTCCTGCCTCTTTTCCAGTGTCTTTATGGATGATGGGTAGGTGAAATTTAAAGCACTGTCCGGACAGAGTGTCCTGGGCACAGACGGGAACAAAAGTGGAAACCAGCAGTTTGTTCTGGCCACTCCATGGTGCAATCTCTTGTCCCTCTCCAGGTCACAGCTCCCACAGAAGTATTATTGGTGGTTCTTCCAGACTATTCCAGGTGAGACCACCTAGCAGGCAGAACACCTGCACGCCTGTGCTCAGCCCAGGTGGAGCCCTCGTGGGGCTACCCTGATCCCTGCTGGGACCTCCCAACCTCTTCACTCACAGGCATGACGGGAGTGCTGCTGCTCGTGATCCTGGCTGTGATGTATGTGTTTGCCCCCCGCCACTTCCGGCACGTCAGCTTCCAAGGCTTCTGGATCACCCATCATCTCTACGTGCTGCTCTATGTCCTGGTAAAGCATTTGGGCTGGGAGGGTGGGTGGTGCCAATGCCCTGCAAGCCCATGAGTCAGCCTGACCAACAAGGTGAAATAGCTGGGGAGGTCCCAAGGGAGATGGTGACTGCAGTCCTGGATCCCGGCTGCTGCTGAGCTGCTGCCAAATCAGACACGGGGCAATGGCTTGCTGTGCCAAGTGCCATGCTGATGGGGCCTGCTCCCTGCCCAGGTCATCATCCACGGCAGCTATGCGCTGATCCAGCAGCCCCGCTTCCACATCTACTTCATCATCCCAGCTCTCATCTACAGTGCAGACAAGCTGCTCAGCCTGAGCAGGAAGAAGGTGGAGATCAGCGTGGTGAAAGCCGAGCTCCTACCCTCAGGTACCACATCCTCCCCGGCCATCTGGGGCTGCAGCGATGGAAGAAATGCAGCTACCAGCCCTGCCAACACTGAGATGGCAGCAGTTCCCAACCCAGGTCTGGTCCCAGCAACTGTCCTGCTGACTATCACACGTGCTGGTGGCTCAGGCTGGCACCTCCAAGAGTTAGCTGCATCCTGTTACACGTGTTGTCCCAATGCCTTTGCAGCACCCCTGTATGGCAAGGGTCTCCTGTGCCATCTCTCCCCACACAGGTAGGGAACCTGAGGCACAGAGCGCATGCCATCACACCCGGGGATCAGTTGTTTACCCAAGAAGAACTGCTTGGCCCCCGGGCTGTGCCCCAGCACAGCCTCTCCAGCATCCTGAGCCTTGTGCCTGCCTCCACGTCTTGTGCTGATGTCCCCTCCTACCCACGCTGCACATAGCTCTAGTGCTCCACCTTTCCTTGAGCCCACTCATCTCCTCCAGCCTTTCCTCTCCAATGCTCAGTGTCTCCACCTTAATGAAGTCCTCATCCCTGTCCTCTCCTAGGTGTCACCCACCTCCAGTTCCAGCGGCCACAGGACTTTGACTACAAGTCCGGGCAGTGGGTGCGCATCGCCTGTGTGGCCCTGGGCACCACCGAGTACCACCCCTTCACCCTGACCTCGGCGCCACACGAAGACACATTGAGCCTGCATATCCGGGCCGTGGGGCCCTGGACCACCCGCCTGCGGGAGCTGTACTCCCCTGAGAGCCTGGCCGTCATCGGCAAGCTGCCCAAGGTGAGCCCTGTGCTGCTTCTGCGGGGACTGGGACATCCGAGCCCAAGAGGATCTTGGCAATGGGTTGCACCCAGCCCAAGGCACTTCTCCAGCCTTGAAGGAGGCCAAGACCTGGGCAAGTGGAGGAGTGACATGCTCTGCTGATGGCTGGCTCCCTTCCAGCTCTATCTGGACGGGCCCTTTGGGGAGGGCCACCAGGAGTGGAACAAGTTCGAGGTGTCGGTGCTGGTGGGAGGAGGCATCGGGGTGACGCCCTTCGCATCCATCCTCAAGGACCTGGTCTTCAAGTCATCCATCAACTCCAAGATGCTGTGTAAAAAGGTAAGAGGAAGCCTCTGGAGGACAAGAGTCCTCCCGAGATGCCTTGTGCTGCTGATGGCCTCTTCAGGGGCAAAATCCCCCATGACCTGGCTGAGAAGGACTCCCATGGATGTGCGTGCAATGCTGGCCCCATGCTGAGCCTCATCCCCATGTGCCGCAGATCTACTTCATCTGGGTGACGCGCACACAGCGGCAGTTTGAGTGGTTGGCAGACATCATCCGCGAGGTGGAGGAGGCAGACGGGAAAGACCTGGTCTCCGTGCACATCTACATCACGCAGCTGGCCGAGAAGTTTGACCTGCGCACCACCATGCTGGTGAGCCTGGCCGCCCACCGGGGAAGATGCCATGCCACGCTGGGTTATGTTGGGCCATCTGACGTGCACTGATCTCTCTTTCAGTACATCTGCGAGCGGCACTTCCAGAAGGTGCTGAACAAGAGCCTGTTCACGGGGCTGCGCTCCATCACCCATTTTGGGCGCCCTCCCTTCATACCCTTCTTCAGCTCGCTGCAGGAGGTGCACCCTGAGGTCAGTGCCTGGCTGAGGGCAGGAGGGGGTCTCCCACTGGCCCGTGTGGACGACTGGTCCCAGCCTCTCCCCGAGGCCATTGGGACCTTTGTGGTATCTGCACCAAGGGGAAGGCAGAAGGGGCATGAACCTGACTTTCCCTCTGGAGCCCTGATGAGGGTCACTAGTGCCCTGCGGCATCCAAATACCCGCTGCTATGGTGAGAACCCCACTGCAGACCTGCCATCCTTCCTCCATGGCCCCAGTGGGTCCAAAGGGATGTGACAACATCCTGAAAGCCTCTTCAGGCGGGGCAGACTGCTCAACTGGTGCCTGTGCCCAAAGCTACCGAAGGGCAAGGGGCCAAGGGGAGCTGGGCTGGAGAGAGAGCCTGTGCTGCTGGGTTTGACCCCTTTGGCTCCCTCCTTCCCCAGGTGCAGAAGATCGGGGTGTTCAGCTGTGGTCCGCCTGGAATGACAAAGAGTGTGGAGAAGGCTTGTCGGCAGCTGAACAAGAAGGACCAGACCTACTTTGCACATCACTACGAGAATTTCTGAGCCTACCCTGTGCTGTTTCACCAATCCTGCAATCTCCATTGGAAATGTGTGTTCAACCCCAGCACCTGTGTGGTGATGCTTTTGGCTGGTCACGGTCCTGAGCTCCCACCCACCACCATCCCCAGGAGAAAGCCACCCGTGGGCGAGTGCACAGATGCTGAGACCCACAGAGCTGAGACCAGCACGTGGTGCACCAGTGAAGCGCTGCCTTCCCAGCATTGCCCCCCACAGCCCCACTGTGAGCCCCTGGCCCCGGGCGTCCTGCTACCCCACATCCACTCCTGCAGCCCTGTGCCCAGGGTCAGGCTGGCATGTCCCAGTCCAGAAAACCCAGTGTTCGAGTCAAGCCTGGCTCTGCCACCTTAATCCCGCAAAACAGAGCTCGTGCTCTGCCAGGTGGCTCAGGGATTGTTGCTGAACAGCTTTGGGGAACAGCTTGGTACCCGCACAACCCGAGTTCTCAGCACTTTGCCCCAAAACCCAAGCAGCACACACAGGGGATGAGGACCCAGAGAGCTCCCCACCATCCCTCTCCTTGAAACAGGCTTGGCTTTCCCAACGTGTTGGTTTGTGCCTGCTCGTTTTCACTCCGAGCCTTCCCTGGGTTTGCATAGGGTCTTAGTTGTGTTTGCCCTGATTTCTTGTCGCCATCCTTTGATCAGGGATCATTTGTGCTTGTGTAACTAATGCCTGGCTTTGCATTGCAGGGCTGCTGCTCTCAGAGGCTGTTACTGGCCTTAAATAAAGCTGACTGATTGAAGTTTTAAATCATTTTCTTGCCTCGGTCACCTGGAGACTTGCGGCGCAGTGCTGCCCTTGCTCCGGTTACAGAGTATTTGCAACAGCCCACTGGGAAATGGGTTAAACAGGAGTGAGCTTCCGCTGCACTGGTGACGCACGTGGGGTGGGGTGGGGTACAGACCTGAGCCCAGGCACAGCCCCTCAGACTGTGTCCTGCCAGCCTCAGCACCCCCAGCAACGTCCCCGTGGTGGCAACGCCACGCAGCAGGACCTGGCATGGGAACAAATTACAGCCAAGGATCTGAAGAAGGAATAGTTTCAGCCCTTGGGGTGTTAAACAGCCCCCCCAAGACCACGGGAGTGGCCAGCAGGCCCCCATCCATGCCAGTGGGGGGCCCCCAGGATGGGAGTTGGGGGCTAGGCTCAGCAAGAAGAGCTGGGCAGCCCTCCCCTCACCACCACGCACCCTTCAGCAAGGCACATTTTAGCAATTCTCGGACAGTCTCCGCTAACACCACGTCTGATTACGAGGCGAGGCTCCCAGGTAGCTTCTACCTGCTCAGGCTGACACATGAACAACGCAGTTTGCTCCCAGCAGGACTTTGATCGCTTCTCTTTCTGGCTACAGGAAGTTTCCCTGGGTTACATCTTAGCCCCATAAAACACAGCACAGACTTGCAGGCCCTCCGCCCAGATTAACCTACCCAACCCAGCAACAAACACAAGCTTTGATTTGCAGGCCCTTGGGTCATTTAAGGTTTCGTGGTGCTGCCAGCGCCACGCTCCCCTGCAGCCTGGTGAGACCAGCAGTGCAACAGCCCAGGAGTCTGCAATCCCCAGGGCCCAAAGTCAGACCCCTTCAGACCACCACCACCCACCCAACGTTTCAGTGGACACAGACACATCGGGTAGGCAGAATTTATTGAGCAAAGTTCAGTCCCAGCCCAAGAAAGGGACTAATCAGTACTAAAATTAACATGACTGTAATCAAAGATTAGATTTTGTTATGTGCAACCTGCTACCTTGTTAGTACCTTGTTCGTGGCTCACAAACTCAGCAGGAAGGCCTGGTATCCCTGAAAAGCTATGATTTGTTAGCAGTGGTAAAACCTTTGAGTGATGCTGTCCCCTTCTCACCTGCGCTCCCCTCCGTGCTAAAAGCAAGCTGTGCCCCCCAACAGCGGCCCCCCCCACCCCCGCCCCGC
>Ga0181612_112061_pt1 | contig 15654 bp, 14 predicted proteins | sample HoacroProtozoa21_FD_119630 | JGI IMG/M metagenome (GOLD analysis project Ga0181612, IMG submission 119630) | Hoatzin crop microbial communities from Cojedes, Venezuel. Combined Assembly of Gp0051906, Gp0051904, Gp0051908
ATACTGCGGCAGGGCACTCAGGATGGAAACGTTATTGAGGGTGCTGAACAGGCTCAACTGGGTAAACTTGGTGATGCCCGTGAGGAACAAACATTTGAGATGCTCGCTGCCCGTCTTCATGGCAGGAAAGAAACTGCGGTAAACATCCACCAACGCCTCATGTTCCTTTTCCTTGAACAGCGTGTGTTGCAGCGGCGAATCGTATTCATCAACGAGTACTGCCACTTGATGCCCAGTTTTTTCATGAGCCATCTCCATCAAAGTTCTAAAACGCTTTGCCAAATTATCAAACGAACTATTACCGAAAATCAGTTCATATTTAGCAAGTTCTGTTTCTAGATAATCTTTAAGTTCATGTGCCGTGTCGCAACCGCTGAAGTCGAAGCGGAACACCTGGCGTTGCGGCCATTGCTCCTCCGCTGGCAGCTGCTGCTCCAGTTCCATGATTTTCAATCCTTGGAACAGTTCTTTCTTGCCCTCAAGGTAGCATGCCAGTGTGCTGGTGAGCAGGCTCTTGCCGAACCGCCGTGGACGACTCAAGAAGTTGTTCTGCTTGTCATTGGCAATCTGCCACACCTGTTCGGTCTTGTCCACATACATGTAACCCCCGCTGCGAATCTGCTCGAAGCTCTGCATGCCGACTGGCAACCTGCGTTTGTTGAAGATGCTGTTCATAGCAATAATGATAATTTCTCAGTGCAAAGTTACACATTATTTTTTAGTAGATCAAATAAAATGGTAAAGTGTAACATTTTTATAGGTGATGATGATTATAAAAGGGTGATGAGTTGAAGGTTTAGAAGAGTCTGTCTAAACCAAAAAGGCAACCTAACCGAGGATGCCATTTTGTGATTCGTTTCATTGTGTGCGCCATGATTGCTGTCTGCCAGTTTGTGGTGAACTGCGTCGAGGCAACAACACACAATTGAGAGGATTGGGCGGTAATGCCGCTGGTCGTTTTACTTTGTTTGCTATAGTTCCCATAATGTTATATTGATTTAATTGCCAAATTAATATATGCAATTGTTGTGCCATTGTTAATGCGAGCGACGTTTGATGAACCACGAGGTTAAAAGCAAAACTATCATTACCAATGTGCCACCCAAGAGGGGATACCATTTCTTGTCGAAGTCAAACCAAGGACTTTGGTTTGATTGGGTAGTAGAGATAATCTCTGGTTGGGCATATTCTACCTTGAATAAATTAATAGCATTACCACCTTGTCCTTCACGACCTTGTGATGTGGTCACGAGTAGATTGCCATCTTGGGACAAGTGCAATCCCACAGGATAGGAATCCACCGTGATGCATCCAGCAACGGTCATGGTGCGGGTGTTCACAACATACAGTGAACTGACATCATTGCACGCAACAAACAGAAAATTTCCACTGGGTGACAGCTCAATGGTGCGGGCGCCCTTACCAACTTGACACGATTGCCATCCGTTGACCCGAAAACGCCCCTCATGTCCTCGGCGGATGCTTGTTATCACACTATCCAATGGAACTCGCTTGACTTGTCCAGCGGTGTTGAAACTTGCATACAAGTAACCACCACCGATAATCAGATGCCGCACATTGTAAACCCCTGTAATCATGCCAACATATTTCCTAGACACCATGTCGATAACGGCGATGCCTTCACCCCCCATGCATCCCACCAGCAACCAACGGTCATCTGGGGTGAATGCTGTTCCGCGCAACCTTAGGCCGCTGTCTTCGTCACGGTTTATCTGTTCATCTAGGCTGAAATCCAATGTGAGTTGTTGCTGCACGACAATTGGTGCCAAGTGATGCCAATTGTGTGGGTCTGGGTCGCTCACGTCAATGATTCCCACTGTGTTATCTCCCCAATGGGTGATGGCCATCAGTGTGCCGTCGTGTGAAGCTGTTACCATCTTGGGCAATGGTCCAGTTTCCATCATGCGGCAAATGGTGTCGGCCTGTGTGTCAATGATGGCCACAGCACTGGGGTCTTGGGCATTAAGGTCAAATGTACGCCGATAATAGGGCACCCACAAGTAGCGTCCGCCGTGGGAAAAGGCACTTTCGACAGGTTTGCCCGAGAAGGCCATCGTGTCACCGCCAAGATAGTGCTTGAAACTGTAATAGGGGCTCGCAGTGTTCCACATGGGACCATTGCCACTATCAAAGCGGTGGTTTATCACAGCCAACTTGCGTCCACTGGTAACATCATAGACGATTGTTCGGCATCCCTCTAGTGAATTGACATAATAGCGCGAGCCATCGGGATGAAAATTTACTGATTTGGGTGAGACCACGTCACTGTCGCGGGAAAGCGAGTCATGTAGGTCGTAATTCTGCTTCTTGCCGATGCAGGTCAGCGTGATAGAACCATCGGCACTGAGCATTCGCTCGCCCACCTGCGAATGGTTCACAGGTGGAGGGTCAGCATGCAGGGTCAAAATCCCTACCATCAGCAATGCTAGCGTATGCATCCATCGTGGTATGCGTGATAATCGTCTCATGATATTTCTTAAAAACGAGGTGAGAATGCTGCAAAAGTATAAAAAAAATCAAAAAAAATGTCTAATGAAAGCTACTTTGTGCCGCAAATCGTGAAAAATATATTATCTTTGTACTTTGTATTCACATTTAATGTTGATTTGCAACCAACTAACACGACAATGAAGTCAGATACTCTGGTCATTATCCCGACCTATAACGAAAAAGAAAACATCAGTAGCATCATTCAGGCTGTGCTCGAAATTAAAGAGCACCAGTTTGACGTGCTCATTATTGATGACAACTCACCTGATGGCACCGCACAGATTGTTGAAGGCATTATTGCACAACAGCCCGACAGGGTGTATCTGCTCAAGCGTGCCGGAAAGTTGGGATTGGGAACAGCCTATATCACTGGCTTCAAGTGGGCATTGCAGCAGGGTTATGACTACATTACCGAGATGGATGCCGATTTCTCGCATCCGCCTCGCAAACTCATCGAGCTGCAAGATGCGTGTGCCCATCAGGGTGCCGATGTCGCTGTGGGTTCGCGTTATCTGACGGGGGTGAATGTGGTTAATTGGCCCATGGGCAGGGTGTTGATGTCCTACTATGCCTCGATGTATGTGCGTCTGGTGACGGGCATGAAGGTGCGTGACACCACTGCGGGATTTGTGTGCTATCGTCGCGAGGTGCTTGAGGCTATGGACTTGGATGCCATTGAGTTCAAGGGCTATGCTTTCCAGATTGAGATGAAGTTTACGGCTCACCGCATGGGTTTTGCTGTGCGTGAGGTGCCCATTGTGTTTGTCAACCGTGAGAAGGGCACGAGCAAGATGAACACGAGCATCTTTGGCGAGGCATTGTTTGGCGTCATCAAGTTGCGTTGGGAGTCGATATTCAACAAGTCGCGTTTCCAGCGCAAGAGCCGACAATTGCCGCCCACAACCACTTGACCCCGTGTGCCTCATCAGTTGGCACGATTATTGCCACACTAGTTGTGGCATTTATTTTATTAGACTGATCGATACCCCCACTAATGGGATATATGAAGATTTCACATAACGTTTCACCGCTGAATGTCACACCGCGTCCCACCGACGCGCGTCGTGGCTTGACTTCGCAGCAGGTGCTTAAAAGCCGAGAATTGTATGGCGACAATGTGCTCACACCCCCTCGTCGCACACCGCTGTGGAAACAATTTCTGGAAAAGTTTAACGACCCGCTCATCAGGATTTTGCTGGCTGCGTTATTCCTCGCTCTCATTGTGGCATTTTATGAAAACAAGTGGATGGGCGAGGCTGTAGACGTGTATTTTGAGCCATTAGGAATATTCATTGCTATTATTTTGGCCACCTTGGTGGGATTTGTGGTTGAGGTGAATGCTAACCGCAAGTTCAACTTGCTCAATCAGACCAACGATGATGTCAAGGTGAAGGTTCGCCGTGATGGTCACATCACCCAAGTGCCTCGTCGTGACATTGTTGTGGGCGACATTGTTGTGCTAGACACAGGTGAAAAAGTGCCTGCCGATGGCACGTTGCTCAAGAGCTTTAATCTGCGTGTTGACGAGAGCTCTCTCACTGGTGAACCTTCCACATGGAAGTCGCATAATGCCGATGATGACCCTGGCGACATGGCCTATCCTGTCAATGTGCTGCTGCGTGGCAGCACAGTCACCGAGGGTACCGCCACAATGCGAGTGTCACAGGTGGGTGATGGCACCGAATATGGAAAGGTGTATCATGATGCGCAAATAGATAACCAGGTCAAGACACCGCTCACACAGCAGCTTGACCGTTTGGGGAGGACAATAGCGCGTGCCAGTTATGTTGCAGCTGCACTGTTGGTGCTGGGGCGTATTGTGGCGTTTTTCACCAATGGCGCAACCGATAATTGGGCTGAAACCGCCCAATATTTTATTGAAACTTTCATGCTGGCTGTCACGCTCATTGTTGTGTCGGTTCCTGAGGGCCTGCCCATGTCCATCACTTTGTCATTGGCATTGAGCATGCGCAAGATGCTCAAGACAGGCAATCTGGTGAGACGCATGCACGCATGCGAGACCATGGGTGCGGCGACCGTCATCTGTACCGACAAGACGGGCACGCTCACTCAGAACAAGATGCAGGTCTATGGTGCTCATTTCTACAATCTTGATGACAGTCACACGTTGAGCAATAGTGAACAGGGGGCATTGGTTCAAGAGAGCATCGCCTGCAACAGTACAGCTTTTCTTGATGATAGTGATCCCGACAAGGTGACTGCGTTGGGCAACCCCACCGAGGGTGCCTTGTTGTTGTGGTTGCATGATGCCGGCATTGATTACTTGAAACTGCGCGAGAACAGTGAGACCCTGGCTGTATTGCCATTCTCCACTGAGCGAAAATACATGGCAACGGCTATCAGGAGTTCACTGACAGGCAAGCGCTTGTTGCTCATCAAGGGTGCTCCCGAGGTGGTCATGCGCATGTGTGACAAGGTGGAGCATGGTGCCACTTTCCAGCAATTCACCGATGAACTGACGGGATACCAAAATCAGGCCATGCGCACTTTGGCGTTTGCATGGCGTGAGCTGTCCGATGATGAAGACCCCAACAAGGCCATCAAGGGCTTGAAAAACTTGACGTTGCTGGGTGTCACAGCCATCAGTGACCCAGTGCGCGAGGATGTGCCTGCGGCTATTGCCGATTGTTTGTCGGCTGGCATCAAGGTCAAGATTGTCACGGGTGATACCGCAGCCACAGCCCGCGAGATAGCGCGTCAAGTGGGCTTGTGGACCGATGCCGATAACGATAACGAGACAGCCATTGTCACTGGGCCAGACTTTGCAGCGTTGTCCGATGACGAGGCTGCCCAACGTGCTGCTGCCATCAAGATTATGGCGCGTGCACGTCCCGATGACAAGGCGCGTCTGGTCAAGTTGTTGCAACAGCAGGGTGAGGTTGTAGCTGTGACTGGTGATGGCACAAACGATGCTCCTGCGCTGAATGCGGCACAGGTGGGATTGTCGATGGGCGATGGCACGGCTGTGGCCAAGGAGGCCAGCGACATCACCATTCTGGACAATTCCTTTGCAAGCATTAACAAGGCCGTGCTGTGGGGACGCTCGCTCTATCGCAACATTCAACGGTTCATCTTGTTCCAGCTCACTGTCAACGTGTGCGCTTGTCTCGTGGTTGCAGTGTGCTCGTTTTTCAGCGTGCAACCCGCCTTGACGGTGACACAGATGTTGTGGGTGAACCTCATCATGGATACGCTGGCGGCACTGGCGCTTGCTTCACTGCCCCCCAACAGCATTGTTATGCGGTCTGCCCCCCGTGGCACTAATGCCAACATTCTCACTCGTGACATGAAGCGATTTATCGGTGTGGTTGGTGGTGCTTTCGCTGTATTGTTGATAATCATTTATATATGTATTATTCAAGATGCTGATGGCTCTAACATACATGGATTGCACAGCAACATCAGTTATCAGGAAATGGCTAAATATTTCTCTGTGTTTGTGTTCCTCCAGTTTTGGAACTTGTTTAATGCCAGGGCCTATGGTAGTGGTCACACGGCATTTCACAACTTGCGTGGCAGCAAGGTGTTTGTTACCGTGGCAGCGGTGATTTTTGTTGGGCAAATCCTTATTGTTAAGTGCGCTGGAACGATGTTTGACTGTAAAGACTTGCCGAAGCTCACTTGGGTTGCTATCATTGGCTTAACCTCGCTTGTGATGTGGGCAGGTGTGATTTATCACTTGTTGTCAGGAGCCAAAAACAAGGCAAGATAAAACAGTACAAAAAAATTTAACATTCACTTTTGTCGTTAAAAAGTTGCACGGCTGCAATTTTTGGGGTACCTTTGCCGCAACCATTGCTAAAAGGGACAAAAATTCATTAATAATCAATAATTTTTAAATTAATTAAAAATGAAAAAAACATTACTTTTAACAGCCAGTGCCCTGTGCGCTTGGAGTTTTGCTAGCGCTGAGACGACGATTGAGGTTACTAACGTGCCTCAGCCCGCCAATGACACGTTAACGTATGCGATGCCCGTGAACACCGAGCATTTCCAGGACATTCAGGATTATCCTGAGAACAATCCCAGCAGCATTGTGATGCGCTTCCAGCCCGAGTATCTGGTGACCAAGGCTGACTTTAGCGTGGGTGACACCAGCAAGGGTACTCCCACATTGCCCAACAATGCCAAGGTTGTTGGCCTTGCGCTTGATGGCTATGATGTTGCCAGCGAGCCCGATGAGCATGGCTTGTTCCTCGAGGTTGCAGCATGGTGCCGCAACGTGGGCAGCGATGTGCTGTCTCATGAGCATATCAAAATTTTTGATGGCTACAAGACCTACAAGCCTGAGGGTGAGCTCCTGATTGACACAGTCACTTATCGCAACCCGTGGCAGGGAACACCAGGTTACTTGACCTACTTTGACATGGATGCTGACTCGCTGAACCCTGGCACCATTGTTGATGTTCCTTTCACCAATCCCGATGCCAATCCGTCAATCATGGGCTTTGATTTTGAGAAGAACTATCCTCCCTTCTGGTACAAGGGCGAGAACATCATCCTCACCTTGTGGATGAGCAACTTCCAGTACATCAAGATGAAGTATCGCTACATGACTTACGACAACGCTGAGGCCGAGATTGCCAGTCTGTTCCGTACAGGCAACATCTGTTTCAACAACAATACGCTTGACGATGTCACCAACGTTCTGGGCATGCCTCTGATGTATGACCTGCCTACCCACAGTCTGCCCGCATTCCGTTTGCCTTATTACACCAACGACATCCGTGTGATTGTGAACAACAGCGATGACGTCAAGGCTGCTGTTGTTGTGCTCACCGATGAGGATGGCAACGTGATTGAACCCGCCGAGGATGGCAACTACTACAATCTGGACCACGAGAAGACTTATACTGTCACTGTTGATGGTGACCAGTCGCAGGATGTGAACTTTGATGACATCTACAAGGATATCGTGATTGATGTCAAGAAAGACCGCACTGCTGTCGAGGAGGTTAATGCTGCCCGCACTGCTACCAGCGTTCGCTACTACAATGTTGCCGGCCAGCAGAGTGTTCAGCCCTTCGAGGGTATGAATATCGTGGTTACTACCTACAACGATGGTACCACCAGCACCAGCAAGGTTATCAAGTGATTAGATGACTAGTCTCAGTCCCAATACTCATTGATTGAGATTGTAAACACATGGCGGCTCGCACACCTCAACAAGTGTGCGAGCTGCTTGTCTTCTTGCAAATGTCAAAGTTGTTACCACCTCACTCCAATTGTGTCCCAAAAGTCGGTAGAGTAAAAAAACTTGGTGTCATTGAACCCCAATTGGCAATAAATGATTAACTTTGCACGTTTTTTTAATGTCAAAATAATATAATATGGCAGACATTCAGATAGCGGGCATCATGCGCGCAGGCGCTTATTCGCCCAACCACATTGGCAACGACACAGCCATTTTTAATCTCGTGGCCGAGCAGCTGCGCAAGCGCGGTTGTCAAGTCAACGTCTATAGCGAGGAACAATTTAACAAGCAAGACCTGGAGGAACCCGTTGTGCTGGCCATGTGCCGCGAGCAGCAGAGCATTGAGCGACTGCAACGGCTGGAGGACAAGGGGAGGCTTGTCGTCAACAGCGGATATGGCATCGAGAATTGTACCCGTGAACGCATGACACGCATTCTCATGGGAAATGGCATTCCTTATCCTGACAGCTTGATTGTCAACACCAACGAGAACATCAAGCCCATGCTGGAGCAGGCGGGTTTCAAGAGCTGTTGGATTAAGCGCGGTGACCACCATGCCATGCACAAGGAGGACGTGAGCTATGTGCGCCATCCCGAGGAGGCGCAGGAGGTGCTGCAAGAATACTTCTATCGTGGCATCACTCGTGCCGTCATCAATGTGCACCTCATCGGTGACCTTGTCAAGTTCTACGGTGTCAAGGGTTCACAGTTCTTCTACTGGTTCTATCCCTTTGACGATGGCCACAGCAAGTATGGTTGGGAAGAGGTCAACGGGCATTCACAAGGCATCGACATCGACCTGGATGAACTCAAGAGCATCTGCATGCGTGCCGCCGAGGAGCTCAATGTGGACGTGTATGGTGGAGATTGCATTGTGGATCCTGATGGTACCATCCGCATTATTGACTTTAACGATTGGCCCAGTTTTGCCCCTTGTCGCAACGAGGCCGCTCCACACATTGCTAAGGCTGTGCTCTCACTGGCCAAGGCTCACCTCAAACTCTAGAAGACTGTCATGACTCTCAAGGAAGAATATCAAGCATCGCTCAAGTCGATGGACACCGAGGAATGGCTTGACCTGCACTTTTACAGACCCATCGGGTTCTTGTGGGCCAAGTTGTTTGCCCGTCTGGGCGTCACTCCCAATGTTGTCACCATTGCCAGCATCATTCTGGGAGTGGCGGGTGGCATCCTGCTCTACTACAGGCAGCCGCATCTGGCTTGGCTCAACTGGCTGGGTATCCTGCTCATTATCTGGGCCAACAGCTATGACAGTGCCGACGGTCAGCTGGCACGCCTCACGCAACAATATTCGCGTGTGGGGCGCATTCTGGATGGTGTCAGTGGTGACTTCTGGTTCATTGCTATCTATATCGCATTGGTGTTGCGTGAGATACACTTTGGGGACCGTTGGCCTGGTGACTTTTTCTCTACCCATCAGTGGCTCATCTGGACACTGGCTGTGGTGGCGGGTATTAGCCACACCATGCAGTGTGCGATGGCTGACTATTATCGCCAGTTTCATCTCTATTTTGTCAAGGGAAAGGACGGGAGCGAGCTTGATAGCAGCCAGCAGTTGGCCGAGCATGATGCACAGCTCACTTGGGGTAACAACTTCATTGAGAAATTCTCACTCATGTTCTACCGCCGCTACACTGCCAATCAGGAGTTCTGGACTCCCTCGATGCAGAGGTTGCGTCAGGCTCTCAAGCAACGCTATGGCAACGACGCTGTGCCGCAGGAGTTTGCCCAACGGTTTCGTCTGCTGAGCCTTCCGCTCATGAAGTTTACCAACATCTTGACCTTTAACACGCGCATTATTGCGATGTTTGTTGCTGTTATCATCGACATGCCGTGGCTGTACTTTGCCTTTGAGATTGTCGTTCTCAACGCTCTGCTCATCCACATGGTGATGCGTCACGAGGCCATTTGCCGCCGCGCAACCGCGACTCTTGAATAATAGAACGGGTTCACACACCTTTTCTGGTTCATCTGTGTGGGTGTGAGACAATAATAAACGCGTGCAAGAAGAAAAACACCAGCACATCTCTCACGAGAGTGCTGGTGTTTCTTATAGGGGAGCCAGTACCGTCAGTGTTGTCAATTGCTATCCTCGCGCGAATTATCGATGGCTGGGAGGTAATCGTCGGTGGAGACGGTAGCTGTGTCATCGGCGGGCAGATTCGAGCTAATGCTGTTGTCATCTGATGTTGTCGCTTCGCGGTGGTTGCGGGTCCAGCGTCGTTGGGCAAGATATTCTTGCAGGCTGGTGAAGTTGAATAGCAGCAAGCTGATGCCAGTGAGCATTACCACCACACTAGTGCGTTCACGCAGGGCAGGCATGTACAGTGACAAGAAACCACACAATGCCACCAGCAGGGGGCACACAAAGTACCATCCTCGTACTCGCATGCAGTGGCGCGAGAGCAGCAGATAGATGATGTGGAAGAAGCCCAATGCCAGCAACATCACACCCATGAGGAAACGCAGTGTGGTGTCAAACAGTTGTGGCTTTAACAGCATGATGATGCCAAAACACATGCCACCGATGGCGGGCAGGACACCCATGAGGGCTGTGCCGGTGCGCTCGTGGCTGTGTTGTGCTGCCACGAGCATGAGAAATGCCAATGCGGGCAGGGCAAACAGCACACCGATGATGCGTGCCACCCATGTCATGACGTTGGGAACATTGCAGAACACAATCAGCAGGATGCCGGCAAGCAGCAGCATCACATTGGTCAACAGGTTGAGGCTTAATCGTTTCATTGTCTTGACGAATGGTTGAGTATTAATGGGTTACTGATAGTTGCGGATGCGCACGTCGATGCCACTGTCGCGCAGCAAGTCCTGCACCTGTTGCATGTCGGTGTCGCTATAATGGTAGGGGAACAGCACACGCGGCTTGATGAGCCGTGCGGCCTGATTGAGTTGCTGGGGTGTCATGGTGTAGGGCTGATTGCACGGCAGGAATGCCACGTCGATGTCATGGATGTCCTGCATCTCGGGCATCACCTCGCAATCACCTGCAACATACAGCCGCAGCCCGTCCAGCGTGATGATGAAGCCGTTGTCGCGCCCGCGTGGATGAAACTTGTCGCGTCCTGGGGTGGTGTTGTAGGCGGGCACCGCCTGCAATGTCACGCCTTGCCTGAGCGTCAAGGTGTCGCCATTGGCCATGATGGTGCCGTGTCCCAGCATGTCGGCCACACGGTGGTTGGTAATGACGCGGGTGTCTTTTCCACTGAGTGTCGCAATGGCATTTGGGTCATAGTGATCGCTGTGCTCGTGAGTGACGATGATGACGTCAGCAGTTGGGAACTGGCTGTAATCGGTCGGCGGCTCATATTGAGCCACGGGGTCTATCTGCAATTCCAGCCCATCGCATGAGATGGCAAGACTACCATGCTTGATGGCTGTGATAGTCACAGTCTTGCCGCCAGGTGTGGTGAATGTGTCCACCTGCCATGACGAGGTGTTGGCATCGGTGCCGCGTGCGGCACTGCATCCAGTCGCATTGATGTTTATCATAGCCAAAGTGATGATAATGAGGGTGAATAATGGTGATTGAACTCGCTTCATCGTGATGAAATATTTAAATCTTGTGCAAACTTACACATTTTTTCTCAAATTGTAGGCCACAAGAGATGAAAAACCGTCTGATGCGCCCACATGACTTTAGTCTCTTTTTACAGGGAGGCAGGTGCATCACAGTCGCCTCGATAGCGTGCGCGCTGACACATTGTGATGCTCAAATAGCGATTGTTGTTGCTAAAATTTGCGGCTATGAGAAAAAAAGCGTACCTTTGTGGCACTTTCACTTCATGAACGAATGTGAAGATGAAACGGTTGCTTTACATATTGACCCTGGTGATAGTCGCGGCACTGAGTGCACACGGCGACACCACTCATGTGCAACACCATGCCACCTGGCAACAAGCAGTCGCCACAGGCGACATCGTGGACCCGGCAGCGGGTCAGGATGTTGACAACGGCGGCAAGTTGATGCCGCTTGATGCTACCGAGGCAGCGTTGTTGCAAGTGAGGGTCATGAGCCGTGTGTGTGAGACGCGCCCGCAGCGCACCATCAGCAGCCATGGCAACCGGCTGATGCGCACTGTTTGCCGCACTGTGACTGCCGGTAATAGTTTATCCCTTGCTGCCAGGGGACGACAGTACCGTCAGTTGTGGGCCGCGCCGTTTCCCACTCCTGTCCCCACCGACTATTATGTGTTTGCCCTCCAGCGTCTGCTGTGTTAGGGCGTGTTGTGACCGCCTCTCTCCCATCATGTGAGACATCACTTTAAAAATTAATTTTCTAGAGGGTCACAACACACCCTTATAGACACAAACACCATTCTATGTCAAAAATTAAAAATCTGGGGATGGCCGCTTCGGTCATGTCCCATGAGCACGTGCAGGTGAATAGCACGATGTTCGGATTGGGCGAGAAAGCCCTGTACACTCCCACCAACAGCCGCATACGTGCCAACAAATGTTACTGCACTCCCGAGGCTGGCAGCCAGATTGAAAATCTCGCCAATTGCCCGTCGGACAAGCTGGTGCAGGCTGTCCACAACATCGGTCAAGTGAAGCCCCAGGAAATCACAGGGATGCTCCTGGAATATTGCGTGAGCGACGACAATCGGTTTGTTGCCGTTCAGACGTTCCGCTATGGAGACTTCAAGTACAATCCTGTCAGCCAGGTGATGTTCTTTGAGGGTCCTGATGCCGTGACGGTATCCCAATTGTTCAAGGCTTAATACAAGCCGATACACCACTGGGTGAGGCGATGCTGTGAGGCGTTGCCTCAAGCAAGCCATGTGGTGTGGCAACAACATGAAACACATTAAATCTCTTCTGCAAAACTCTCAATATCAATAGAATGTGAAGCGGCACCCATCTGTGACAGACTAGTGCCGTTTTACTGCTTTTTTTGTTATCCTTTCTACAGGGCACAATCTCGTACACCCCCATGAATTGGCTCAAAACTTTTCATCTCAAAAAAAACGCCACGTTTCACAACGCGACGAGTCTTTGCTTTCTTTTAATGATTACAAAACTTCCTTAAGCCGCTGCAAAGTTACAGCAAGTTTTTGAATTGTACAAACTTTTTGTACAAAATTGCGTACCCACTAATCACGTTGCGTCTCTATTTCTATTCTGCGCCAGTTTGATCAAAGTGGCTAACTTTGGCTGACGGCCGCATGCGATTATTGAATCCCGCCTGAATATGTCTGGTTTCCGCACTATCGAAAAAAGATGCTGAGTTCTTCTCAAAATAGGCGCCCACTATTTAAGTGGCAGTGAGTTTGTTAGGAAAATGGGATGGAGGTTAGGAGGAGAGGATGTGCAAGAGTAGGAGGAGGGTGAGGGATTTATTGAAGTCGGTGACGGTCATGCGTTCACGGATCATCTGTTTTCCGCGTTTCTTGTAGGTTTTTACGGTTTCCAGCGATATGTTGAGGGCTTCGGCTATTTCTTGATTTTTCTTTCCTTTGGCATACAGGAGGAAGACCTGGTGGACGCGTTCGGGCAGCTGGTCGATGACATCAAAAAGAATCTTGTAAACATCTTCGGCAAACAGCTCGTCGATTGCTGCATCACCATCTTGAATCATCGGGATGTTAACTGCCTTCAGCATTGCAGCCTCGTCGTCTGTGATAGTTCCCATCACAGCATTAGCAATCAGTTGTGATAATCTATTTCTGTCCATATTTTATAATCAAAAAAACTGCTCTATATCCCTTAAGGCGAACACTCCATCATTTAGAGGGACAAAAACCATCAATTTTTTTTCGTACATTAGAATTAGCAAGATTCCATTCTTCTGTGTCATCAACAGACAGTATAAAAGATAAAAGCCCCTGAAAACAAGGGCTCCACCTACATTTTTCAAATTTTTTATCATTATTTTACTATCCCTATTTTTCCCCTACAAAAAAATAGAACCAACTTGTCGATAATTTGTCGCAGGTTTACTCTAAAAACAGCGATAACTTGCTAAGTTATAGCAAGTTATCATTGTTTTGCGGAAAGGGAGGGATTCGAACCCACGGAACGCAAAGCGTTCAACGGTTTTCGAGACCGCCCCGATCGACCACTCCGGCACCTTTCCTGGTCATGCCCTCATGGCGTTGAGCCTGAAAGCGGTTGCAAAGGTAGTTCAAATTTTGTTATTGGCAAAATTTTTTCACAGATTTTTCAAACCTTGTATAGTCTGGGTGGGGTCATCGGCACCAAAAACATAGCTGCCAGCGACCAGAATGTCTGCCCCGGCTTGTGCCAGCATGGCACCAGTGTCGGCATTCACGCCGCCGTCAATCTCGATTTGGGCATGGGCACCAGTGAGCGTGATGAGCTGACGCAACTCACGCACCTTGTTCAAGGTCTGTGGAATGAAACGTTGGCCGCCAAATCCAGGGTTGACCGACATGAGTAGCACCAGGTCCACATCACAGATGATGTCGTGCAGCATGCCGACGGGTGTGGCAGGATTGAGCGCGACGCCAGCCTGCATGCCCGCATCATGGATTTGTTGAACGACACGGTTGAGGTGGATGCAGGCCTCCTGATGCACGGTCATGATGGATGCCCCACAGTCGCGCACCTCGCTGACAAACTTTTGAGGCTCAACAATCATGAGATGTACGTCTAGAGGAACAGTGCTGAGGCGTTGCACGTGGCGCATGACAGGAAAACCAAATGAGATATTGGGGACAAAAACGCCGTCCATGACATCAAGATGCAGCAGTTGGGCACCACTGTGGTTCACCATGTCGATGTCGCGTTGCAGGTTGCCAAAGTCGGCAGACAGCAGTGAAGGGGATACTTTCATGACTGGGTAAGCGAGAAATTAGGATTGTTGCTGTTGGTCATCAACTGTCGTGGGATGTTTCTTGAAAGCTTGCCACGCAAGAAAAAGCACGATGAACAGGGCCAGTGCATAACCCGCCCACGACAGATAGGTGTTGTAGTGCTCAAGTTGAACGAGCAATTCGTCCTCGGGAAAATGCAGGCTGAGCCACCACCCCAGTGCTGCCAGCACGATATTCCACAGCCCTGCACCCAATGTTGTGAACAGGGCAAACGTGCCAAAGTTCATGCGTGCCAGACCGGCAGGGATGGAAATGAGCTGCCTGATGGCAGGAATGAGACGGCCCAGAAACGTCGAGATGGCTCCGTGGCGGTCAAAATAGTCCTCGGCCTTGCGCACCTTGTCTGCATCGATGAGACACATGTGGCCAATGCGGCTGTTGGCAAACTTATAAACCACAGGCCTGCCGATGAGCAATGACAGCACATAGTTGATTATCGCACCCAGCAGTGCACCCAACGTTGCCACCACAACAATCATGATTAAATTCATGTCACCGTTGCGGGCGGCAAAGTAAGCAGCAGGTGGAATGACAACCTCGCTAGGGAAGGGAATGAATGAGCTCTCGATGGTCATGAGCAGCAAGATGGTGACGTATGTGAGATGCTCCTTGTACCAGTTGTAAATCGAAACAATGTCGTGTGGCACAAACAGCACCACTGCTACCACGATGGCCGCCAGGACCAACAGGATGAAAATGAGTTGTATAGTGTCCTTTTTCATAATTTGACTGCAAAGGTAGTTTTTTTTATCGGATAAAGAGCTAATCATTGTCGGAAAAATGTAAGCACGCTAAAAACTGCTCTCATCGTTTGAGGAAGCAACAGGTGTGTCCCCATTGGGTCAGTGGTTGCAAGCTCATGAGCTAGACGCTGACGGACGGGGCTATCCCGATGACATGAAGCCGAGCCAGATTGCCAACCGTTTCCTGTCGGAGGTGTTCGGCAAGCGAGCACCGAAAAGGGATGGCGGCGGGATGCGTTTTGACAACGGCAGCGTGTGGCGTGATAGTGACTTTGAGCGTGACGCGACGGGTCAGATACGCAAGGATGCC
>Ga0181612_169069_pt1 | contig 15653 bp, 5 predicted proteins | sample HoacroProtozoa21_FD_119630 | JGI IMG/M metagenome (GOLD analysis project Ga0181612, IMG submission 119630) | Hoatzin crop microbial communities from Cojedes, Venezuel. Combined Assembly of Gp0051906, Gp0051904, Gp0051908
GGGTAGTGTGGGGGCTTTTTTGTTCAGCTTTGCTTTATTCTGCAATGAAACCATATGCTATTTTCATGGTCTCACACAAGATTTTGTGAGCTTCTGTCATCACGGGGATTTATGGAGGCTGTTGCATACCAGCCACGCAACTGGACTGCAGGATCGAACAAGAGGAGCCAGGTCTGTGTGAAAAGTGTGGGAATGAAGCGTTGCTTACGTGGAAGTATCTTTGAATGCTTGCCTAGCCTCTTTCCATAACCACCAGCAGGCTACACAAGGCAATGAGGTGGAATTGTTCTCCCTTTGGAAAGCCCTTTCCAGGCAGAGGCAGGAAGGTGCAGCAGGGAAGCAGGCACAGAGCAGGCAGAGCAAACGTCCTGCTAGGACTGAAGCCGGCCCAGCCCCTGTGCGTGTCTGGGGGCTTCCTCTGCTCTCCTCCACCTCGGTTTCTGCTCTTCGATGGGGCACAGGGCTTGCAGCTGGCAGACACACAAAAAAACAGAGGCAAGGATAAGTTGCCAAAGCTGAGTACTGGTGTCTGGTACTTCAGAGGGGCGTGCAACCAACAAAAGTGCCTTTCCTCTGTGTCTGAAGGGCTGAAGAGGATATAACTGAACCATTTGCTCAGTCTGAAGACAGAGTTCAATGGCACGTCTCGAGGGATCATGCTAAATTGAGACTGCAGAGGATAATTAAATTGCGTGGCAGTTTATCACAGGAGATGCCCGAATAATCAGTGATTTTAAAGGCCTTTAAATCATGGGTTTGTAGCCTGACTATATTTATGAACTATAAGGAGCCTCCTGTGGATTTTGCTTGGCTGTTAGATTCTGTGGAGGAGCAGTCTATTTCTGTCCGGTTGAGTGATGCCACCTCGTTAGAAATGATGAGGTACTGACCTGGCCGCAGGCGGCAGACACACTTGCTTTCAAATCCCCATCTGGAATTTCACAGAGGGTTAAAACCATCAAATGTTTGAGTGAATGCCTTGATATGTCACTTCCATTCACAGCTTCTCCTTTGTCAGTTATTCCCTGTGCATTTTCCTCTCTTTAAGCAAATCAAGAAACATTATCTGCAGTTACCGTATTGTTCCTTCCCATATTATGTCGGTTTCTGCTAGTGGGAAAATAGAGCCGCAAAAACTTATTTCTCAAGAGAGGAAAAGCACTTCTGAGTGGGGTTTCCAGTTGCGGGGGCAAGGCCAGAGCTGCTGGGAGATTCAGGGCACAGATTCCTGGGTGATGCTTACCATGCTTTTCTAACTAATCTTTCCTAGCTAAATCCCAGAGTGCAGGCATCATGGGAGAAAGAAAACCTCTCACCTGAGCACGCCTGATTTTGTTGTCACTGATGTTTTCGTTCCCTCTGTCATCAGATTCACTCAAAAACTTCAGCCACAAATTAGGACTCAAAAGGATTTGTAACAAGTAACCTGTGTAGTCAGTAAGGCGTCTCCAATATATCCTAGGTGGGTTGCTTTATAAAAGCTCCATCTGAACCATCTGTATGCTTCCTGCACCACCATTTTATTTCTTCTTTTCTCTATATCATCCTCTCAGCATTTTTTTAATTCCTACCCTAGTCATGCACAGATGCAGATTTCTACCTTAGGCTTCCAGACCTACATTAGCATATGTCAAACTCGTCATGGTGACCTGGACCCCTGGAGCCCAGAGCATCGCAGTCTGCAAGAGCCTGGGACTGTCTGTATCTGCCTTGAACATTGATCTGGGACCTTAGAAATCTTCTTTCCTCAGAGTGGCTTTCTTTCCTAATAAATCTCCATACAGGGGTAGGTGTACATAAACATATGTGGAGAGAAAGGTAAACACAAACGTTTGCATTATTAACATTTGTCTTCGTACAAATGTAGTTTGTATGTGCAGCGTAGAGGCTTACTTCCTGCTTATAGCTGCGTCTTTCTCACTGGGCTTATACGTTGTGATACTCAGTAACTACAGGTATCTTGTAGGATTTTTTTTTTTCCCTGCAGTCAACTATTTTCTAGTTCTTGATGTCTGATATTTTTCCTGATGTCTAATATTTTTCCTGATGTCTGATATTTTTCCTGTAAGAAAGAGGAATACCAGAAAAAAACCGCGCAAATAGAACTTTGTTACCCTTTTAGCTATCTGTAAGTCAGTCTGTTGAAATCAATAAAACTATCTGTTCAGTTCTTTCAAGATGCAAGGCATTAAATGTGTTATTTAAAATACGTAAAGTAAATCAGTTTTTAAACTCAGGACCCAGCCGCATCAACACGAAAAGGCTGTCGTACTTTGCACATCCTTCTATCACTTCAATTCTAAAACCAAATTCAGTAATTGTTTCCTGCTTGCAAATGCTATAGTTGAACTGTCAATTTAAAATACGCCAGATTTAGCAATTCACTAATAAGACAATGTCAAGAACTCTATCTCAAACTCTTGATTGAGGGAATGATATTGCAGTCAGAAAAGCTTTGCACGGACTCTTAGTCCTGCAGCTCCTATCTGTGTATGTAGAAATTATATTTTCAAAACACCTATTAAAAGCAAGGCTTCTAAGGTTCAAGCACCAAACATGTATAAGGTAGGAAATGTCAGAATTAAGGCAGCCTTGTGCAGGTTTAATTTGCTCTCCACACATTTCCTGCTGATGTATATACATTCTGGTGCAGTTTTTAAAGATGTCAGTCACCCTTTTTTTCCCCTAAGCTTTCTCTAGGAGTTAATTAGGGTTTTATAGTGAAGGAGGTTAATAAAAAAGAGAGCCACTACCTAAAAAACTTGAGAGGGATGTAAGTCCATAGAAAAATAAATCTTTTAATGAACTAGAGAACGAATAAAAACTGTCTTCCTGTGGGTTCCAGCCTTCCATGCCTCAAACCCCATTCCCTACTTCTCCTGCTGTAACTTCTCTGTTTGCCTAAGCAAATGGCTGCCCATATCGTGTCTGAGCCCATTCTGGGTCCTCCCCTCTACCCTAGTGTGCACAATCTTAAGACAGTTAATTTATCTTTGACATCACTGACCTTCTGTGAAACTGGGCTGAAACTGCCCGGCAGGTTCACGCATTGTCAGAACGGAGAAGCAGTCAGGTGAACAGAGAGAAGGGGAGAGAATTTGACTAACTTCAAGTTCACTATTTTTTAATTATCTGTAAAAGATAAATACAATACCAAGTAAGTTGATCTTATTTATACAGCACATTCCTGTGAGGTAAGTAACTTAAATCACTTTTTTCATAGATAGTTGCAAATTTGTATTCTTAATTTTCTGAGTACCTTGTTTAAGAAGCCTGATGTGTGAAAGTGCTGCAGCATTCGCGGCTGCATTGGAAATCAATGGGACACTGTAATGTGAAGTAGCCAGAAAACGCCAGGCCTAAAAGTCTTCTCCTAGGTCAGAGCATGCTGATTATTCACCAAGATACTGTAGGGATGACTGCCAGCAATAACCCCTGGGAAAATTTATAATAGTCCTTTTACTAGGGTTTGGCTGCTGATGTTAATAGACCTTGGGGCTTTATGCTAAGCAAGAAGAAAACAGTCTATTGAATAGCTGCTCACTCATTCAGCTCTATCTGGCCATGTACCAAATGAAGTATATTCCTATAAGAAAAATAAATTGTCATCAAGGCTAAGACTGTACCATTTTGAACCCAAGGAAATAATTTCCCATGGGCATGGTATGAATGAAACAGGGAAGAAGCAGGAGGCTGGACAGCCTTAATTCAACACCAAAGTATTTCTTTTGCAACTTAAACAATAGTTCTTAACTGAAAAACATTGTTCTCATATAAAACATGTTTATGAACAAACATAACATTAATATTTTTCAAAAGCTTGGTTTTTTATGGCCCCTGTGATTAAAGATTTTAAGCAAGTGATCTATATATAACTGCAAGGCAGAGAAAATTTTGAAAGGCAGCTTGGTACCTTTAATAAATCCTAGGGCTGGGGAGAAAGGAGAGAGCAGGAAGACAGAAGCGTGGTCTAGCAAGTCACTTGTTATCCACCAAAGATCAGACCCTGACAATTTGTAGACAGTGAAAGTGAAGCATGAGGGAATGTAATTGTAAGAAACTGATATCCCTAGCACTCAGTCTTCTTCCTGAAATTACAGCCCATGATTTCTGTGTTGGAGTGCCAACTTTACCTGTAATGCTAAAGGAAATAAACCTTTACATTATCATAGAGGAAAAAACCCCATTTTCTCCTGTCTCACCATCCAGCCCATACCAGAAGCATTTCCACCTTCAGATGCTGCTTTTTCTCTAGTTTGTCTCTTTTTCACTGTGGCTTTGACGCTGGCCACAATACTGTTTGGGTTTTTTAATGTTACATGTAGTTTATTCACTATGGGATGTCCATAAATAGAAGATATCCTAGCAATTTGTAAGATGACAAAATATAAAAGGATTACAGAAATATGATTCTGTCCTCCAGAACTGAAAAACACATTTTGGAGACTATATAGAGAAATCTTAGTTTTGAAAAATAAGCCCTTACATCATGCTGACAAGCTCATTAACAAAGAAAAAAGATATTTACTCTTTGTTGTCTAAATGCATCAGTAACTGAAAATAGCACTCGACATCAAGAAGAAATTAATGCCAGCTGGAAGTTTGAGTCCAGCACATTGAGACAGCTAAAAGAAGACAATACTTCCAAACTCTTTCATTTACTGTAGGGCTAGTCTTGAATATTTACTTATAAATCGAGTCCCAGTTTCTTCTGTGCCAGCCTCAGAATCCACTGATTCTGTTGACTTTTTGCTTCCATGGCATAGATGATGACCAAGATTATGACTTCAGTAAGATTTGGCATAGTTTAGTGATCTACCCACACAGAGAAACTGAACCATCAGCTTTCCATTGTGCCAGTGAGGCAGGAGTAGTAACGAATTCCTTTTAAAAACAGCAAAATGAAAAAGAAACTGGAAAGGTGTTTCGGAGATTTCGTCTTAGCAAAGCACAAGTACTTCTTTATGGTCCTTCACGTGAGTCATTTTTACCATACGTGGAACAGCTGGAAAAAGAAAACAGAAACAGGGATTATGACTCACACTTATGCCAGCTCGAGGAAAAAAAAAAAACAGAGGTCCAAAGAGTAAGAAAACTGTGTGAGATGGACTCATAGTCTTGCTCTTTGCCCTCCAGGGAGCAGAAATAATGGAGAGTAACGAAGACTGACTGGAAGATTAGGATTTTATAAACTTTATTACTAGTGTAGATAGTGTTGAAAAGAGTTACTGATGAAGAACTTTCAGTACAAATTTTAAATGGGGAGAGTATCAATAGTATGCAGGGCCAAATAAAATGAGTCATTCATGAAACTGCAAAAACCCTGCCTCCCCATCCTTCACATCCTTTTGACAGTGTTCTCTTCCTTTCCCAATTTATTTTGCTCTTGCAGAGGGCCTCCCTCACTCAGCTGTGGAATTTTACTCTTTCCCTGCAAAAAGCCAGCATTGATCTAGCAGGCATCGGAGTCCAGGACAACCCTACTGTAGACATACGTGCATCTCCTGTGCATGACAGAGGAGCCTTTAACCTGATAAGTGCTGGCTGTGTGGTCTATGCTTCTTCATGCCTTCAAGCAAGGGTGAAAACAGGGGGATCCATCTGTTCCTTGTTCCTTCATAACTCAGATCTGAAGCTGATGAAGGGAGCAAGAAAGTGACCACAGGGTGTGAGCCGTGACCTCAACACTGATGACATCTAGAAGAACCACAGCAGCTTGAAGGTAAATAATTTCCTTTTATGTTCACATGCCAGTTTGTATCTGTACAAGCTAATGTTGTCTTCATGGTGGTGCAAATAAAGAACACTTGATGCATCAGCCAGTCATTGCATTACTGCTCCTCTGAGCTGGCAGTGTCACTAACGGCGAAGTTCAAAGTATATTTCTTTCAAAGGTCAGTGGCCTAGATCAGATGTTTGCCTTGCCAGTTTTGCATATTGACACTCTTCTAGATAAGACAGAAGACGTCCCTGAACTTTGAAGTCTGCTGAAAGATGTGTGTCAGACAGCAGACAATACAAGGAGACATTTGTGTCATCTGTTTTGGACTCTTGGATAAGATAGCCAGGCTGTAGTCAGAAAGAGATAAGACCACTTTCTGAAAGATTGTCTTATCAGTATAGTAAGCAAATTGTTTTGCCTACAAGTAACTAATGTCTTTCCAGTTGATTGGGTGTTTTGCTTGTGATTTTCTGGTTTGCCAAGAGCAGTCTTTATCCATAGCAGTAAGGCAGAGAGCTGTCACGGTCCCAGCTGCAGTAATTTAAGTTATGGATGGAGTACTCAATCATGATAGTGTGAGTTTAGGTCCTTGTCCGAGGGCTGGACCAGAGGCTGTGAGAGTCGGTATTCAGTACATCTGTAGCAAGTCTGTCAGCCAGCAGTATCATGGCCAGTCGTAAGCTGTGATACTGGCTTTGTCCGTCTTGTTGTGTGGATAGGGTACTGGAGAGCACTGGGTTTGATGGATAGCATAAAACAGGAGCAAGGTTGAAGAAAGTAATCTGTTTTAACAGCTGCTGCAATTGGTTCAATATCATCTGCATATTTGCCCTCTACAAAAGGAGTTTTCATTGTGGAGTATGATAGATGTTGAAAGTGAGTCCTACCCAAAATCATTTTATCATGCCTCACTTAAATAATGCTTGACAAAGCAATCCAAAGAGTAGTTCAGCAGATGTAGTTTGAGCTCAGCATCTATTAATTGGAGGCACACAGGAAAAAATCTTCATATAGTCTGGTACCTGTAGGATGAGCAAACAGTTAGTCAAGAAGAAGATATGTGATCATTAAGGAATGTGGCAAAACCTGGGAAAGTAGACTGTTCAGTGCTGAACAAATGGGTGGAGAGTGCAAAAAGATGCCTAGAAGCATTTGTTGGAGATAGAGATTAAGGCCACCCAGGTGAGCTGAAGAAAGTTAATACTTAAAGGTAACATTCAGGGTAGAAGATTTTGGGTTGTTCTTCCAGTTTCTTAAGTCTCTGAGATCTGTAATGACGTACAGGAATGTATTTTAGCAACTCCGTATTTTACAAAAAGATTTTATTGTTTTTTATTTGTCTTCTATAACTTTGTTTCCAATATTTTAATGGCAATTTATTTCAGCTACATTCAACATGCATTTTCCCCCTCAAAGATTATCTGGTTTAAGAGATCCTGGGTGACTTTGACAGGAACAAGGTGTACTGACGATCCACCATATTCACACTCACTCTTATACCTACAGGCAGTATGCATTGAGGTCGTGCATTTACCGAAGTAGTCTCAAGGCCACCTTAGACTGCCACCACGGCAGTCTGTTACTGTTAAACTACCCATTAAAACCATTAAACTACACCATTAGATTGTTACAATGGCAGCCTTACGGATGTCAGCAAGAATTTCATTTACTGCTTTCTTTAGAGACAGTGACATTCTGGTGATGCTCAGTTTCATAAACTGCTATATTTGGAACTACTATCTTTAAATTAACTTCATACAGACAATCAACAAGCTAAATTCTTCTCGGTTTCACCAGCACTTGCTCTTAGCAGCAGAAATCATGATGAGAATACAAATTTTTTTCATTGTACAAAAATCCTAAATTTATCTGAGAGTCTCTGGCCTGGAATATGTTTCTTGCCAAGCCTTGAGGAACTACTTGAGAGTCAGTATCATGAAAAGCAATGTTCTGAGGATAAATCTTTCCTCTAAGGTGTTAATCAGTGGTCCTCTGACAAGGAGCAAGGAGTCGGAGGGAAGTTTCAATGACCAAGTGTCTTCAACCTGTTGTGGGCTGTAAAGAAAGAAGCAAATCAAGTACTTGTGGATACTGTTCAACGCCAAGGCACACGCAGCCCCCGAGGACGTGAATATTCAAGGGATGTGATTTCACTGGCCCAGAGTTCCTGCAAGCTCTCAGTGACATCCAAGCTTTGTATTTAATTCATAATACTTTGTGTTTCAACCTGAATACCAACTTCAAGGATCAGAAGGAAGTGAAGAGATGTTCACAGAAAAATGATAATGACAACAGTTTTGAGTAAAGCAACTTCACAGGAATTTAAGTGAAAAACGTGTGTGGTTGTTATGAGATTTTAAACTGCTGGTTTTACCTACACTTTACAAGTGCAATGTTGTGCCTGTGGTTTTATATTTATATAGATTTTTATATATCTATTTATATGTACATACTTAAATATGTACATCTGTGCATACACACATATACATAGTTATTAGTGTCACAGAAGACTCTGAAAACCCAGTATATGTTCCAGTGAATAAAGCGTATGAACCATGTAACATAACAGTTATGCTTAAGCGGGGACAATTCCACTTGTTTTGTCATTTGGGGTGAATAATTTTTGACAGATGCACCAATAGAGTGACTATAGTTGAGACAGAATATTTTCATTATGGTTTTCCATTCCATTTTCCATTACCCTATCAAATAACTTACTCTTCATTTCCCAAACCCATAGCAATAATGCACAAGGGCTGTTACTCCAATAGTCCTTAATTTTCTGTCCTAGGTGTTGCTGTTCCTTCTAAATGAAGTTTTCAGACCATGCTGACCAATTGTGTAAATGTGGGTTTTGCAGAGAAGTAACAGACCTTTCCCATTGATCAGCATTTATATGAGTAAACTAAAAACAGATGATACGCAGATACACCTTACAGTGGGCAAAAACTGTCAGGTAGGATGATGGTACACATCAAGCTGTGCAGACGCAAAACTGTTTTGGCTACAGAAAATAGGTACCTCAGGTTTCCTTGGGAAAATGCCTTGCCATTCCTGTGTGCTGTCCTCTTCAAAAAAATTGCGAACAAAGCCTAGATTGTTGCAATTAGCACAATTTTTAGGCAGTGCCACCTCCTAATAAGAAGGAGCTCTGATATCAGGCAGGGAAAAGCTTTTCATAAAGTGCCGTTGGTAATGTGTGAACTGGACTATCTACAGTGTATTCCCCTCGCCTTGTTCTGCAGGGTGGTGGAGATAGCAGGGCAACTATGCTGACCATCTGAGCTTAACGGCCTCCCTGGGTGAGCGGTAGGACAGACAGAGGAAACAAATGGTTTCTGGAGTCTCAGGGTTGCTCTGTGCAGGGTGATCTGCGCTCGAAGGACAGGGAGAAGTTCTTCACAGGCTTCCATAAATGCAAATAAGGGCAATCTACGCCTAAAGGAGGTATCCCCACACCAACCCCCTACACTTACCCTGTATTTTTTAGAAAGACTACACAAAAAAAACCCCAGCATATGGCAACTGTCATGCCTGAGCTTGAATTCTTGTTCCCTTTTGTACTTTGAAAGTTTTAAACCAGCTCTGCACATTTTTCACTAGCGAATGACTCCTACAGCCCTGATGTTCTGCCGCAATCCACCAGTTTCACAGGGTGCAGCACAAATGCAGACCTTAGTTCTTGTCATAAATCTACTGTGCGGTTAGTTGGCCTGCTTTCTGTGATGTTCTCCAGGAGACCTGTATGTTCACTTCCAGGTAATGATCTACAAGCATAAACCAGCTTTGCGGGCCTGCTGAACCCGTGCTACAGTTTAATTGTACAATTGTTGAGCAATGTTTTGCACCATATGCAGCCCTACCTGTCTCATTTTCCCCTAGCAGATGTAACGAAGCATCCACACACCTGTAAGCTGTATTTCCTAAAAGAGCTACCACGTATTTCTTCTGTATTAAAGGAGTCGGGCTGACTGATGATATTCATGTGGATGTCACCTCCAGTATAAATATTGCAGGAAAGGTGAGTATGAAGTGCTGTGGTAACAGAAGGGTAATGACATGCAGAAATACAAATTGGGGAATATCTGGCAGAGAAAAGGCATGGCAGAAAACAAGGTGGTGTTATAGAGAAGTACAGGTGGAATGTGAGCCAGCAATGTGACGCCAAGACCAGGAAATGGTATTCTGGGGTGCATTATCAAAAAACGTTGTATAAAACACATAGGATATAATTACTGTGCTCTGCTCCTCCCGTAAAGGCTGCTGCAGGAGGTGTGTGCCAGCTTACATCAGCACCCTCTGAGGAGGCTGCAAGAGAGAAGAGCAGAAAGAAGAGGCTCAGAAAATAGGACCTGTGAATAGCGGGTGAAACTACTGGCTGTCTTTGGTCTAGAAGCAAGAAAATTCAAGAAAGATGTATGTCTTCTAACACAAAAAGGGCTGTAAAGTTTATAAAAAAGGGCCCGATAAAACTGTTGCTGCATAATTGCTTATCATTTCTGCTAAGGGAAATGGCAAAATGAAATTAGTTTAATTTGCAACAAAGGAGAACTCGGCTGAGTAACCAGCTTTGGGTTTGGGGGTTTTGGTTTTGTTTTTGCAAAATATTTCTATGATTTAACTTCCTGATTAACTTGTGCTACTTTACTGGATAAAATCATAATACAATTTCTAGTTTCAGGGGTAGGGTATTTCTAGAGGCGAAAGATTCTCTCTGACTCATTATTTCTGTCTCTGTTCTCACATTTTGGTGATAGAAAAGGGAAGAAAGGAAACTATAAACTGGATGGCCTTATGAAATCATAAATTATAAATGAGTAGTCTGATCTGAAGTATGTGACAGGACACCTTGCCAAGCTGCTTCCTCAATCTTCTACTTTTTTATAAATAACATCTCCTTTTCTAGGCAAGAAAACAGAAGTTATACTACACGAGTCATCATTTTATGAAATGGCTGAGTACCTTTTGAAGTTCCAGTGAACACTTAGTAATGTGGTAGGTGAATTTCTAGTTCTGCTGCAACATACTCAATTCCTTTTTCGTCGTCTTAAGTTGTGCAGGATGCCTTTAAACCACCAAGATTAATAAGGAATTTTCTAAAGAATATTTCTCTTGGCATGTTATTCTTTGTAAATAGGTGTAGTATTCTGCTTAGTCTGGTATGAATGCTTGCTTTTCGGCATTGCTGCAGAGTCTGTTGTGATCAGAGGTGAGCAGCCTGCTGTAAACTCAGCTCTGGCCTCCTGGCAACTTTGCAGAGTTCTACATCCCTCGTTCCTTCTCTGTGTTTCTATTATAGTAACAGTCGGTGAGACTTCTTACACTTGACTGCAAGCAAAATAAGTCAGCCTCCAGTCTTCCTGCTTTCTCCAGACCAAAGCTTCCTCTTGCAACTGGAAATAGATTCTTGTTTTCAAAGACATGGCTTCAAGCTGAAGACAGGTTGCATGCTTGGGCTTTGTGAATTATCACACACTTCTTGATGAGGGGGTGGAAACTTCTCTTTGACGGCAGTGCACGTATCTCTAAATGTAATATAGGTACTAGCAAAGCTGATTTGGAAACTTCCATTAAAATAAGCAAACGGCGAATGTCATTTACATACAATAAAACAAAGTTATTACTCCAAGACCAAAGTCCTCTCTCACTTGCACAGGGTGGATAGATGCAGTGTTGTAACTATCTGAATTCAATGAGTAGTATCTGTATAATGCATCTATCTGAAAAATACAGTTTTTATTTTAAGAGTGAAATACCAGCCTGTTCTATGTGATCAGGTTCTGTCCCTTAGATTTCGCCTATCCTGAATTTTGAGGTTTATGTATGCATGCACAAAATCCAAATACAATTCAGTTAAAATTGCTGAACGTTACCTTTTTGGGGGTTATGTGCATGTCACATCTTTTCGGTCAGTAATGAAATACCTACTTGATGTTTTTCCTTGGACTTGGAAAATACCAGTCAAGGTAAGCACAGAGCATCCTGTCTTTCCTGCCGGGTGTCACTGCTTCCATCTCCACTCTCATACACAGTGTGAAGGTTAAAATCCTGTTAAAGTAGGGATTCCCAAAAGCATAAGATTATGCAAGGAAGCCTACAGAAAATGGGTATCTGAATTCACTGTGTCACAGAAATGCCAGTTGAAGACATCTCTGGAAGTCCCCTCGAAGCAGAACTGTTGCCAGTCACGGCCTTGCCTGGCCAAATCCTTAAAACTCCCAAGGACAGCGGTTCCACTGTGTCTCTGTATTTTCCTTAATGCCCAACCCAAACCTATGTGGCGATTGCCTCTTCTTACATTGTCTGTAACCATGAGAAGAGTTTGGCTTCATCATCTTTGTAACTGCCCTTGAAGTAGTTGTAGGCTGCTGTTCCTTTTGTTCCTTTAAAATCTCTCTGCAACTGTCAGGGAAAGCTATGAATCTTTTTTATCTGCGCTAGAGCTGTGCTAGCTCTCTGTGCTAGCCAGCACCTAACACAACAGCAATCTCTCTAAACTGGTAAATTAAATACTATCCTGGAATTCGAATAACTTGGCACAGAGAACTGCCTGTATTTGGGAGGTTTGGGACTGATTGTTTGCACACCTTCCACAGCATGCTAACTACTAAAGAAACAAATACAGACATAAAATTCCTGGTCTTAAGTACTTGCTAATTTGGAGACAGATTCTGTTTTGTTTTGACAAACGGCCAAGTGTGAGCCATCCTGCAAGATTTCCCTGCACCCTACTTGCACAAATTGAGCTTGTTCAGCTCCACATAAGATTATGCTCCAGCCTTTGCAAAAGGGTATTGAGCACAAAACCTGGATCCTTGCCTCAATTCCTTTGACCTTACCCCAGGTACCTGAGCTCAGTGTTTAAAAGTTCATCAGAGTCTTTTCATAGGCACCAGATTGGGCTTTAGACCCAAAGAAGAACATGCATTTTCTTAGAGGCTACTCCAATAACTTGAGCTTAGGGCTCTTGAAAACTTTGGGGAGACTATGACCGTACTGAGATCCACAAGAGGGAAACAACCGAGCACCACCTCAGAGCAAGAAATTAACTGTTACGGCAAATAGGTAGTGTACAAAAAGAATGCCTGTTGGACACAGGAGCATGTAGTATGGCAGAATAGTAAATTTAACCCATTATGTGACACAGTTTGTTTAGAACTATTTTGGAAAAATATTTTTCCGCCTGCCTTGCAACTGCTTTTCTATGCAAAGGAGAAGGATTGCATAGATGCTGAAGGTGTGGGGATCATATGTTGCAGGTTGTTTTAATTTTGTTAACCTTCAGCTCTATTCAAACATAGGTGCTTTTGCAAAACTTGAAATCCAGATAAATAAGGAGTTCTAAATATTTGGCAGTTCAAGCCCTGAACCTGCAGAATCTAAACTGCTTTTATCGCAGGATCAATGCCTCAAGCAGGACCTCGCTGGAGCTCTGGGTTTCACTGTAAAAGTTTTGAGCAGATTTCATTGTCACCAGAAAGCTCTAATCCTCCTACTTTTTATTTCATGAGAAATCAGTTGTGACTTCCTTTAAAGAAATCTGACAGATTGGTTTTTATAGCTAGGGAAGCAGGCTGTCTTCTTGCCTTGAGGTTGTGAAGACAGAATAATTTTACACTATCTAGATTACAAAAGAAAAATGAAAATTTCTTCTTCCAGCTCTTCCCTTTGTAAACCCATCCAACGGAATATTTTCCTTTCATTCTCAAGAACACACACACATATATATATATTTACACATACAGTTAGAAGTTAAAATCATCTTCTCCTGTCAGTTTTCTTTGTTCTGCTTTCATACCTCTCCTGTTAACAAAAAACCTTTATCTGCCTGTACAGTACATTATCGTAGGGTTTTTTCTAATAAATGGTGGCCCTATTGGGTTCAGGCAATATTGCTTGTTATGATTATGCTTCCCTCTTCATTTTGTTCAGAAATTCGCCTACACTCCATGCAACAAAAATGTGCTTTGCAAACAACAAAAAATGTCCAACACAACAAAAATTTACATCTGTGTCAAAAATGACACCTTTGTTTTCTCTGGCTTTTGTAATCATGAGAGAAGCAAAAACTGCCTGATTCAGATTTAAAAATTAAACCAATCCTCAAATTCACATTTGGAGTTTTTGTATTTATATTAGAATATACGTGTTTATTATGGGACCTGTACTGACTTCACTAAGACATGTTTAATTTCCCGATGAAAGGATTTCTTCTGATATTTTATGGTCTGAATGTATAGCCCTTCAAATCATATTTCTGTTAATTTGCAGTAACAATTGTAGGATTAGACTTCCAGGCAAGTGTATAGTAGAATGTTTATGAATAGAGAGTATAATTAAGTAATTTATAAGCAAAAAAATTGAGAAAATGAAAGAATGTTACTAAGACAAGAAAAAAAGAGCAGTTATTCCATCTCCTTTCCTTTTTTCAGATTAGACTTGTGCTCTTAAGGATCCTGTGCTGCTTCTCATAAAAACAGAATTTTATTTTATTGGCCATATTCCAACTACAATTTGCCTAACTAATTGCTTCTTGCATTCTTAATTGGAAAAAGCATTCCTCGGCTTCCAGTCCTGCCTAATTTACTTTTATAGTGTCCTTAAATCAGTATAAACCAGGGACACCCTTCACCAAGACGTGATTGATCTTCGAAGGCAGACAATGGCACACTGACATACACTAAGCATGTCACATGTGGCGCGCAACACAATGTCGCAGTTCCTGCTTCTCCATACCCAGCACACCTAGCGAAGGAATGCCCCCCTCCTAGCACTAGCTTTGATGGGTTCTGCAAAAACCATTCTAAGCAAAATCCCTCTTTCTGTGCCTCAGACACACGTGCAAATCAGAGATGAGTTGAACCCTCCATTTGTAGACCAGGAGCGGCAGTGAATCGCCGGAGCTGGCTGGGTTATCCAGAGCCCTCCCACCCCTTTGTCTTCCATGTCTTCTGAGGAGGAGAGACAGATGGCATCCAAGCGCTCGGTACTGCTGAGTAAGATTTCTGGTATCCTCTTCATCAGCAGCGCAGCTCTGCCGATGTATCTTGTATTGCTTCCTCTCCTCCTTTCAGTCTTTCTGAGAGCCAGGCACGGAAATAATAGAACCTGCACTTGTTAGGCTTACCAGCTTGCTGACTCAATAAATTCTCTCATGATTTGTTAGATTCAACCAACCTACTTGAAAGTTGATACTACCAATTACTCCTGCAGCTCTCTTTACCTACTAGGGTTGATACTCTTGTGTATATGAAATGCAGAAGTGTCAGCAGACATTATGTTTGAGTTATATAGTGCTATAGCTCAATACAGAAATACAGTTTTAGAAATTGCAGTTATTTGTTTTGAAATGTGGTTTTAAAATATACAAAGTTCCTAGTTAGGCAGAGCTGAATGGAGAGATCTAAACTGGCTGCTGCTGCTCATTAGTTAATTCAGGGGACTTCTGAGGCAATATAGATTCTTACAGGTAATTTCTGAGTAGTGAGGGTACACAACTAAGAAAGTATCTGGGTTTTAATGAAAGCTTAGCCTCTTATTTATATTTTGAGTTTAAGAAAGGCAGGTAAGCTGTCTGTGCCTCAGCTCTTTTTCAATGAAAGTGGGGTAAAAATACAATTCCTCTTTCAAAAAGATACCCAAACCTGGTGTTGTAATACTTTTTGGCTGTATTTCCACGGCAGCTGATCAGACCTGAGCTCCTATTTCTCAGACCTGCTGCTTGCAGAGACTGCAAGTGCAGCAGCACCCAGGGCAGCACTGAGGTTGCAGCGTAGATGTATCCTCTCAGATCCCTGAAATGAGAGATGCTGCAGTACCAAGTAGTGGCAATCTCTCAGGTGAATCACCCTTCCTCCTCTTCATGCGTTGCTGCTTTATGAATCGCATGCTACTGCAAGGCAGTACTGTGGTATCCTTCCTTCCAGTCACC
>Ga0181612_107662_pt1 | contig 15652 bp, 10 predicted proteins | sample HoacroProtozoa21_FD_119630 | JGI IMG/M metagenome (GOLD analysis project Ga0181612, IMG submission 119630) | Hoatzin crop microbial communities from Cojedes, Venezuel. Combined Assembly of Gp0051906, Gp0051904, Gp0051908
GTGAGCCTTAAGGAATTCCCTGTTAAGGCGGGCAATGTGAGCTACAGAAATACCCTTAGGGCACTCAAGCTCGCAGGCGCGGGTATTGGTACATCCACCGAATCCAAGTTCGTCCATCTTGGCAACCATGGATTCTGCGCGTTTTTTGGCCTCTAGGCGGCCTTGAGGCAGTAGAGCAAGGGAACTTACCCTAGCAGCCACAAAGAGCATTGCAGAGCCGTTTTTGCAGGTTGCAACGCATGCACCGCAACCGATGCAGGCAGCAGCATCCATACTTTCCTCAGCAGTATCATGCGAAATGAGGATATTATTGGCATCCTGGGCAGAACCGGTGCGGACTGTGATAAAGCCACCAGCCTGCAGAATCTTATCGAATGCAGACCTATCCACAACCAAATCCTTGATTACAGGGAAGCCTGAACTGCGCCAAGGCTCAACGGTGATGGTAGCACCATCCTTGAAGTGACGCATAAACAGCTGGCAGGTGGTTACATGGTCATCCGGACCGTGTGCACGGCCGTCAATGTACAGACCGCAGGCACCGCAAATACCCTCGCGGCAGTCGTGGTCGAACGATACAGGTCCACTGCTCTGGCAGCCTCTTTCAACAGCAACAGGGTCCTTACCCTCGCTGATAAGTTGCTCATTCAGAATATCCAACATTTCCAGGAAAGAAGCATCAGACTCAATTCCCGAAATATGATAGGTCTCGAAATGTCCTTTATCCTTGGCGTTCTTCTGGCGCCATATCTTTAAATTGAAATCCATATAGCTTAATCCTTATAATTTCTTGTTGCAACCTTGATAAATTCATACTTGAGAGGCTCCTTATGTAGTTCAGGCTCAACACCTTCGCCCTTGAATTCCCAAGCGGCAACATACATAAAGTTCTCATCATCGCGCTTAGCCTCACCTTCTTCGGTCTGGCTTTCAATACGGAAGTGACCACCGCAGGATTCCTTACGGTTAAGGGCATCGTAAGCCATCAGCATACCGATATCGAAGAAGTCCTCGAGGCGGAGAGCCTTTTCGAGTTCCTGATTGAACTCAAACTGGGTTCCTGTAACCTTAACAGTCTTATAGAATTCCTCCTTAAGTTCCTTAATTTCCTTAAGAGCCTTCTTCAGACCTTCCTCTTCCCTAGCCATACCTACATATTCCCACATAATATTACCAAGTTTCTTGTGGATAACATCGACAGGAACAGTTCCCTTGATAGCGTAAAGCTTGTCTATACGGGCCTGTACGGCCTTTTCTGCCTTCTCAAATTCGGGATCGTTGGTATCGGTCTTGGGAACCATAATCTTCTTGGAAAGATAGTCGCTGATAGTGTTGGGAAGCACGAAATAACCATCTGCCAGACCCTGCATAAGAGCAGATGCACCGAGGCGGTTTCCACCGTGGTCGGAGAAGTTAGCCTCACCAATAGCAAACAAACCGGGGATAGTGGTCTGAAGGTCATAATCTACCCAAATACCGCCCATTGTGTAGTGGATGGCAGGATAAATCATCATAGGCTCCTTCCAAGGGGAAGAATTGGTAATCTTCTCATACATATCGAAAAGATTGCCGTAGCGCTCTGCAACTTTCTGATGTCCAAGCCTTTGGATAGCCTCAGAGAAGTCGAGGAACACAGCCTTTCCGGTCTCGTTTACACCGTAGCCGGCATCGCAACGCTCCTTGGCTGCCCTAGAAGCCACATCACGGGGAACCAGGTTACCAAAGGCAGGATACCTGCGCTCGAGGTAATAATCCCTATCTTCCTCAGGAATCTGGGAAGCCTTAATTTCACCCTTGCGAAGCTTGAGGACATCCTCCATCTTCTTGGGAACCCAAATTCTACCATCGTTACGCAAACTCTCGCTCATGAGGGTAAGTTTGCACTGCTGCTCACCATGAACAGGAATGCAGGTAGGGTGAATCTGAGCAAAACAAGGGTTAGCAAAATAAGCACCCTTGCGATAGCACTGCATAGCTGCAGAACCGTTGGAATTCATTGCATTAGTGGAAAGGAAGTAGGTATTTCCATAACCACCGGTAGCAATAACAACGGCATGAGCACCAAAGCGCTCGAGCTGACCGGTTACCAGATTGCGAGCGATAATACCCTTTGCCTCACCGTTAATTACCACTAAATCAAGCATTTCGTGGCGAGGATAAGACTTAACTGTACCTGCTGCAATTTCCTTATTCAAGGAAGCATAAGCACCCAAAAGGAGCTGCTGACCGGTTTGTCCGCGGGCATAGAAAGTACGGCTTACCTGCACACCACCGAAGGAACGGTTTGCAAGATATCCACCATATTCGCGTGCGAAAGGAATACCCTGGGCAACGCACTGGTCGATAATTGAAGCACTAACCTCAGCAAGACGATAAACATTAGCCTCCCTACTTCTGTAGTCGCCACCCTTGATGGTATCATAGAAAAGGCGATAAACGGAGTCATTATCGTTCTGGTAGTTTTTGGCTGCGTTTATACCTCCCTGCGCTGCAATGGAGTGAGCACGACGAGGTGAATCGCTGATACAGAATACTTTAACATTATAGCCCATTTCGCCAAGACTGGCAGCTGCAGAAGCCCCACCAAGTCCTGTTCCAACAACTATAATCTCGAGTTTGCGCTTGTTGTTAGGATTTACCAAATGCATTTCCTTCTTGCGCTTGGTCCATTTTTGCTCAAGAGGACCATCAGGAATTTTGGAGATAAGTTTATCTGTCATTGTTATGTATAGTTAAATAGTCTGCAATTTTACTCATTTTTAGCGAGAAAATCAAAACAAAGATGCCTCTTCGGTCTTTTTTATGCCCAAATGCTCGTAAGATTTGTCTGTAGCTATCCTTCCTCGCTGGGTTCTAAGGATATAACCTTCCTTAATTAGGAAAGGTTCATAAACCTCCTCAAAGGTACCCTGGTCCTCCCCTATTGCCGTTGCAATTGTGTTGGCGCCGACAGGTCCACCCTTGAATTTATTGATAATTGTATCCAGTATTTTGTTGTCTATTGTATCCAGTCCGCGGGTGTCGATATGCAGCTTGTCGAGGGCGTATTTAGTTATCCTTAAGTCAATTACGCCATCTCCCATCACCTGGGCAAAGTCCCTTACCCTGCGAAGCAGGGCATTTACAATTCGGGGTGTACCGCGGCTGCGCACCGCAATTTCCTTGGCTGCCTCATCGTCTATTTCTATCCCCAGAATGGAAGAACTGCGCTTGACTATCTTCACCAGCTCGGCTGCATCATAATATTCCAGAGATAAATCAATAGGGAAACGAGCCCTTAAAGGAGCGGTTAGAAGGCCTTTTCGGGTGGTTGCTCCAACCAGGGTAAACGGGTTTAGACTGATTCGCACCGACCTAGCTCCAGGACCCTTATCTATCATTATATCAATAACATAGTCCTCCATTGCAGAATAGAGATACTCCTCTACTTCAGGAGAAAGTCTGTGGATTTCATCGATAAAGAGCACATCCCCAGTTTCCAAGGAAGTCAGTAGACCTGCCAAGTCCCCTGGGCGGTCCAGCACAGGACCGGAGGTAATCTTCATATTTACCCCCATTTCATTGGCTATAATATGCGCCAGGGTGGTCTTGCCAAGGCCTGGAGGACCGTGGAAAAGGGTGTGGTCCAGCGATTCGCCACGCATCTTGGCAGCCTGGATATAAACCTTAAGATTGGAAACTATCTCGCTCTGGCCAGTAAAATCTTCCAGCTGTTGAGGGCGAATAATTCCTTCAAATTCACTATCTTTGCTTTCGCTTGCGTTATGAGGATTGAAATCTGTCATACCTGCTTTTTAAACACAAATACAAATATAGTTCTTTTTCTTTTTAATTTGATAATGTTTATTTAATTGTCAATTTGTTGAAAACCTACTATAATGTATTGATTACTAAAATTTTAGACTGGTTGATAAGTGTTAAGAATTGTGTTTGTTATTTTTTGATGGACGGTTTAAAACTCTTTCGGGTCCGGCCGGTTCACAAACTCCCAAGGTTATTAACAGGGTTATCAACAGGTTTTAAACCTATTTTTTGTAGGTAATGTTAATAAGTTCGAAAAGTTCAGAAGAACTGCGAAACAGGATATCTCGTGAAAACGAAATATTCTGTTCTTCCCTATTTCTGTCCGCCCGCTGGTTTGTTGTTAACCAAGTGTGTCAGAAGGGGTTACAGTTTATAGTTTTACCAAATCAGGAGGCTGCCGAATATGCCGCCGCCGACCTCTATAATCTTACCGAGGCCGATAATGTGTTCTTTCTCCCCCACTCCGGCAGGAACATTGAGCGCAGTAATTACAAATCTTCCCTAAATGTGCAAAGAACTGCCGCAATAGCCAAAATTATCGAGAATAAAGGGGAGCTAATGTACATTGTAAGCTATCCTGAGGCACTTGACGAGCTGATTCCCAGCAAAAAGCAAATAAAGGGATATAGCTTAAAAATCAGGAAAGGGGAGGATATAGATAGGGATAATCTCACAGAAACCCTCTTTTCCCACGGTTTTGAAAGGGTAGATTTTGTTTCAGCGCCCGGACAGTTCGCTGTCAGGGGGTCAGTAATGGATATTTTCTCCTATTCCTTCAACGAACCCTACCGAATTTCCTTCTTTGCAAATGAGGTTGAAGATATTCATATTTTCAACGCAAATACCCAGATTTCTAGCGAGGAACTTCCTGAAATAGAGATAGTTGCAGATATTTCTAGCGAGGAAAACACCGAGAGTATAGTCAATATCCTACCTAAGAATACCCTAGTTTGGCTGGATTCATCAGATGTTTATAAGGATAAGGAAATTTTCAACGGCTTACAGCAGTATAAGAGGGTATTTCTGGATGTTCCGCTGGGTAGGGAAGTGGATGCTATCCGCTTCAGTATAAGCCCCCAGCCCGTTTTTAATAAGAATTTTGAGTTGCTTTCGGCGGATATTTCCAATAAAATCGAGAATAATTACAAGGTTTATATCTATGGAGAGCGCGAATCCCAGCTGGAGAGGGTAAAGTCAATCCTTACCAGCAATAGCGCCCGCCTTCCGGAATTTGTTAAATCCAAGAACATTCACTCCGGTTTTATTGATAACGAGGATAAGATTTGCTGCTATACCGACCACGAGATTTTCGACCGCTTCCACAGGGTTCGAATCCGTCGCAGTGTAGAGAAGACGGAACAACTCACTTTGAACGAACTGAACTCCTTTAATGTCGGCGATTATATAGTACATATTGACCATGGTGTAGGTATTTTCGGAGGCCTGGTTAGAATGTTGGATGATAAGGGGAGATTGAAGGAGGTAGTGAAGCTTATTTATAAGGACGGAGATGTGGTGTTTGTGAATGTTCACGCGTTGCATAAAATCTCCCGTTTCCGCTCTGCCGAAGGGGAGGTTCCGCGTATCAATAAGTTGGGAGGAAAAACTTGGACAACCTTTAAATCCAATGCTAAGAAAAAGGTTAAGGATATAGCCCGAGACCTTATCAATCTGTATGCAAAAAGGATGGCTACCAAGGGTCATGCCTTCCCAGCTGATACCTATCTCCAAGAGGAACTTGAATCCTCATTTATGTACGAGGATACCCCTGACCAGGAGGCTGCTACCAAGGCTGTAAAGAAGGATATGGAGGAGTCCTATCCTATGGATCGACTGGTGTGCGGCGATGTTGGTTTTGGTAAGACAGAGATAGCTATAAGGGCTGCTTTTAAGGCCGTTTCGGATAGTTGTCAGGTGGCTGTTTTAGTCCCTACCACAATCCTAGCCCTACAACACTACAATACATTTATCTCCCGACTTAAGGATTTTCCTTGCAATATCGAATATGTGAGTCGTTTGCGCACTGCTAAACAGCTCTCCGAAATCAAGCGAAAACTCGCTGCCGGACAAATTGACATCCTTATCGGCACTCACAAAATTCTTGGTTCCGGCTTTGAGTTCAAGAACCTCGGCCTGCTCATTATCGATGAAGAGCAAAAGTTCGGCGTTAGTGCAAAAGAGAAGCTTCGCCAGCTCAAGGCGAATGTAGATACGCTGACTCTTACAGCTACTCCAATTCCCCGAACTCTGCAATTCTCTTTGTTGGGAGCAAGAGACCTTAGCATCATCTCCACTCCACCCCCTAACCGAATTCCTATTCAGACCGAAATCATCCTCTTTGATGAGAAGGAAATCCGAAGCATAATCAACTACGAAATAAATCGCGGCGGTCAGGTATTTTTCCTTCATAACAAAGTCGACGAACTACCCTCGATTTACGACATTCTTCACCGGCTTTTACCCGATATCAGAATCTGTGTTGCGCACGGAAAAATGAAGGCGGAAGAACTTGAAGACCGAATCCTCGAATTTATGCGGGGTGATTACGATTTGCTACTCTGCACAACCATCATCGAAAACGGTCTTGACATCCCCAATGCTAACACTATAATCATCAATCAGGCACAAAATATCGGACTTAGCGACCTGCACCAGCTGAGGGGTAGGGTAGGGCGCTCCAATAAAAAGGCCTTCTGCTACCTGATTGTGCCTCCGCTCATCAGTATCACCGAGGATGCCCGCCGCAGGTTGAAGGCAATTGAGGAATTTTCCGACCTTGGTAGCGGCTTTAATATAGCAATGCAGGACCTTGATATCAGGGGAGCGGGCAATCTTCTGGGTTCAGAACAGAGCGGTTTCATCTCCGAAATGGGGTATGAGACCTATCAAAAGATACTTGCCGAGGCAATGGAGGAACTGGGTGTTGAATCCGGAATCGAGCATAAGTCAATCAAGGGTAGATATGTTGAGGATTGCACCATCGAAACCGACCAGATGGCCCTCATTCCCGATGAGTATATCGATGTAACTGCCGAAAAGATAAGGATTTACAAGCATTTGGATTCGCTCACTTCGGATAAGGAAATCGATCGTTACGCCGCTGTGCTGGCAGACCGTTTCGGTACACTTCCGCCCGAGGTTGAGAACCTTTTCTATGTAGTTAAAATCAGGAATCTTGGAGTATCCCTCGGATTTGAAAAGATTATCATCAAGAACGGAATGCTGATAGATTTCTTTGTTTTCAACCCCATGTCGGCCTATTACAAGTCGGAACTTTTCGAATCCATTCTGGCAAAAGTTGCCGAAAATCCCGCGATTTTCACCATGAAACAGAAAGATGGCAAGCTCCGCTTGGTTTCCAGAGGGGTGGATTCGCTCGCTAAATCCTTTGCGCTCTTGAATAAGTTGAAATAATTGTCTAAATTTGCAGGCTATGCCTAATCTTTTGGTAGAAATAGGAAACACGGCGCTCAAGGCAGCATGGGCCGAAGGCAAGACCCTCGGGAAGACTTTCCGTTATCAGGGGGAGAAGACCTTGGACTTTATCCTTTCCATCACGGAAAAGGAGAAGCCGAAGGTGCTTACCCTTGTTTCGGTGCGCCCGATTACTGCTGACGAAGAAGCTAGATTGAGGCAGGAATGTGCTCATCTTGTGATTTTGGACAGCGCTCATCCCGACTACCTTAAGTTTTACGATTTTCCTGAGTATCTAACTTACGATAGGGCTTGTTCCCTGCTGGCTGTCAGGTACTTATATAAAGGTAAGGCTTGCACCGTATTTGATTTTGGCACCACGCTGACCATAGATTTTATGGATGCCGGCGGCAATTACGGGGGAGGTAATATCTCCGTAGGCTGCCGCACTAGATTCAAATCTCTCAGCCGCTATTCAAAGTCGCTGCCGCTGGTAAACACCCCGCTTTCCTTCCCTCGCAGGGGTAGAGCCCTACAGGAATCGATAGAATCCGGAGTTATTTCGGGCATAATGTTTGAAATTGAAGGTTACATCCGACAGGAACCCGATAATGTAGTAGTCTTTACCGGTGGAGATGCCGTGTACTTTGCAAAAAGGATGAAATACTCCGTTTTTGTGGTAAGCAACCTTGTTTTATTGGGTTTAGCCCTTATTACTGATGATTATGTCGAAAAGAGTCTTATTTAATAGTGTTTGTTTGATTGCGGCCATGCTGTTTGCTGGGCAGAAGCTTTCCGCCCAGACCGGAGAGTACAGCGCCTTTACTCCTTACTCCATTTTCGGGGTGGGGGAGTTATCCTCCCCGGGGTCTGCCTATAACCGCAGCATGGGTGGGGTAGGTATCGCTTCTCGCAACCACAGGTACCTGAACACAGTCAATCCCGCCGCTATTACCGCTAGGGATTCACTCTCGTTCATGCTCGACTTTACCCTCGAGAACAACAATACCATCTTCAGCCAGAATATAGACGGAACTTCCTATAAATCAGCAAATAACGCTACCAATATCAGCAGTTTTGCAATTTCCTTCCCCATTTGGAAGACTGTTGCAATGGCTGCCGGCCTTCGCCCTTATAGCGCCACCGGTTACAGCTTCAGCTTCAGCGAAACCGACCCTCATATCCTTGCAAACAACGGCAATATCAGCTATAGTATTGCAGGCCTTGGCTCACTTTACACCCTGTATGCATCGACCGGAGCAAGTTTCTTCAAGAACCGCGTTTCCATCGGTGGAGAATTCGACTATATCTTTGGTAATATAGAAAAGGATATTGTGCAGGACTTTTCAAGCACCGGTTATAATGAGGTTCAGGAGGTTTACGATATGACCCTGCGTTCCCTTACTGGCAAGTTCGGCTTGCAGTACGAGCAGCCGATTGGCGGCAAATGGAAGCTCGGAGTGGGTGCAACCTACCGTATGGCAAGCAAGCTTCGCGGTTATGTTGATTATTCGAACACCGCAGTCGGATCGGCTGAATCCATCGAAATCAACTCCTATTCTGATACTTTGGGTACCAATTCGAAACTTACCCTCGCATCAGAGCTAGGTGTCGGAATATCAATCAATTACGCCGAGAAGTTCAGGGCCGAAATTGACTATACCAGGGCCGACTGGAAAAATTCTGGTATGGATTTGGTAGATGGTTTCACAACAAGCGGTGCTACCCTGGCGATGGCGAACTCGGTTAAGGATACCTACCGCGTTGGATTTGAATACATACCGAACATGAGCGATGTTAGGTATTATTATAAAAAGATAGCCTACCGTGCCGGAGCATATTACAGCAATGAGTATTTTACGGTAGACGGCAAACCGATAAACTCCATCGGTATAACATTAGGAGCAACCCTACCGATTTTCAGGTGGTACAACGGCCTGACGGTAACAATGGATTTAGGAAAAAGAGGCACAACGGACAATAACCTTATTCAAGAGAAGTACATTAGATTCTCATTTGGTGTAAACCTCTTCGATATATGGTTCCAGAAGCCAAGATATGAATAATATGAAAAAACTTTGTGATATGAAAAAGATTTTAACATTCGCAGTTTTAGCTGTAACCCTTATGTTTGCGGGAGCAAGGCTCTCAGCCCAGGGAAAGTATGGTGCCGACAGTGCAAACTGTATCAAGTACCTTTCTTACTATCAGGATTACTACAAACAGAAGGCTTATGATGACGCTACACCCAACTGGCGTAAGGCCTACTCAGCATGTCCTGCTACTGCCAGCCAGAACCTCTTCATCAACGGTGCTGCCCTCATTAGAAGGCAGATTAGCAAGAATGCCGCTAATGCAGAGTACAAGCAGCAGCTTATCGATACCCTTATGACCCTGCACGAGACCCGTGCAAAGTTCTATCCTTCAAAGGCTGCACAGGCCCTGAACAACAAGGGTGTGGATATGTCCAACTATATCAAGAACGATCCTCAGAAGCTGTTTGACGGCTATAACGATATTATCAGCCGCAACCAGACCGCTACCAAGCCCTCAATTTTCCTCTTTGACATGCAGGCCGCTATCGACCTCTTCAACGATGGTAAGATTGATGCCGAGAAGGTTATCGATACCTACGAGAACAATATTGCATTGCTCGATGAGGTTAAGCCCGCCAACGATGAAGATGCAGAGCAGGTAGAGAGTGTTCGTTCCGACCTTGAGTCCCTGTTCATCACCAGCAAGGTAGCTTCCTGCGAAGACCTTATCAAGCTCTTCACTCCTCGCTACAATGCTGCTCCCAACGATCTTCAGCTTGCCAAGAACATCGTTAAGATGTTGAGCATCACCGAGGATTGCCAGAACAACGACCTCTTCCTCAATGCTGTTACCACCATGAACAAGCAGGACCCTTCGTACACCTCTTCTTATTATCTGTACAAGCTCCATGCTTCAAGAGGCAACACCGATACCGCTATCAAGTATCTTGAGGAGGCTATTGCATATCCTGAGTCCGATCGTAAGACCGATGCTACCTACAGCTACGAGCTTGCAGCATTCTGCTACAAGAACGGTCGTCTGGGCAAGGCTTACAGCGCAGCCAGGAGTGCAGCAGAGCTTGACCCTTCACTTCAGGGTAAGTCCTACTTCCTTATTGGCCAGATTTGGGGTGGAGTTGCTTGCGGTGGCGATGAGATTTCAGCCCGCGCACACTTCTGGGTAGCAGTTGACTATCTGCAGAAGGCAAAGGCAGCTGATGCTTCCCTCACCACTGAGGCCAACAGGATGATTGGTCAGTTCTCGAGGTACTATCCTCAGACTGCAGAGGCCTTCATGTACAACATTACTGATGGTCAGGCTTACACGGTTGTTTGCAACGGTATGAGTGCAACCACTACCGTTAGAACCCAGAAGTAAGGTGTTTCTCTCGGATAAACACTCTCAAATATTAAGGATAGCAAGCGTAACGGCGCTTGCTATCCTCATTATTTCCTGTAAGGGAAAGTTGGACCAGGCGCAGAGCCTTGACCTGTCGCAGACACCACTGCAGACGGTTGAGGATATGTTTGCCGTTCAGACCAAAAATGGGGTAGTGCTGATGCGAATGGAGGCTCCGGTGATGGAGCGCTACGACAACGACACCTCCACCTACGAGAGCTTTCCCAACGGCTTTGAACTTTATGGCTACACCGACGATGGGCTTCTGGAAACCATTATTATTGCCAACGACGCCCGCCATATCACAACCAAAAAGACAAAGGGCGAGGTTTGGGAAGCCTTCGGTAATGTGGTCATACACAATGTGATAAAGCAGGAAACAATGGAAACTGATACCCTGTTTTGGAATCAGGCCAAAAATGAAATCTATACCGACTGCTATGTAAAGCTTTATTCTCCCGATGGCTTCTTGCAGGGCTACGGAATGCATTCCGACGACCATGCCCGCAACGCAATTCTTCACAATCCCTTCAATGGATACGGCGTTGTAGTGCAGGATACCACCAAGGTTGTGATAGATTCTGTTAATTTTATAGGTCCATTTCTCAAAAAATAAACAACTTTCGCAGAAAATTGCTATCTTCGCGGTCCAATTGATTATTAATTAAATTTATATAGAGATGGCGGTTCTTGAAAAAATTCGCGTAAAATTCGGTTTAGCGGTGTCCATTATCATCGCTCTTGCGCTCCTCTCATTCATTATCGACCCTAGTACACTCGAGACAGCGCTGAACTCAATGTCCTCTAAGTACGATGTGGGCAAGATAGCCGGCAAGACTATCTCCTACAACGATTATCTTGAGGATGTTGACAAATATACAACCATCAATGAGCTTCTCACCGGCAGTTCGGTTCAGAACGAGCAGACCCAGACCCAGATCAGGGATGCCGCTTGGCAGAGCCTTATCGACAAGTTCCTGTTCGTGAAGAACGCCAAGAGCGCAGGTATCACCGTAGGCGAGGCTGAACTCGTTGACCTCTTCACTGGTGCCAACCCTTCACCCGTTGTAGCTCAGTCATTTACAAACAATCAGGGCGAGTTCGACCGCGAGCTTCTTCTTGACTTCAAGGAGAACATCGAGGCTGATGAGACCGGCAAACTCCGCACCTACTGGAACTACCTCCAGAACACCGTGCTGAACCAGCAGTACTATGCAAAATACGGTTCCCTGTTCAACGCCAGCCGCTTCATGAACCCTCTTGAGCAGGCTAAAACCATCGCTGAGAACAATACAACAGCAAATGTAGACTATGTTTATGTAGTTTACCCTTACACTAAGGACAGCACCATCGTTGTTCCCGAGGCCGACATCAAGAACTACTACAATTCTCACAAGGACTTCTTCAAGCAGAATGCAAACAGGGATATCGAGTATGTAGTATTCGAGGTTGTTCCTTCTGCAGAGGACATTGCAGCTGCCAGCAAGAAGATGAACGAGGCTTACGAGGAGTTCGGTACCGCCGAGAATGTTAAGAACTTCCTTCTTAAGAATTCCGACCGCCAGCTGAGCAACTACTGGTTCAAGGCAGGCGACCTCAAGTCCATCAATAAGGACATTGACGAGTTTGTATCCGGTGCAAATTCGGGTGTTTCTCCCATCTACACCGATGCCAACAACAACTTCTACGCTGCTCGCATCCTTGATGCCCAGATGATTTCCGACTCTGTATATGTAAAGCACATCCTGCTTCAGGGCAATGATGTTGCCGACCTTGCCGACAGCCTCCTTGGTGTCGTTAAGAAGGGTGGTGACTTTGCAGCCCTCGCAGCCGAGTATTCTGCAGACCAAGGTTCTGCAGCCGACGGTGTACTTGGCAATATCGGTTGGATGACCCAGAACTACATGATTCCTGGTTTTGACTCTGTAATCAGCGCCAAGGTAGGGGAGCCTTACATCCTGAACACCCAGTTCGGTACCCATGTAGTACTTGTTTCCAAGAAGACAAATCCCGTGCTTAAGAAGCAGGTTGCCATCCTCGAGAGGGCTTCTGTTGCAAGCAAGGAAACCTATAACAATTACTATTCACAGGCCAACAAGTTTGCATCCATCGCTTCTCATACCTACGATGGTTACAAGGCTGCTGTTGACTCCCTCGGTGTTTACTCACACCCTCAGAATGTGCTTGAGAGCACTTCTACCTACGGTTCCATCGACAACGCAAAGGAACTCACCCGCTGGGTATTCGACTCCAAGAAGGGTAAGGCATCCGACATTATCACTGTGAACAACAACTACTTCTTCGTTGCAGCAGTCAAGGATGTTCACAAGGAGGGTGTAGCACCTCTGAATGAGGTTTCCAACATGATCGAGCAGAGGCTTTATGCCGAGAAGCTCGCTGATGCCAAGAAGGTTGAGGTTGCCGAGAAGATTAAGGGTCTGAACAGCCTTGAGGAGATTGCCGAGGCTCTTGGTTCTACCGTAACCAACAATCCTTCTCTCTCACTCGCAGCTGCCGGCCAGCGTGGCAACGACCCTGCACTTGCAGGTGCAGCAATGGTTGCTCCTATCGGTCAGATTTCCAGCCCTATCGCCGGTGCAATCGGTACCTATGTACTCAAGGTTAACTCTCGCGACGAGGGAACCTTCTACACCGAGCAGGACGCCCAGATGCTTAACAGCCAGAAGAGCCAGTACAGCAGCCAGATGATTCTGCCTGTAATGATGCAACTCGCTGATGTTAAGGACAATCGCGCTAGATTCTTCTAGAAATCAAGCTTAAGCACAATCGGATAATGGTCGCTTATACCGCCAAGGTATAGGGGGCCATTAAACGTTCTAAGGGGTTTGATTCCCGAATAGCCGGCATCCTTGGTTGAAAGGTGCGGGGGAGTGAAGATGTATTCGCTCCCGCTCATCCCCTCTAGGATGGGGCAGCCGTCGATTTTCTCCCATTCCCCATTGAATTTGATGGTGCCCTGATTACCGTAGAATGGGGTGATGTTGGGGGATTCCTGCACTGTATCGTTAAAGTCGCCAACGGCTACTATTTTGCTGATTCCCTCATTTTTTAGGGAATCGCAGATGCCTTGTAGTCTGTTCATAACCAGATCGCGCCTTTCCCCGCTACTATCGCCAAGTTTGGAAGGATGGTGGTTGATTAGCACCGCAAGGGTATCTTCGCCCTTAAGGAATACTGCCAGCAGTATATCGCGGGTATTCATAATGCTGCTGTCGCTGCTATAGATATGGCAGGGTTTGGAATTCAGCAGTTTGAGCGCTGATTTGCGGTAGATTAGCCCGCAGTCGATGCCTCGCTTATCGGGGGATTCGTAATGCACTATCCCATAGCCCATTTTGCGCAGGGGAGTGCCGGATAGCATTCGGCTCAGTACCTCCCGGTTTCCAATCTCTGCAAATCCCACAATATCAGGCACTTGCCCATATTCATCGGCTGAAAGCAGGATGGTTTTGGCAACGCCGTTGCATTTGGCGTAGAAGCGAGTTGTACCCCAGCTTTTCCCCTCCATCGCGTTTGGAGCGAAGAAATTCTCCACATTCCAGAACAATAATATAATAAGTACAATCATGGCCCAATATGGGAATAATTTCGATGCAGGGCATTAAAAAACATAAATTTCTGCCGAGTAAAACTTTATTTAAATAAGGAAAAATTTTTTTTGTGTAAAATTGCTTAAATTTGTATTCCTAAAAATTAAAATTTATGTCTTTGAAGTGCGGAATAGTTGGACTGCCCAATGTTGGCAAATCCACCCTTTTTAACTGCGTAAGTTCAGGGAAGGCACAGAGTGCAAACTTCCCTTTTTGTACCATAGAACCCAATCTGGGCAGCACCAATGTGCCTGACCGCAGGCTGGATGTACTCAGCGACATCTGCAAGCCCCAGCGCACCATCCCTGCTACCGTGGATATAGTGGACATTGCGGGTCTGGTAAAGGGTGCCAGCAAGGGCGAAGGCCTTGGGAATCAATTCCTTGCAAATATTAGAGAGTGCGATGCTATCCTGCATGTACTGCGCTGCTTCGATGACGGCAATATCGTGCATGTAGACGGGTCTGTCGACCCTGTTCGCGACAAGGATGTAGTTGACCTTGAACTCCAGATAAAGGACCTTGAAAGCGTGGAGAGCCGCCTTGCAAAAGCCGAGAAGGCCGCAAAGACCGGTGGTGACAAGGAGGCAAAGAAACTAGTTGCCCTGCTTACCCGCTACCGCGAAGCCCTGCTAGCTGGCAAGTCCTGCCGCAGCGTGGAGTTCCAAAATGAGGAAGAAGCCGTTATCGCAAAGGACCTTTTCCTACTTACCAACAAGCCCGTGCTATATGTCTGCAATGTCGACGAAGCCTCTGCTGCCAAGGGTAATAAGTATGTAGATGCAGTCCGCGAGGCTGTCAAGGACGAGAATGCCGGTATCCTGGTAATCGCCGCCAAGACCGAATCCGAGATTGCTGAAATTGAGGACTTTGAGGACAGGAAGATGTTTCTGGAGGAGCTAGGGCTCGAAGAATCGGGTGTAGTTCGTCTGATTCAGGGGGCATATTCCCTGCTTGGACTCCAGACCTTCTTTACCGCCGGTGCCGATGAATGTAGGGCCTGGACCATCCACAAGGGGGATAAGGCACCTAAGGCTGCCGGTGTGATTCACTCCGATTTCGAAAAGGGCTTCATCCGCGCCGAGGTTATCAAATACGACGATTTCGTTGCCCTCAAGAGCGAAAGTGCCTGCCGTTCAGCTGGCAAACTCGCCACCGAAGGCAAGGAATACATTGTTCAGGACGGCGATATAATGCACTTCCTGTTCAATGTCTAGCGCTATTTCTCTATATAAATAGGTAGGGTATAGACTGTTTCACCATTGTGGGTAATCAACCTGTTGAGCTCCGTAACTGGGGTTCTGGTGGTTGTTGTCTCTACGCCGGTGGCGTATGTGCACTCGTTGAGGATGTGGATAGTGTCCTTGGTGCCATCGGGCCAGTTGATTA
>Ga0181612_179418_pt1 | contig 15652 bp, 8 predicted proteins | sample HoacroProtozoa21_FD_119630 | JGI IMG/M metagenome (GOLD analysis project Ga0181612, IMG submission 119630) | Hoatzin crop microbial communities from Cojedes, Venezuel. Combined Assembly of Gp0051906, Gp0051904, Gp0051908
AAGAACTTCTTCCCTCTGAGGGTGACGGAGCACTGGCACAGGCTGCCCAGGGAAGCTGTGGAGTCTCCTTCTCTAGAGATATTCAAGACGCACCTGGACAAGGTCCTGTACAGCCTGCTGTAGGTGACCCTGCTTCGGCAGGAGGGTTGGACTAGATGACCCACAGACGTCCCTTCCAACCCCTACCATACTGTGATTCTGTGATTCAGTGATTCTGTTTATTACGTTCTGAAAATTTTTTTTCCTTGATTTAAACTATTTTATTAATAAGCAGTTTTCAATGTTAGTTCCGTTAAATATGAATGAACAATACTTCTATTTTATGCTAGCAGTGCTTTGAGAGTTTTACCAGCATTTGAGATTCATCTTTCATTTTAATCTGCCAACCCCATGTGCTGTACATCTGTAGTGAAGAGTGTTTTATATACTCTGCACCATTTTCCTACTATGTTCTATTGCTAATACTTTTGTTTGTTTTTTTCCCCAGGCTACATATCCAAACAGAATGGTGAGCCAAAATCTCAGCACAAGGGACAGAAAGTCAGCACATACTCCCACCGAGGACCCTTTTAGATTCTCATCAGGCAACCAAGCAACGGCCTATGAAAGCAAGAGCTGCCAGCTGTCTAATTTGTGTCTGAACAACCTCCTGAAAGAGAAGGAGATCGTGGAAGTCATCAAGCACACTAGAGACACATACGAAACCCTCACTTCAGAGGTCACCCAGAACTGTTTGGCCACCATGGCACCAAATACCGCAAAGCCAGCATCCGAGGCAGACAACTACCCCATATTCTCAGGAGCTCCAAAAGACCAAACTGCTGTACCTCGGCAGCATACCACTTTCACAGGGAGACTTGGACAGCCTCCGAGGGGACCCATCTCTTTACACATGTACAGCAGAAAAAATGTTTTCCTCTACCACAATTTACACACAGCAGAGCTACAGACTTTAGGTCAACAAGATGGGTAACAAGGTGCTTGTATTCTTGCCATGGAAGGAGAGTTGATTAAAGAGGAATGTAAGCTCACCTAGAGCTCAGTCTTCAGTTTTCATCTGCTGCTACTTTTACCTGAAAAAAAATAAAGTAAAAAATTAATCATTTCTGTAGGTTCCATACTTCCCTGTCTGGGACAGTGTCAAAAGGATGAACTAAATTGTTAAATAACTCGATTTCTTTGTCTTGCGAAAGTCACCATGGGTATAATAAATGGGATCATTTGGCTGTCATTGCTAGTCTAGTATTGGCTAAGTATTTTTTTTCCCCTCTATAAGCCACTATAATTCCCTGAAGTTCTAGAAGGTGATCTTAAATAATACTGTGTATGTTTAATAATGTTACTGTTAAAGTAGATGTGAGGAGTAAATAGAGAAGTAATTAGTAAATCCTCTTGAATATCATAGAGACTAGGGAAATAAGGAGTCAGAAATCTTTGAGGACCGTCTTTTTACACATTTTTTTTAATGCAATGAAATTTGCGCACTTGTAGAGATGTGTTACCGCTTCCTGCTGTATGTATTTTGTGAATGCCTCATGCCACAAGTAGAGGAAGTGACTGATTTTCCTCTGACAGCAAGGTTCATAGCGGCTCACCAAGTATTTGAGCCAGTAATTGGGTCCTAAGCTGAGGATGTCATCTTGGTTCCTCAACCTTCCCTTCCCTCTCCCCACCTTTATTTAACTACATTTGTTTGAGTGTTTTTGTTCTATGACAACATATCAGTTGTGATGATATTTGTGCTTTACAGGCACTATATCACTCATGACACAATGTGACATTCTATGCTGTGTAATGCATCATATAACTTCATTTCACTTCCCAAACCAAAAATGGGTGAAAGACTCAAGTAAGAGAAATTGTCTTATTACCCAGTCCAAACTACCTGTGACAGTACTAATTTCTGTAGATTGTGTCATCTGCAGTTAACGACCTGGTTTACACCAACTCAGCGGGTTTGCTAGTCTTGACATATTATACACAAGCGAGATGGATCTGGTGCTACCTGATGTGCAGCATGCTGGTCTCATGGGAACAAGAAATCATCTGATCACACTATAGAGCTTGTAGACTCTTCAATAACAAAAGATCCTCTTTTCCCCTTTCAGGGGCCTTGGAAACAGGCATCTCAGTGAAGTTACTCTAAACACCTGGCATATACTAAACATGACACTTAGTTTACAACCTCTCTGGTGGAGGATAATCTGTTTATATGATAATAGGACATATAGTTAGTAGTTATAATGTGGCACGTTTAAGTATGATTGAGGCAGATCTGAGACAAGTCACCTCTCTCTTTACCTGGTGATTAATAACTAAAGATTCTCACACAAATAAACCAGTGTGACTTAACTGAAGTAGCATATAATGAAAAATGAAGTTTCTGTAGCCACTAAAAATGCTGTAAGTTTTAAAAGATAAGTCACACAGGGCATATAAAATGAATTACTGATACAAATTTTACCTAGTGTTAATGATATCTGATTAACTATTTAATATTCAGATTAATGCAAGGACTGGTTAGATTAAGAAAAAAGTTAAACTATGGGCTTGACAGATATTCTGTAAAGCCATTTCGGGAACCTGAACTTTCAGCATTCTATTTATGGAGAATTTTAATTTGGTTATATAATTTTTTATGACATTTTCTGATGTTAAAGAGAGCAGGTTTTGTCTAAATATTCTGTAGTGATAATTTTGGGTATCCAGAGCTGGATACATAAGAATCAAGACAAACATTTGCCAAACTTCTTGGTGTTCGTGTGTGCATTGCTACTCCCAAAACAGAATGTGCAAAAATTGCAAACACAGCTTGACCGAATTGACTATGGGTATTCAAGACTCACTGTCCTGCACTGAAACTCATGGTTAAAAGTCTACCAAAAAATTTAAAATAGTAGTAACTGAATTTCACTGTTCAGAATCCTATTTTCATCTGAGCAATCTCTTAAGGTCATGGCAGATCAAAAGGACAGTTGGTTCTTACTAACAATGCATTTCAGTCTTGCTCATCTCAAGAGTTGGTGTATACAATTATATTTCAGATCTGTAAATAAATTAACATGCACTGTAACCAAGGATTTTTTTTTCCAGGATACAAATGTACTATACTACATTAAAACAAAAAAACTCTTGAATTTTAACTTATGTACTGTATTTATAGTTGTTTTTCCTGGAAAAATGGACTTTTGGATTACACTTTATTAAATATAATCCATCTATACATATCAAAAAGAACATTTTAAATGCTACTGTTTTCTTGGAGAATCTTTTATAAAGCTGAAACTTAAAAAAACTGGAGAAAACAGTTCAATTAAAGTGAGGGATATTTTTAAAATGTCATCTTGAAGCTGTTTTGTATCAGTATTTTCAGCATTATAATGTTATTTATAAAACTAATTGTAAATCTCACCCAGAGAAGGGTATTAGCCACATGTTAATGTACAGTACAGCAGCAACTGTAAAACAGAGGTCCTTTGTTTGATCCTCTTGTGTATATAGCAAATCATAAAGCGATGGCATGTGGACATTCTTGCAGTGAATTGATTCCTTTGTACTAAAAATCTCTAGTTTTTTAAGAGTTCCGTGTATAAAATGATTTATACATTTCTCCAAGGCTGTACATATCCAAAGACATGACACCAGGGGGAAAAGGCACTTGTTATTTTTTCCACAGATGTACCTTTTTTCCTTTTTTTTTTTAATATATTTCTGTACAACAAAGTGTAATGTAAAATTTCTACTGAAAATTACTTCTTGTTACTTCCGTGTCTTTTGGTGTGACACAGGGCATTTTGAGGAGGAGGAAATCCCCAAAGAAAACCTGTTTCCATGTGAAGCAATGTCCCATTTTTTGAAACTATCACTTGGCAAGAGAAAAATGAGATCTGTGCCCTAAATATTTTTTAGTAATTTAATAGAGCCACACCAGAAATGGTATAGCATCTCTAGACTTCTCCTTACTCCCTTTACTAGAGTGCTGCTACAGGGGGTGTTTATAAGATACAATAACGTGTTAGGGCAAACCCTTGTCATGAATTATTAAGATGGAAGGAAAACACTTGTCCAGTACTGTTCTTGTATTTGGCTTTCAGAGCAGTGGAGAGGTTTCTTTGGTATACCTTGTGACAGTGAATGAAGTTCAAGCTCTGTGCTTGTGTATACTGGAGGGAGAATTCTTACTACAAACCTCTCCTTTATTTAGGCTATTTAGCAGCATCTGAAAGCATGCCGCGACATCAATTTCTGCTGCATTTTCAAGACAGGCTGACCCTCTGTACATAAAATGAAACAGCCAGAATAGATTCCTTTTTTTCCAATTCAGACTTATTTTTCATTCCAAAATACACACATCCACATAAATGTTAGAAGGGCTTTCCTTACTTAGTTGTTTTTTGGGGGTTTTTTTGGAAACTTTGAGAGTGTATTCAGGCTAAGATGTTCACATGAGGTTTGGATAAGCATTTGAAAGCTTACCTAGGATATTCACGTTTGTCCTACAAACTCATTGCAGTCACTGCCTAGAAACTGACATTTTTCCCTTTCCTAAAAGCCAGTTTGGAAATAGTGATTTCTGTCTGTGCTGATTCACTTTATACTGTTAAATACACAGTATACTCTGCAAACTAAAAAAATAGGCTATTTACAAATGAGTACTGTAGTTTATATGCCATAACTCTTGTGCCATGTCTCCACTGGTTTGTTTGGTATAACTTTGACTTCAATTAGCCTATACTCAGTTAAGTCACCTGATGATTGAGATCGTGGCCTTTAATCCAACTAGTCTCAGTTTATGCATAGGAGATCTCTGAATTCAGATATCTTTCCTGATTTACAGAAGAGACAAAGCAAGATCTGACCGAGCAAAAACGCCAGTTCACAATATACAGGAATGTATTTTTTTTTCCTTCACTTTTGAAAGCAAAAAAAAATCCCTGCAAACTCTTTGTACATCTACATGGGTCATAAACGAAGTCCAGTAGAGTAACAGTGACCTCTAACAAAACTATTGAAATAAATATCTGCAGCAAGAAATCTGGGGGAGTCCTCTTACAGATGTTTGTAGCTGTTTGAAAGCATGAGTTCTGTATCTGAGTGCATTAATGAAATGTGTCCTATGGCCTCATTTCTTCCACTCTTGCTACTGGTGATTTTGTTCTGGAGGAAGATTTGCTGTTTGAAGCTTGTTCAAGATGAAGTAGGCAGTACAGAGAAAGTACATTGAAAGTGAGGGTGGAGGTCTTCTCCCACCTTGGAGAAACACCCAGCATCATTTCCAGGATGTTTTTTAGTGTTCTTCGGTCAGCAAGAAGTTGACAGAGATCCCTTAGGAGAACATGCTCAAATCACGCAGGCCATGACTGCCTTGAAATGGAGTTCACTCTAATGTGTCCTATATAAGACCATTCTAGATAATTTGAAAATTTCAGCAGCTGCAGAATGTATCTTGCTCATATTTGCTTTTTTAAAGATAAAAATGCCTTGTGCTGTTTTTAACTTAGTAAACTGTCTGTTTGGATCTTGCTTCCTCACTGAACATCTGTCCAGGTTGTGAGAGTATATCCACTGTGATGCGCATGACACGAACTCCTTATAGCATAAAAGACACTGGATATCTCTGAGGGGCTTGAGATTTGCGGTGCTTTTTCAGTCTAGGGGAACTGTCTGAATTTAATTATCTTCTTCTTCAAGAATCTTCTGTTGTTGCAAAGTTAATGGTAAAGGAACTTACTTATTGAAGTACTTTGGAAACATTTTGTGGTTATTTAAAAAAAAAAGTGCTTAAAATATCTCTCAGTATCTAAAGAAAAAAAAAAATTATCAGTATAAATTCCCACTAAATCTGAGATTCTCAGTAGCCGCAACTTCCACTTGCATTTTGTACAACTGTGACATGTTTTTGGACTTGCCATTTTTGTTGCCTTCATTACCAGCAAATTATTACTCTAGTTATGGGGGGTTTTGCCCTCAATACTGTACTTAAAACACCCAGGGAGGACTGTTGAAGATTTCTGCAGAAGTAAGCCTGCTCTTATGAAAGCAGGGCAACAATAAACTCACCTGAAGGTCTGTGTATAACTCCTGGGGATGGAAAACCTATTCTGATTGATCTTAACTATGAAAGATCTGTGAGAATCTGATGGATGTGGCAAGTGTTGTATCTATCAGTTTTCCAAATCCATAGAGAGGTTATAGAGCAGAAAATACTCCACTGAGAAGATTTTTGTAGTGCACAAATAATACCTCCTTCAATTTTGTATTGTGGCCATTGCTGTGTCTCTCTGGATTTCAGAAACATTCCCTTTAAGTATGGACTTGTGCTATGTAGACAGGTTGCATCACAGTGTCATTTCTGCTTTAAGAAGGCTCCACTGGATTTTTTTAATATGTGATCAAAATGTTTAATATTTTCTCCCAGAACCGCTGTGCTGCTGCTAAAGTAGTAAGTGCTACATTCACAGAAAAAATTCTATTTCCTAACTGAAGGCTGCAGGTCTGTTGGTGAGCTGTGGTTACAGCTGATTTACATCTACCCAAAAAGACTCTCAAACTTAATTAAGCACCTGTATAAACAAATACATAGCCTGATTTGAGCTTGCTTTTATCACATTGAAAAAACCCTAGTAGGGTAGTTTTTAGGTGTATGGATATCAACAATAGTAGCAGAATTTTAATTTATTTTTATTTTTCCATTATGTCAATGCACTTGATATGAGGGCTTAATAGGGACTACAAATTAGCTTGCATTCTTTTTCTTACCTAAACTTGATTTCAACAGGGTTCAGAATTCTCTGCTTAACTTTAAGCATGTGAGCAATCCCATCAAAGAAAAACAATCAAATCCCACATCTTTGTAAAGGTAACAAGCAAACAGTATTTTTTCTAACATAAACAATTTCATTCATATTTCTTGTTTGAGAGGTGTGATGTATAAAAAGTATTTTTACTTATATCTACTTATAAATATTCTTCAAAACCCCCAGACAAGTAGAAAAGATAAGAAACAGCCTTTCTACTCAAGTCCCTTGTTCAGCTACACCATCAGGCTTTGTTTTCCAAACCATTAATTTAAAAAAAAAACAAACTATCTATTTCTTTCCCATGGTTAACAGTGCAAAAGAAAATAAAATGGGTTTGTACATACTCTACAAATTGTGTGTAGGGATGATCAATATTGCAAGGAGACTATAAACAAAGTCCTTAACCACTGATGCATCTGATGTTGTTTAAGCAAGAGGATCAGCAGTATATAAAAATCTGTGTAAGTGTAGAACAGATGTTTTGTAGCTGGGAAAAATCTAAAGGAAGGGTAAAGGGTGAGAGATTGATAAGTCTTATTCTGCTCCCAGGGTGGTGGTGCATAGCCATTTTCTGTGAAATGCACTGAAGTAATACTTATAAAATAAATCTCTTGGAATAACAAGAAATGAGATAAAATGATCATGTAACACCACAAAGTATGGATAAGGGTACTTTGATGTTTTGATCAAACAATATCTGAATGAATTTACAACTTTTTATTACCAGGGTGTTATCTTTATCTGAAGGATAAGTGTAGGCAGAACAACACAATTGCATTGTAGCACAGAAACAATTCAGTCAAAAAAAAGATTGTATCCCTAAAGCCTTGCACTTTGTGTAGTCTTTTCTAACTGTCCGAAGTAGGTTTGTATAGTTGTATTTCATGCAGCCAAGGTAATGCCCTTACTCTAGGTGTCGTCTTACTCTAAACAATGAGGAACTGTTGAAGAGAGTCAACACCCGGACGCTACGTCAAGAGCTGTGTTTAGGTAATAGGGTCACGGTTTTGGTTTTACTTTCCAATGAAGGACCACCATCCTTGTGAGAAAACTTTTACACAAGTATCTCCAAAAATGGTTTGTCCTATGTGAATTTCAAACTGATTTGGGAAGAGTTAAAATTAGGCCAGCTCTTAGTATTTTTGAAAACTGTACATGTTCTTTAATACTGCCAACAGCCATTGAGAGCTTTAGGCATTTTTTTAATAAACAGAAGTGTTCTTCTTTATGTATTAAAATTAGGCATTTAATCTGATCATTTTCTTATTGTGTATTAGTTTATGAGCATCTTGCTGTTCAGGATGGTATTTTTTTTAAACTACTGACCCCTGTAAAAATTGAAGAACTCATAAGAAATTAATTTGTGTAATATATGCTGCTAAACATCCCTTTAATTTCAATAACAGTGCACTGCAAGGCCAGTTGTTACATGCTATTCAAAACAGTTTTTAAAATATAATTGGCAATACCATACAGATTACTTGAATTAGAGGCTTTAAAAGAGAAACAAAGATGAGAAAAAGAGGAAAATATTCACTTGAAGATTAACTATAAATGATGCACAGCTGAAGAGTATTGAAAAGAGTCCAGATCTACATGAGAGAATGGAAAGCTTTTTCACTGAACTAGTACAGAATTTCACTTTGACAATTTAGATGGTAACTTAAATTTAAAAGGAAAGAAATAAGAATATTTTTTCTAAGAGATAACACACTTGAAAAGGCAGCTTAAAAATCAGCTTGGAGCAGAATTTACAATAGTGAAGATATTTGCCCCAAGACACCTAACTTCCAGTTAAGTTTTTAAAAGAAAGCTGTAAAATATATGTAAGTTCTGACTGGACAAGTTCATTAGTGCTTTTAGTGGTTTTATTCTACAGAGCCATAAATAAGTTGAATTCTTATTATTTAACAGGCAAAGATTATTTAATACTTAAAAATGTTCAAGGCACAACTCTAACTTTTGATTTTAGTATCTCAGTACCCCATGTCCTCTGAATTTTTTTCTTCTTTATTCTTTTTTTTTAATTGTTGTGAGGTTCTGTAACTTGTGTGCAATAAGAACCTAATTGTTTCAAATTCAATTTTCGTACACTGACTGAAAAAATACATAGATTTTGGATACAAACACTGTTGTCTCTGAAGAATATCAAGCAGCATTCTGTTAGTTTTTTAATCAGATTACTGGGGAAATGATTTCTGTGGGTTACTTTGAAGAGTTATGGTAGTTCATAAAACAGTACTATATGATGCTGTTGATATTTAATGGATGTTTGTTCCTATTTCTAGTAGGCATTTTCACTTTTATGTTTGATGGAAAAAATTAAATATTGTTTTTGCATATTTATATGGAATTTTAATTTTAAACATTACTGTAAAGGTGCACAGTCTGATATTTCCATATGTGAACTGAACATAAAGGGCTCTTACAATTTTGGTTTTTTTTTCTGCCAAAAGAGAACTGGTTAATAAAATTCCTATGTTATTCTATGATGAGCCTGTGTTCTTTTTTTCTTTGAAATATCTTACATTTCTTTTGCTTTTCTTCATACTTTTGTTGGTGTAATACATGTTGCACTTCAATAAACACAAATACTTTTACAACTTAATGTTGTTAGCATCTGTCACAATCAAAAGACTTATTTTTTCCCTAGGTTCTTCAACCACTTGATGTGAATTGTAGATTGAAGCTATTTGATACTATTCTAAGAATTAAGTACCAACACCTCTTCAGACCTTTTTACACACTCAAAAAGGTGTATACTAAAACTCTACAGTGTTGCAGGGAAAAAAAAATCCATTCTGCCTTGGTATTTTGCAAATTCCTTATTGTACTATTTCCCGAGTATCAGAGTAATTCTGCTTCCATAACATTTCTCAGTTCCCTACTTCACTTCCCACTTGTTCTTAGTATGAAAACAGTAATTTCCATAATTAAAATCAGGTCTAATTTTATTTTTTCTCCAGCTTCTTGTTCAGCTACTTTTTTTTTGCTTATATTATCTGTAGGTTTGTGTATTGTCCATCACAGTATTTCAAGTAAGGGTGTTATAAAACACTCCTTTACTTTGCTTCATTTTCCCTGTAGCTTATCTAAATGAGAGTCTTACTCTTCAAAGGCCATAATCATTAATATTACTTTGATTCAAATTTAGCAGAAATAAGCAAATTATCACCTTTGTGAGGCTATAAAATATTTCCCATCATGAACAGTGCTCTATTAATAAAAGAAGTATGAAGACCAAAGTGATTGCTGATCCTGTCATAACTGATAGTCTAGTGGCCAGCAAAATTCTACTTCAGTTTATTCCTCATAGAAATAAGTCCTGTGGGGTGCATTCTAAGTCCAACAGGTTTATTTGGGTGTGTTTTTTTTGTTTCTTTGTTTGTTTGCATCAGCAGCAGTATATGATTTTCAGTCCCAACTTTGAAAGTCAGCTTGGCCTCCAATTCTGCATCTAGAAATGGCTGTAGCTCAAGACTTATATGTCTACTACCTGTCAGTAATACAGTTAAAATATATGTCCTACTGTAAGATGTTTCTTACTATTACTATACATTGTTCAATAGCTGCTCCATTTTACTGTTGTACACATTTGGGTGCCTTGCAGGAATATGAAGCTTAATAGGTTATTCTTCTTTTTTTTTTTAATATATATATATCTTACAAGGAAAAATAAAACTGAAATACACTGTTATCATATTGGTAGAAGAATAATTTTTAATCTATGACAGTGTTATACCAGTCTATATCTATATAGAACTCTGATATTTTTTTGTGAATTTAAATTACTGTATTATCAGCCTTTTGGTCAATGAAGCTAAAGGAACAAGAAATTAGATGCATGTCCAAGGAAGACGAAATTTGTTTGAAATTGGCGTAGGTTATACAAAGTGTTTGGGAACTAAGCAGACTTCCCCATGTGATGACACTTCCATGAAGCCTGACTGTGTCCAAAATGATGGACACCTTAGTCTTCGTATGGTGCTAGCTTTTGTGAAGTGCCTGAAAATTTTCTCATGGTTACATGTCATACATGTTTCGTTGCTTCCCTGTAAATTGTTTTTGTCTTTTATGAAACAACAGTACAAGAATGTGTTCCCTATCACATAAATACCTCAAAAGCTACTGGTTACTCAGAGGGAAACAATATTCAGCAGACAGCAAAGTAATTCCTCAGTTGTTTGGTATGTATTATTATTGATAATATTTTATGTTCTAATAACTCTAAAAAGATTATTAATGTTGTTGCTTTTGAAAAGCACATGTAAGAGAATGGGCTAAGTCTTAATTCATGGTTTCAGATTGGAAAAACACTAATATAAAAATAAAGGAAATGGATCTTAAAGATTTTTCAATTGTTGGAAAAGCTTTAATAATCAGCACAGTTCCTTGAGTTCATCTCTTTTAATGACAAATGTGAAATACTTGGTCTAAGAATTAAATTTCATTCAGAAAAATCCTGCATATAGTGACTCATTGCAAGCTAAATTATTTGTAAGCATAATTACATCTACGTGCAGCACTGTTTCAAGCAATCTGATGCTATACAGAGCACTATTTTAGAGGAATCGACACGCATCTACCCCTGCATTGCTACATAACACAGATGTGCATTTCTGTTAGCAACACCAGCTAGATACAGGTTCTGCTTTAAAATACTTCAATCATTTTTGTCATACCCTCTTTCTCTCTTTTCTTTCCTTTTTTTTTCTTGGTATTTTCTTTTATACTTTGTTACACGTTCTATCTGTAATGCAAGGTATTCTGACCCCTTTCAGACACTGAGAACTTAGTGAACTGAGTTTCACCTGTGCCTGATTTAATTACCAGGTGATGAGATCACTACCTGGCCTTGAAAGGCGAGGGTGGAAAGGATAGTTGTTTTGATTGTTGACCTTGGGAGTCTTTGTCAAGCAGCAATTTGGAGAAGCTAAAGAAAGTGTAGTTTGTGGAGAGACAATACAAACGCATGGTAACAGTAGTCTGAATGATGTGTTACCCTGTTTTTTAAGACTATAGTACTTTAGGCTGATTAGTTGATTCAAGGGTACAAGTTCCAGACTAGACTGCAAGAAGGGTGGAAATGTTGCAGCTATCAAGGAATGCTTTGGTAAGTCATTATGATCCTACACTTCAGCACTGTGAAATACTTATTATTAGGAGATGGTTATGCTGTGAGGTCCAGTATTTATGCACCTATTAAATAAGATAGCGTTGTTTGGATTTTTTTTAATTCCTTAGTTCGTTATGCTTATTAATTTGTTATTCATACTAGCCTATCATTACTTCCCTGTCACCTTTCTCCTTCTATTAAACTGATTTTCATTTTCAAACATGATTAATGCCTAATAAAGTCAGTGGGATACTTCTTCTATTACTTAGTGTAGCTTAATGGTGAGGACTCTGGCCACAAATTTAACCAGTGTGAATTTGTGGTCCAAATTCTGTTGGTAGCTAGGTGTGTAATTCTGGGGTAGCTATTTTGTGTGTGTTGCTGCTCTTAGTTTTGACCTATCTATTTTTCAGACTAAAATAGCTTCAGGACAGAAATTCTTGATCTCTAAGAGCCAAGTATGAAAAATGTCCAAATTTGTGGTCTGCTCTAACACCCATGGGCATGTGCACACACATAAAATCTAAGTAAAAATTTTATAGGTGAATCCTTCTGAACCTGCTGTTACTATACGTTCTTGAAGTGTTTTTGCTTTCTTGCTGTAAAGATATGATTCCCCATAACTCCATTTGATTCTGTATATCGTGTTTAAACAGACCAAACTAGATGAGAAGCAAAAGACTGTTGTAGCTTCTTTTCCTAACGCTACAAGATCCTGAAACTGATTCTTATGAGTAAACAGAAAAACATTGGCTCCAACAGAGAAATCTAACTCTGGAAATCCTTATGCCCTCTGTTTTGCTCTATTAGAAGAAGAGGAGCTAAGGCATCTCAGTCTTAGCTGCACCGAGGTTTAAACAAGTATTCACCAGAGAAGCATCAGATAAGGTGCATATGACGAAGTAATTTTCTTTATTAGTTTCTATGGTAATGCACTACTACATAAAGCCAGAAAAGAAGTACATCCACAAAATGCAGTGTTAGTTCAACCATGTGAACACTATCACTGTTTGTCTGATGCATAAAGGCATCAGAAAACTGCAATATATAGTGGGAGCAATCTAATTGTAAAATTAAGAGCTTTAATCTTGGAACAATAACACTGACTTGTATTGCTGTGGCAATGCAATTTGTATGGGCTGGGAGATGGCAGTACTAGATTTTGACCCACAGCGTTTCCCAGAAAGCTTATACTCTGTTCTAGAAGTAATGAAAGCAAAATAAAAACAACTTTTGCTGTGAAAGACCTTTGAACTCATGACTTGCAGAAAAACTGATAGAATGGTAAAGGCAACAAACCAGGCAAAGTAACTGGGGCCTTTTGTAAAGGTTTTTATGCATCCAAATTAATTCTACTGGGACTATGGCAGCTCTGACTTAGCTACAAGTTTCCTGAGTTGAAAGGCAGACTTCAGGGATAAAATTCCTAACTAGTATCTGGTGTAGCTGTTTGAAACAACCTGAAAAACCCTCCCAGGTTTTGCCTTGAAAAAGAACTTCCCCTTGTAGTTCTCAAAATGCAGCACTGGCTTAGTGACCAAGTGACTCTTGACACTTTCTTCTAAGGCTGAACTGTCTGCTGAGAGACTCCTTGCACTTCTTTCTAGAAATGATACAGATTTTTATAGAGAAAGAGATCGGGCTCTTCAGCCTGGAGAAGAGAAGGCTCTGGGGAGACCTTATAGCAATCTTCCGGTAGCTGAAGGGAGCCTACAAGAAAGCTGGAGAAGGACTTTTGACAAGGGCATGTAGTGGCAGGACAAGGGGTAATGGCTTTAAAATAAAAGAGGGTAGACCTATGTTAGATATAATGAAGAAATTCTTTATTATGAGGCTGGTGAGGTAATGGAACAGGTTGCCCAGAGAAGCTGTGGATGCCCCCACCCCGGAAGTGTTCAAGGCCACATTGGATGGGGCTTTGAGTATCCTGATGTGGCTGAAGATGTCCCTGCTTATTGCAGAGGGGTTAGACTAGACGACTTTTAAAGGTCCCTTCCAACCCAAACTGTTCTCTGATTCTATTTACTAATCTTGTTTCCCAGAAGGAAACTAAGGTACTGAAGAATTAAAGACCTGCCTCAAGTCACCAGAAAGTTTGGAGTCCCTAAGTTAGGTGCAAAGTCAGTGTTCATAATAGTTGCTTTTACAAAAGTAACAGATAGATCTGAAAATATACCCCATCCAGCACCTGCTGACCTACAGTTGCTTTATTAGGAAAACAGCGCCTCTTCCCAAATTCAAGGTAACTTAATTCCTCCTCCCAATACTGAAAATTTCAAGCGACCTTGAATTATGGTACTTCTCCGCGTGCTGTTATATTTATAGTACAGAAGTAACAAATGCCTGCTCTGTGTTTGAGCAGGATGAGTACACTCACCCAACTACCACATGGGGATACTTCATCCTAAACCAGGCTGCAAGCATTCCTCCATAAGATCCTCCTATAGCTATGACAGGACTGTAACGGGCTCCTGCAATAGTTGTCTTTAAGTACTCAATCAGTACTGCGAAGTCTGCCAGAGCTTGTTCTGATGTCAGATAATTCAGATGCTTGGAATCCTGAGACAAAGAACACAGGTTATATACAGCACAGGAGTGATTTCCAGCAGCTGTTGAGTTCTAAATCTGTGCCTGATAACAAATGACATTCTTTGCAGGTGACCCTTGAAGTACTAGAAAATATAATTATTTTTTTTTAATCCTGGAATTCATAGTTACAAAAATAGGACAGTTGTGTGCTTCTAGCACATCTAAATCATACTCTGGCTAACAGTCATTGCACTGGCAACAGTTACAATAGGCAGAATTACGTTACACAGAACGCATTTAAGGAAGACAAAAGACAAGACTTACGCTGAAAGACTCATTCCCAAAGGGCAAAGATTCTCCATAATATCTATGTTCAGCAAATACTAACATTGCATTAAGTTCTTCAGCCACATCCCACATAAAACCCTGGTTGGAGGAAAACAGACATTTAAATAAGTTGAATAAATTATTCTCAAAGTCTCTACTTTCAGTCTAGTGTATTCAACTCATTCTTTGATTAGAATTATATCACTATCAAAACACAACTCCAGAGACAGAGTGCAATTTGGTTTTAACTATCACTGAAGTAAGAAAGCACACAAAACAGATATCTACCCAGAGACAGGGACACAAAGAAAGTGTTTATATTTTAGTGCTCCAAAATACTAAGCAGTATTGTTTTGAGTACATACAGGCAATCCTGCCAGAACTCCTATCGCACAAGCTTAATCCATAGGAAATGAAAAACACCACAGAGGAAAAGCATGCATTTGAGTTAGGAATACATTACAGAAAACATGAAATTTGCTTGGTTTATTAACAATAGTCTAGAGCATTGCAATACACTTATTTGCAACTAGTAAATAACTACAGCTTGTTGACAGCAGCTAGATCTTTTCAGTGGTGCCCAGCAACAGGACAAGGGGCAATGGGCACAAACTGAAGCACGGGAAGTTCCGTCTGAACATGAGGAAGAACTTCTTCCCTCTGACGGTGACGGAGCACTGGAACAGGCTGCCCAGGGAGGCTGTGGAGTCTCCTTCTCTGGAGATATTCAAGACCCGCCTGGACAAGGTCCTGTGCAGCCTGCTGTAGGTGACCCTGCTTTGGCAGGGGGATTGGACTAGATGACCCACAGAGGTCCCTTCCAACCCCTAACATTCTGTGATTCTGTGACATGAGGACGTTGCTTTGTGGAGGTGCTGGG